>Ga0136617_10000678_pt1 | contig 29178 bp, 25 predicted proteins | sample AntDrymUQ3222106_2_FD_129672 | JGI IMG/M metagenome (GOLD analysis project Ga0136617, IMG submission 129672) | Polar desert sand microbial communities from Dry Valleys, Antarctica - metaG UQ322 (21.06) | ecosystem: Environmental > Terrestrial > Soil > Desert | place: Antarctica: Dry Valley... | reverse complement strand
TGTCGCCGTCCTTTCCCCGGAAGGCGCTCACCATACGTATCCGCGCCATCCGGCACAACGCAACCCACCGGCATCCCCCGCACGTCGCGCCTTGAAACCGCCGATCTTGGTCCGATCAACGTCTGGCGGCCGCTGAGACGTTGTCTAGACCAAGATCGGCGCAGAATTGGCCCGGAGAGGATGCGGCCGACGCCACTAGCCCGGGTCCGCTTCGGCGCGGGCGCTGCCGTCCTCCCCGCGCCAGCTGGCCAGCCGGCCGGCCCGGCTGACCGCGCGCAACCGCAGCTCAGTGCGCTCCCGGACATCGCTCGTGGCCACCACGAGCAGCTCGTCGCCGCGCAGGATGCGGGTGGTGGGGCTCGGCACGAACGACCTGCCTTCGCGTACGACGAGAGTGACAGCCGCGTCCTCGGGTAACCGCAGCTCGGACACGTAGACGCCGTGCAGGCGGGATGCCGTGGGAACTCGGACCTGCAGGAGGTCCGCCCCGAGTTCCTCCAACGGAGCGGACTCCACCTCGACCTCGCGGGTCTCGATCCCTCCGGTGACACGGAGCAGACGCGCCACGGCGGGCAGCGTGGTGCCCTGGACCAGGGTGAAGACGACGACGAGCACGAAGACGATGTCGAAGATCTGCAGCGCGCCGGGCACCGCCTCGGTCACCGGGATCGTGGCGAACACGATCGGGACGGCGCCGCGCAGCCCCGCCCACGACACAAAGGCCTGCTCGCGCAGCGGCGCACGAAACGGCAACAGGGACACCACGACGGACAGGGGTCGAGCCAGCAACAGCAGCCCCAGCCCGATCACGACGGCCGGCACCAGCACTTCCACCAGTCGCGGCGGACTGACCAGCAGTCCGAGCAGGACGAACAGTCCGATCTGCGACAACCAGGCCAAACCCTCGGCGAACCCGAGCGTCGCCCGACGGTGCGGCAGCCGGGAGTTGCCCAGCACGAGTCCGGCGACGTACACCGCCAGGAAGCCGGAGGCATGAGCGACATCCGCGCCGGCGTAGGCGAGCACGCAAAAGGCGACGGTCGCGAGCGGGTAGAGACCGGAGGCGGGCAGGGCGCTGCGCCGCAACACCCAGGCGCCGGCAAGTCCGGTGCCGATCCCGATGATGGCCCCGATCACCAGCTCGTAGACCAGCAACAGGCCGGCCTGGGGCAGGGACACCACGGCGTCGCTGGACAGCAGGACGACCACGATCACTACCGGTGCGTCGTTGAGCCCCGACTCCAGTTCGAGGGTGGCGGTCACCCGCCGCGGCAGGCCGAGACCGCGCAGCGTGGAGAACACCGCGGCGGCGTCGGTCGAACTCACTACCGCCCCCAGCAGCAGGCCGATCCGCCACGACGTGTCGAGGGCCAGTACGGCGACGGCACCGGTCACCGCGATGCTGACGGCGACGCCGACTGTCGAGAGCACCACAGTGCGCGGTACCGCGTCGCGGACGGCGACCCAGCGGGTAGTCAACCCGCCCTCGGCCAGGATGACGACCAGCGCGCAGATGCCCAGTACCCGGGTCAACTCGGCGTCTTCGAACTGCAGGCCGATGACGGACTCGCCGAGGAGCACGCCGAGCCCGAGATAGACCAGCAGGCTTGGCAGGCCGAGACGGGTGGATACGCGGACCGCGAGCGCACTGGCAAGCACCACCAATGCCCCGATCAGCAGGGCCAGCGCGAGACTCTCGGTCACCGGCGCCCGCACATGGGCGGCATTGTTCCGTACGACGAAGGCCACTCTTCGACCTGACCAACGATTCGGTCGGACCGGGGACCGGCGGAGGGATTCTTCCACCGAGGATCTCATCGACTGGCGGGCGGCCGGGGCTATCCGCTTCCGTACACTCGGGTCGGCGCCACGAGCACCGCTACCCGGCATTCCGCCCGCATGACGCGGTCGTAGCTCTCCCAGTCGTCGTGGGTGCCGCCGGCCGCGGAAAAGATCGTGCGCAGGAGCATGCGCAGTTCCTCCGCGTCGGTGTCATCGGGCCCGAGGAGTTCGCTCGTCCCGTCGACGGCCACCCAGCGCCAGCCCGCACGCCACAGGATCGATGTGGCGGGGCGGCTGGCCAGGTGTCGCAGCTTCACGGCGCCGTAGGTGACGTACGCGACGACCGGGCGCCCGCTCGTCGGATGGTCCAGCACGCCCGCGTTGACGAGCGAGGAGTGCGGGGTGCCGTCGCCGCGCACGACGGTGACGGTAGCCAGCCCGTCCTCCTGGGCCACGATGCGGCGGACGGGGTCGAGGTCGACGTCCACGGCCAGGATTCTGACACGGTTACCACGACCTGCGGTGGCAGTGCCGGGCTCACTGCCGGGTCATCGTGGCGGCACCGGCTGCGCTGCGGTCGGCTGCACAAGTCTCACGCCACACCACCCTCCAGCCGTCGCGGCACCTGTTGGTATCTCGGTCGCTGCCCAACACGGCGGACGGGTAGCATCGCACTCGGCGCTGACGGGACACGTCGCGCCGGACGCAGCCCGTAGCGACCCGGGGACGGTGTGAGCCCGGGGGCCTGGCCGGCGTGCACATCACCTTGAGCCGCCGGAAGAAACAGGACCGCGGATCCACTCAGCGGTCCCCAGTAGAACCGGCACGCAGGACAAAGAGTGGGGCGTGCGCCGAGGGCAACCAAGGCGGGCGCCCAAGAAGGGTGGTACCACGGTCGCCCGAGGCCTGGGCGGTCGTCCCTTCGTCGAAGCCGTACGCCGACGAGGGAGCCCACCGAGATGCCGGGACCGTTCAGCCCGCTGCCCGCCCAGGTCGATCTGCCGGCTCTGGATCACCAGGTGCTCGAGCGCTGGCGGGAGGGCAAGCTCTTCCAGCGCAGCCTCGAGGCCTCGGCCGGACGGCCGGCCTGGATCTTCTACGAGGGGCCGCCCACCGCGAACGGCCGGCCGGGTGTCCATCACATCGAGGCGCGCACGTTCAAGGACGTCTTCCCCCGCTTCCGCACGATGAAGGGCTACCACGTCCCTCGCCGCGCCGGCTGGGACTGCCACGGCCTGCCGGTCGAGCTGGCGGTTGAGACCGAACTCGGCTTCACCGGCAAGAAGGACATCGAGGCATACGGCATCGCCGAGTTCAACGCCAAGTGCCGGGAGTCGGTGCACCGGCACGTCGACGAGTGGGCGACGTTGACCGAGCGGATGGGCTTCTGGGTCGACATGTCCGAGGCCTACTGGACGATGGACCCGGCCTACGTCGAGAGCGTCTGGTGGTCGCTCAAGGTCATCTTCGACAAGGGCCTGCTCGTCGAGGACCATCGCGTCGCGCCGTACTGCCCCCGCTGCGGCACCGGCCTGTCCGACCACGAGGTCGCGCAGGGCTACGAGACGGTCGTCGACCCGTCGATCTACGTCCGCTTCCCGATCACCGGCGGAGAGTGGGCCGGCCGGGCCGACCTGCTGATCTGGACCACGACCCCGTGGACGTTGGTGTCCAACACCGCGGTCGCTGTCCACCCCGAGGTGACATACGCCGTCGCGCGGACCGCTGACGGGACTTTCGTGGTGGCCGAGCCGCTGCTCGAGCGGGTCCTCGGCCCGGAGGCGGAGGTGCTGGCTCGGATGAGCGGCCAGGAGCTGGAGCGGACGTCGTACGAACGGCCGTTCGACCTCGTCGACATCCCGGCGGCCCACTACGTCATCACCGCGACCTATGTCACGACCGCTGACGGCACAGGGCTCGTACACCAGTCCCCCGCGTTCGGCGCCGACGACCTCGCCGCCACCCGCGAGTACGGGATGCCCGTGGTCAACCCGATCGGCAGGGACGGGCGGTTCGCCGACGAGGTAGCCGTGGTGGGCGGCGTCTTCTTCAAGACCGCCGACGCGGCGCTAGTCAATGAGCTGCGCAACCGTGGACTGCTGTTCCGGTCCGAGGACTACGAGCACTCCTACCCGCACTGCTGGCGCTGCCACACGGCGCTGATGTACTACGCGCTGCCGTCCTGGTACATCCGGACCACCGCTGTCAAGGGCCAGTTGCTCGCCGAGAACGAGAAAACTGACTGGCACCCGGCCAACATCAAGTACGGGCGGTACGGCGATTGGCTCGACAACAACGTCGACTGGGCGCTGTCCCGCGACCGGTACTGGGGTACGCCGCTGCCGATCTGGCGCTGCCCCGACGGACATGACACCTGCGTCGGGTCGCTCGCCGAACTGTCTGCGCTGGTCGGCGCCGACGTGTCCACTGTGGACCCGCACCGGCCGTACATCGACGAGGTCACGCTGCCGTGCCCGACCTGCGGGCAACCGGCGAACCGGGTGCCGCAGGTCATCGACGCGTGGTACGACGCCGGCTCGATGTCCTTCGCCCAGTGGGGGGCACCGCACCGGAACAACGACATCTTCCAGGCGGCGTTCCCGGGGCAGTTCATCTGCGAGGCCATCGATCAGACCCGCGGCTGGTTCTACACCATGATGGTCGTGCCCACCGTGGTGTACGGGCGCTCGTCGTACGAGACGGTGCTCTGCCTCGGGCACATCCTGGCCGAGGACGGCCGGAAGATGAGCAAGCACCTGGGCAACATCCTCGAACCGCTGCCGCTGATGGACCGGCACGGCGCGGACGCGGTGCGCTGGTTCATGGCCACGAGCGGCTCCCCGTGGTCGGCCCGGCGGATATCGCACGCCGCGCTGGACGACATCGTGCGCAAGGTACTGCTGACGTACTGGAACACCGCATCGTTTTTCACCCTGTACGCCGCGGCCGCCGGTTACGACCCGGCGGCCGCCGTCGCGCCCACGCCCGAGCAACGCCCGTTGCTGGACCGCTGGCTGGCCTCGGAAGTGGCCGCTTTGGTGTCGGACGTGGACGACGCGATGTCGTCGTACGACACCGTCCGGGCCGGTCGACGGTTGTCGGGCTTCATCGACGATCTGTCCAACTGGTACGTACGGCGGTCCCGGCGACGGTTCTGGGACGGCGATCCTGCCGCACTCACGACGCTGCACAACGCCTTGGACGTCCTGACCCGGCTGCTCGCGCCGCTGGTGCCGTTCGTCACCGAGCAGGTCTGGTCCGCCCTGATGCTCGATGCCGTCCCCGGCGTGCCCGAGTCGGTCCACCTGGCCGAGTGGCCGGTGCCCGGCGAGAACGACTCTGAGCTGCGCAGGCAGATGGCCCTCGCCCGGCGGCTGGTCGACCTGGGGCGCACCGCGCGCACTCAATCCAAGGTACGCACTCGGCAGCCGCTCAGTCGCGCACTCGTGGCCGCGGCCGGCTGGGAGGCTCTGCCCGCGGAACTCCGTGCCCAGGTCGCCGACGAACTCAATGTGCGGTCCGTCGAGCCACTGACCCAGGCCGGGGGCGAACTCGTCGACGTCACCGTCAAGGCCAGCTTCCGGACCTTGGGCCGGCGCTTCGGCAAGGGCGTGCAGGCCGTCGCCGCCGCCGTGGCCGACGCCGATCCGGCCGAGCTGGCCGCTGCCATCCGCGAGGGGACCGCGTCGGTTGTCGTCGACGGCGAGCCGGTGCGGCTCGACGCGGCCGATCTGATCGTGACCGAGACACCACGCGCGGGCTGGGCGGTGGCCAGCGAACACGGGGAAAGTCTCGCTCTCGACCTGACCGTTACTCCCGAGCTGCACCGCGCGGGTCTCGCCCGGGAGGTGGTCCGCGCCGTACAGGAGGCGCGCAAGGCCAGCGGCCTGGCCATCAGTGACCGGATCGCTCTGTGGTGGGTTGCCGACGACGGGGAGGCGTCGACAGCGCTGCGCGAGCACGAGATGGCGGTCGCCGCCGAGGTGTTGGCGACGTCGTACACCAACGCCCGACCGCCGGACGAGGAGCTGCCGGAGTTCACCGTGGACCCGGGAGTCACGTTCTGGCTCAGTCCGCGCGGCTGAAAGCTACGACCTCAGCCGCGGTGTGCCGGCGGGCGCCGCAACGTCACGACAACGAGCACAGCAGCCGCAACGCTGGCGGCCACGGCGGCCCACAACAGCCGGTCATCGACCTCCCGCAGACCCAACAGCAACAGGACGAGAGCTGTCAGGGCCAACAGGATGCCGAGCGGCAGCAGCATGCGCATCGCCGGCTCGATGGGAGGTCAGCCCGATGACGGAATTGCGCTGTTCGGTGACTGACCGACGCCGGCGGGCCGCTGTCCTGCGGGCTCGGCGGAGTCGCGGCTGTCCAGTTCTCGCAGTTGCGACTCCAGATAGGACTTGAGCCGGGTCCGGTACTCCCGCTCGAACGCGCGCAACTGCTCGATCTGCTTCTCCAGCGAGTCCTTGCGCTGCTTAAGACTGCCCATGATCTCGGTCTGCTTGCGCTCGGCGTCCTGAGTCGACGCCTGCGCCCGAGTGCGAGACTCCCGCTCCATCGTCTCCGAGCGGCTCTTCGCGTCGCTGAGCATCCCCTCGGACTTCGTTCGCGCCTCGGCGAGCTGCGCATCCGAGGTCGCCTTGGCGTCGGCGACCGTCTGCTCACTGGACGTACGCGCCTCGGCGAGCAGCCGGTCGGCCTGCGCCTTGGCCTCCGCGACATGCCGGTCGGCTGTTTCGGTGGCCAGTGCCAACATCCGGGTCGCCTGGGTCAGCTCGTCGCCAGGGCTGGGGGGCTGCTCGGCCGCGGCGGACGCGGCCGGTACTGCCGGAGGGGTGGCTTCGACCGGCTCGTCCGCCGGCTCCACCTCCTCGACCGCACGGTCGGGGGTGAAACGCTCGCCGGTTCCGCCGGCGTGCGAGCGCAGGTCGGCGTTCTCCTCGATGAGGCGGGCGAACTCGGCCTCGACGAGATCCAGAAAGGCATCGACCTCGTCCTCGTCGTACCCACGTTTGCCGATCGGCGGCTTCTTGAACGCGACGTTGTGGACGTCAGCGGGAGTCAGCGGCATGCCATCACCTCGGAGCTTCAAGTCGGGTCGAGCGTCGTAACGTACTCGGTCAGCTTGTCATGGCCAGGCTCCCGGCCACGTCGCGCAGCACGAACACGATGATCAGGAGCACCATAAACCCCAGATCTAACCTCACCGTGCCCAGGTTCAGCGGGGGGATGACGCGCTGCAGGGCCTTGAGCGGTGGGTCCGTGGCAGCGTAGACGACCTCCAAGCCGGCCGCCATGAGGCCCGAGGGTCGCCAGTTCCGGGCGAAGACCATCACCCAGCCGACGATCAGACGGGCGAGCAGGAACAGGAAGTAGACGTAGAGCGCGAAGTAGATGATCGTCCAGAAGGTGGCCATGCAGCTCCGTCAGCTCTGATTGAAGAAGCCGCCCTCGACGATTCTGGCCTTGTCCTCGGCCGTGACGGAGACATTCTGCGGCGACAGCAGGAACACCTTGTTCGTCACGCGCTCGATGCTACCTCGCAGACCGAAGGTCAGACCGGCGGCGAAATCCACCAGCCGCTTGGCATCGGAGTCGTCCATCTCGGTGAGGTTGATGATTACCGGAACGCCGTCGCGGAAGTGCTCGCCGATCGTGCGCGCCTCGTTGTACGTGCGCGGATGCAGCGTCGTGATCCGGTAGGTGCCGGGGTCGCTTTGGCCCGTCGCGGCAACCGGACGCCCTAGCTGGTTCAGGGCAAGAGCCTGGGGGTCCGGCGTACCGGCCCAGACCCGTGCCGCGCGCTCCGCACGGAGTTGTCTCGCTGGTGCAGCCGACTCCTCCGAATACGACCCCGCTGCGTAGGAGCCGCTGTGCCGATCGCTCGCGGCGTACTCCGGATCGTCCAGGTGGCGGTCGTCTTCCTCGACCAGACCGAGGTAGATCCCCATCTTGCGCATGGCACCGGCCATCGAAGCGACCCCTTATCGCACTAGCTCAGCGGACGTGATCGGACATTAATGCGCGCCCACCGAACAGGGCGGTACCGACACGCACGTGCGTGGCCCCGTGCCGGATCGCGGCCTCGAGATCCTCGCTCATGCCGGCCGAGATCACCACCGCATCAGCCGCGATCCCGCGCACTCCCTCGGCAAGCACACCCAGCCGGGCGAAGGCGGCGTCAGGATCTCCGCCCAGCGGGGCCAGGGCCATCACACCGGCCAGTCGCAGCCCAGCCGTTCCGGCGACGTGTTCGGCCAGCGCGACGACGTCGTTCGGGCGTACGCCGCCGCGCGCCTCACCGTCGGCTGCCGCTGCGCTCCGGTCGTCGAGGTTGACTTGGACCAGCGCGTCCAGGGACCGCCCGCGGCGCGCCGCGGCACGTCCCAGCGCATCGGCCAGTTCCACCCGGTCGATGGAATGCACGACGTCGGCGTACGACGCCACGGACCGCGCCTTTTTGCGCTGGAGCTGGCCGACGAAATGCCAGCGCAGCCGCTGCCCAGGCGCGCGGTCAGCGATCTCGGCGGCCTTGAGAGCCGCCTCCTTGTCGCGGTTCTCGCCGATGTCCGTCACGCCCAGGTCGAGCACGTGCAGGATGTCCGTCGCGGGAAACGTCTTGCTCACCGCGATGAGGGTGACCTCCGCCGGCGATCGGCCGGCAGACCGCGCGGCAGCATCGATCCGGGCCCGGACGGCAGCCAGGTTGCCCGCCAGCTCCACCGCTCGCCCGCTCCCGGATGGAGTCGGGCTCATGACAACCACACCAGGCCGGCCTGGCGGCCGGTGACGCCGTCCCGACGGTGGCTGAACAGCGTCGGCTCTTCATACGTGCAGCGCGGGTCCTCGACGACTTGCCCGACGCCCGCGGCCAGCAGCTGCCCGCGAATACCGGCCCGCAGATCCAGTCCCGCCGTGCCGTTCTTGGTCCGGGTGGCGCTGCCGGGCGCTACCCGCTCGACGTCACGCTGCATCGCCTCGGGTACCTCGTAGCAACGGCCACAGATGGCCGGCCCGAGCAGCACATCCACGTCCGCCACGCTGGCTCCGGCGGCGACCATCGCGGCTACGGCGTACCCGGCGACGTCCAACCGGACGCCGACCCGACCCGCGTGCACCGCCGCGACGACACCGGCGACGGGGTCGGCCAGCAGGATCGGGACACAGTCCGCGGCCAGCGCGACCAGCACGACGCCGGGCGTGTGGGTGACGAGGGCGTCGCAGCGGGGCGGTCGCAGGGGCAGGTGCCGTGCCGGCGGCTGGTCGACTACGACCACCTGGGCACCGTGTTCGGGAGCCATCCAGACCAGCTGCCCGGGTGTCACGCCGAGCCGGCTGGCCAGCCGCTGGCGGTTAACCGCAACGTGGGCCGGGTCGTCGCCGACATGGTCGGCCAGGTTGAAGGCGTCGTACGGCGATGCGCTGGCACCGCCGGACCGGTCGGTGACGACCCGGCGCACCCGTGCGTGGCGCTGGCTCACCCGGGCGACGACAGCGCCAGTCAGGACTTGAGGAACTCGGGGATGTCGAGTTCGTCGTCGAGCTCGTCCACGGTGAGGGCACCGCGGGGCGCCGGCCGTGGCACCGCCTGATGCCCGTTGGCCGCGCCCGTAGCGCCGCCCACGAAGCTGCCGGGGACAACCGGCGGTGCGGACTGAGCCGGCTCGGTGGCCCGCTTGGCGGAGTCGGGTTCGACCTTGCGGTAGGTCGGCTTACCGGTGTCGAAGCCGGCCGCGATGACCGTGACCCGGACCTCGTCGCCCAGCGCATCGTCGATCACTGCACCGAAAATGATGTTCGCGTCGGCGTGCGCCGCCTCGGCGACCAGCGAGGCGGCCTCGTTGATCTCGAACAGACCGAGGTCCGAACCACCCTGGATCGACAGCAGCACACCATGCGCACCCTCCATCGAGGCCTCCAGCAGTGGGCTGGCCACGGCCTGCTCGGCGGCGATGATCGCGCGGTTCTCCCCGCGGGCGCTGCCGATGCCCATGAGGGCGCTGCCGGCACCGGACATGACCGACTTGACGTCGGCGAAGTCCAGGTTGATCAGGCCGGGCGTGGTGATCAGGTCGGTGATGCCCTGGACACCGGACAGCAGCACCTGGTCCGCCGTACGGAAGGCGTCCATCACGCTGACGTTGCGGTCGCCGAGCTGCAACAGCCGGTCGTTGGGAATGACGATCAGGGTGTCGCACTCGTCGCGCAGCTCGCCGATGCCGGTCTCGGCCTGGGTGGCCCGGCGCTTGCCCTCAAAGGCGAACGGGCGGGTGACCACGCCGATGGTCAGCGCGCCCAGCTTGCGGGACATGCTGGCTACGACCGGCGCCCCGCCGGTGCCGGTCCCGCCGCCCTCGCCGGCGGTCACGAAGACCATGTCGGCGCCCTTGAGCACCTCCTCGATCTCCTCACGATGGTCCTCGGCGGCCTTACGCCCGACCTCGGGCTGTGCGCCAGCGCCCAGGCCGCGGGTGAGCTCCCGGCCGATGTCGAGCTTGACGTCGGCGTCGCTCATCAACAGCGCCTGCGCGTCGGTGTTGATGGCGATGAACTCGACGCCCTTGAGCCCTACTTCGATCATTCGGTTCACGGCATTGACGCCGCCGCCGCCGATTCCGACGACCTTGATGACCGCGAGGTAGTTGTGCGGGGTTGTCATCGGATCGGACCCTTCCTGACGAGTTTCGGTGGCCCGGTTGCTACTTACCCTCAGGTTGAGGGTTAGAGTTATGTCAACCTGCAGAAACGCTAGGTAGCCGCCGCAGCCGAGTCAAAGACGTCGCCCGGCGTGTCGCCGTTGATTCTTCTCAATCGCTGAATGCGCAGAAGTTCTTGACCCGTCTTGGCTCCCGGCACCCGGGACGAAGTCCAGCGAGTCGAACGGCCACCGGGCGCGCTGCTGGTAGGACCGGTCAGGCACGACAGCTTCGGGTGGCGGGCCAGCCCGAGCGCCTTCGTCCAGCACTCGACTACTGCCTCGGCGTCTGTGGCGTCGAAGCAGAGGTCTTTTGTTGCGGCGAGTGGCGCGAACGTGGGCACCGAATCAGGCTGTCACGACTTGGGCAGGCGGCCCATCAGGTAGAACTCGTCGTTGGGCGGAACGGCGGCGAGGTGGACGAGCCGGTTGGACATCGCGAAGAACGACACGATCGAGCCGATGTCCCAGATGTCGTCCGCGCTGAACCCGTGCTCGCGCAGCGCGGCGAGGTGCTGGTCGGTCACCGTCGCTGGCCGCTCCCCCAGCCGGAGCGCGAAGTCGATCATCGCCCGCTGGGCATCGGTGAGGTCGGCCTTGCGCCAGTCCACGGCCACCTGGTCGGCGATCCGCGGGTTTCGGGCCCGGATGCGGGCGATCGCGCCGTGGGCGACCACGCAGTACAGGCAGTTGTTGGCCGCGCTCGTCGCGACCACGATGAGCTCGCGCTCGGCCTTGCCGAGCATCGGGCTTTCGGTGTCCATCAGAGCGTCGTGGTAGGCGAAGAACGCCCGCCATTCCGCCGGCCGGTGGGCGAGGGCCAGGAAGACGTTCGGCACGAAACCGGACTTCTCCTCGACCTCGGCCAGGCGGGCGGCGATGTCCGCGGGCAGCTCGGCCCGCTCCGGCACCGGGAACCGGCTGATCGCCATGCAGCTCACCCTAGCGAGGGTCGCCTCGCCGTTGCGTCCGTAGGAATGGCTGCCATAGCGCTCAGTTCTACGGACGTAACGGGGGTGGCGCTGCGCTGGGTCAGCGGATGACTACCGCCGACGGGCTGCTCACGTCGATCGTCCCGCCCGGCTGCCCGAACACGCCGGCCAACACCAGAGCCTTACGGTCGCTGTCCTCGGCGCTGCCCCAGATCACCGTCCGCCCACCGACCAGATGCAGTACGACGGAGTCCGGCGTCTCGGCCGACACCCGGGCCAACCGGTCCCGGATGTCAGCCGGCAAGGCACCGATCACTTCCAGCGCGGCGAGGGTGGCGCGGTCGTCCGAGGCGGCGTTCTGCACCTCCAGCAGCGGTACGCCGGCCGGCGGCTCGGTGACCTGGGCGAAGAACACGGCGTTGCGGTCGATGAGCCACTGCACGCCGTCGACGTCGACCAACGCGACCGGTACCCGCTCGACCACCTTGATCCGCACCGTTGACGGCCAGGACCGCTGGACCGACACCGACTCGATCTGCGGGAGCAGGAGCAGCCGCTCGGTGACCGCGTCGGTGTCCAGCCGCGCCAACGGCAGCCCCTCCGGGATCGAAGCGATCTCGCGCACGGCCGCAGCGTTGCCGTCCTCGGTGCCGGTGACCGCGACCATGCGTACGGCGAGAACCGAGGAGAACAGCACGAGCCAGCTGAGCGCACCGGCAACAACCACGAGACCGGCGAGGATGCCGAGCACGGCCCGCCGGGGCAGCCGCGGCAACCACTGCCGCCGACCCGGCCGCACCCGGCGGCGCCGCTGGTGTTTGCGCGGCGGGATCGGCGTACGCACCGGCGTGCGAACCGCGGTCATTGCTGATCCGCCGCTCGCTCCGCGAGCAGATCGAGAATCTCCGGCGCAAGCTTGTACACCGGGCCGGAACCCAGCAGCACGACGATGTCCCCCGGCCTCGTCCGCTCGATCACGGTCTGCGCCGTACCGGACCAGGTCGGGGCGAACGCGACCCGATCAGCCGGCAGCGGGACCCGCTCGGCGATCAGCCGGCCGGTCACTCCCGGGATCGGATCCTCCCGATTGACTGCGATCTCCATCACCACCGCCTCGTCTGCGAGGCTGAGTGCCGCACCGAACTCGGCGGCGAAGGTCTGCGTCCGCGTGTACAGGTACGGCTGGAACACCGCCACCAGCCGGCCCGGTTCGGCCACCGACCGGGCCGCCCGCAACTGCGCGGCGATCTCGGTCGGGTGGTGCGCGTAGTCGTCGTAGACGCGCACACCGTCCGCGGTCCCGGTCAGCTCGAACCGCCGGTGCACGCCGGAGTACCGGTCGAGCCCCGCGATCAGCTGCTCGGCCGGAAGACCCAGCTCGAGGCCGGCCAGCAGGACGGCGGCGGAGTTCAGCGCCATGTGGACGCCGAGGGCGCCGACCCGCACCCGTCCCAGCGGCGTCCCGCCCAGCTCCGCGTCGTACGACGTCGCCCCGTCTTCAAGGACCACCGCGGACAACCGCAGGTCGGCGGAGCCCAAGCCGTAGGTGCGCACCCGCAGGCCGCGTGCCACCGCCTCAGCCCGCAGCGCCAACGTGTCCGGGTCATCGGCGCAGAGCACCAAGAAGCCGCCGGACACGATGGTCTCCACGAAACTCCGGTACGCACTGCGGATTCCGTCCAGGTCGCGGTGCCGGTCCAGATGGTCGGCCTCGATGTTCGTGATGATGGCGCCGGTCGGCCAGAGCAGGAGGAACGACCCGTCGCTCTCGTCTGCCTCGGCGACGAAGACGTCTCCCCCGCCCAGCCGCGCGTTCGAGCCGGTCGCGGCGAGTTCACCGCCGATGGCGAACGACGGATCGGCGCCGCAGTAGTCCAGGGTCGTCGCCAGCATCGACGTGGTGGAGGTCTTGCCATGCGCACCGGCCACCGCGACGACCCGCCGGCCGGCCGCGACGCTGGCCAGGGCGACCGACCGGTGCAGCACCGGCAGCCCGCGGCGCCGCGCTTCCACGACCTCGAGGTTGTTCTCCCGGATCGCGGTGGAGACGACGAGGGTGTCGGCGTCTCGGATGTGTGCCGCGTCGTGGCCGATCTCGATCCGCGCGCCGTGCAGGCCCTCGGCGTGGTCGGTCGCCACCGCATCGCTGCCGGAGACGTCGAGACCGGCGTCCAGCAGCAGCCGGGCGATCGCGCTCATTCCGCTGCCGCCGATCCCAACGATGTGCACCCGCCCGAGGGAAGCCAGCGGTGGCACCGGCTGGTCGGGGTCGACGTACGGCGGGTACACCCTCATGCTCGGGCCACCTCGAGGACGAGCCGGGCCATGACCTCATCGGCGTCGGGTCGGCCGGCCGCCTTTGCGTTCGCGGTCATCCTTGCCAGCGCCTGGGGGTCGGACAGGACCGGTACGACGTTGTCGACTATCCACTGTGGACTAAGGTCGGCGTCGTCGACGAGCAGCCCGCCACCGGCGCGCACCACCGGCTGCGCGTTGAGGCGCTGCTCACCGTTGCCGATCGGCAGGGGCACGTAGGCCGCCGGCAGCCCCACCGCGGCGAGTTCGGCGCACGTCACCGCGCCGGCCCGGCACAGCAGCAGGTCGGCGGCCGCGTAGGCCAGGTCCATCCGGTCGGCGTACGGGACGACGACGTACGCCGCCCCGCCGCCGCCGACGGATCCCACCTCGACGGTGTTCTTGGGGCCGCTGATGTGCAGGACCTGAACGCCTGCCTCATTCAGCGCGGCAGCCGCTCCGGCGGCGGCGGCATTCAGAGACCGGGCGCCCTGCGAGCCTCCGGTGACGAGCAGCGTCGGGCGTTCCGGGTCCAACCCGAAGTGGGCCGCGGCCGGCGATCGTAAGGCAGACCGATCGAGTCCTGTGATTGAGCGGCGCAGCGGCATTCCGACGACCTGCGCCCGGGGCAGCGGCGTCCCTTCGGTCGTCACCGCGACGACCTGGGCGAACCTGGCCGCCACCCGATTCGCCAGGCCGGGCAGCGGATTTTGCTCGTGCACGACGATCGGAGTCTTGCGTAACCGCGCGGCGAGGTATGCCGGGAAGGCCACGTACCCGCCGAAACCCACCACGACGTCTGCGTCCACGCGATCGAGGATCTCGCGGGTACGGCGGACTGCGCGAGCCAGCCGGACTGGGAGCCGCGCGAGGTCGAGGGTTGGCTTCCGGGGCATCGGGATCGGGGGGATGAGCTCCAGGTCGTAGCCGCGGGCGGGGATCAGCGTGCTGTCCAGCCCCCGAGCAGTGCCCAACGCCGTGAGCCGGACGTCGGGATGCAGGCGGCGCAGGGCGTCACCGACTGCCAGGGTCGGTTCGATGTGTCCGGCAGAGCCACCGCCGGCCAGCACGACCGACGTCATGAGCCCGCCGTCGATCGCGAGCACCCAGCCGGCGCGGAGGCGTCGGGGGCGGGCGGGGTCACTGCGCTCACCGGCGACGGGGTGCGTCAGAGTCCGTGCGCCGCCCGGGACAGCGACGGCGCGGGAGGCCGTCCACCGCAGAGCGCGGGATCGGCAGTCGGAGCAGCCGTGCGGCCCGGCCCTGACCGCGTTGGCGCAGCTGCACCACCGCAGCCGGCTCGTGCCGGGCGAAGCCGGCCAGCATGCCGAGGATGAACATCGTGAGGATCAGCGACGTGCCGCCGGAGGAGATCAGCGGCAGCGGGATCCCGGTGACTGGGAGCAGGCCGACGACGTAGCCGATGTTGATGATCGCCTGCCCGACGAGCCAGATAACGACTGCCGAGCTCACCAGCCGGATGAACGGGTCGGCGGTGCGCCGGGCGATCCGCAGGCCGGTATAGGCCAGGGTCGCGAACAGCGCGAGGAGGACCAGGCAGCCGATGAAGCCGAGTTCCTCCCCGACGATGGCGAAGATGTAGTCGCTGTGCCCGTTCGGCAGCAGCCCCCACTTCATCCGACTGTTCCCGAGCCCGACGCCCCACCAGCCGCCGGTCGCCAGCGCATACATGCCGCGGATGGACTGCAGCCCGTTTCCTTCAGGGTCGGAAAAGGGGTCGAGGAAGGTCGTTACCCGCTGCAAGCGGTACGGCTCGCGCACGATGAGCACGACGACCCCCGCGATGGTGGCGGACAGCAGAGTGACGAACAGCCGCAAGGGTGCGCCGACTGTCCACAGTAGAGCGAACAGGATGAGTACGAAGCACAGCGTGGTGCCGAGGTCGGGCTCCAGCATGATGAGCCCGCCGAGCAGCATCGCCACCGGGACCAGCGGAACGAGCAGATGCCGCCACTCCCCCAGAATCTTCTGCTTGCGCACCAACAGGTCCGCGCCCCAGAGCAGGAACGCGAGCTTGGCGAGTTCAGACGGCTGCAGCTGGAAGAAGCCGAGGTCCAGCCAGCGCCGGGCGCCGAACTCCTTGATACCTATGGACGGGACCAGGACGACGGCCAGCATGATCACCGAGCAGATCAGCCCCGGATACGCCAGCCGTCGGTAGGTCGACGGCCGAAACCGCAGCCCCAGCCACATCACCGGTAGCCCGAGCAGCATGTAGATCGCCTGCCGGTCGAAGACGCCGAACGGTGAACGCGATGCCGGGTCGGAGTCGATCAGCGATTCGACGCTGGAGGCGGAGAAGACCATGGCCAGGCCAAGCACGAGCAGCGCTGCTCCCACGCCGAGGACGAGGTGGAACGAGGCCAGCGGCCGGTCGAGGAACCCCGATACGGCCGAGCGCTGCGGCGCAGGGGCGCTCGCGGTCGTCACGGTCACCGGGCCGCCAGCTTCTGCACGCCGGCGACAAAGGCCCGTCCCCGCGCGCTGTAGTCGCTGAACATGTCCCACGAGGCCGCTGCAGGGGCCAGCAGCACGGTGTCTCCGGGAGCTGCCAGGCCGGCCGCGCGAGCCACGACCTCATCCATGGCGCCATTGTCTGTTCTCGTCACTTCCGTCACAGGGACATCGGGAGCGTGTCGCGCCAGCGCTTCGGCGAGAAGCTGCCGATCCGCTCCGAGCAGGACGACGGCGGCCAGCCGGTCCCGGATCGAGGCCACGAAATCGTCCACCGCAACGCCTTTCAGCAACCCACCGGCGATCCAGACAACGCGCCCGTACGCCGACAACGATGCCGCGGCCGCATGCGGGTTCGTGGCCTTGCTGTCATCGACGTACGCAACACCATCCACTGTGGACACCAGTGCGTTGCGATGGGGCGCGGGCGTGAAAGACCGCAACCCGGCAGACACGGCGGCCGGGTCGACGCCGTACACCCGGGCCAGCGCCGCGGCGGCCAACGCATTCGCGACGTTGTGCGGTCCCGGCACCGGGATGTCGGAGACATTGGCAAGAACAACGCCGGGGTCAGCGGTTCGGTCCGCCAGCACACCGTCCATCACTCCGAGACTCCCCTGTGGTGGTGCGGAGAGGGTGAAACCGACCGTTCTGGCACTGCCCGCGGCCAGGCGCACCGACCACTCGTCGTCCAGGTTGACCACGGCGGCGGCGTTTCCGGCGTAGACGCGGGCTTTCGCGGCTGTGTAGCGCTCGAACGACCCGTGCCAGTCGATGTGGTCAGGTGCCACATTGAGCACGGTGCCGGCCAGTGGTCGCAGTGACGGGGCCGAATGCAGCTGCGGGCTGCCGAGTTCGACCGCCAACACGTCGTACGGCGTACCGACCACCTCTGCGAGCGGCAGGCCCACGTTGCCGGCGGCCACGGTCCGCAGGCCCGCCGCCCGCAGGATCGACTCCAGCATCAGCACGGTGGTGGTCTTGCCGTTCGTGCCGGTGACTGCGAGCCATGGCACGGCCGGGTCGCGCAGCTGCCAGGCGAACTCGACCTCGCCGATGACGTCGATCCCGGCAGCTGCGGCGGCAACCAGCAGCGGGTGGTCGGGCCGCCATCCGGGTGATGCGACGACGGTGTCCACACCCAGCGGAAGAGCCGAAGGCAGCCCGACGAAGCGTGCTCCGGCCAGTTCCAACTCGGCCGTGCTCTCGCTTTCCCGCTGATCCGCTACCAGGACGACGGCCTCCCGGGCGAGAAGCACCCGGGCAACCGCCGCACCCGCGACCGCCGCCCCTGCGACGAGCACGGTCCGTCCCTGATACGAGGTCACTGGATGTTCGCGGCGGCCAGCCAGTCGGTGTAGAACAGTCCCAGCCCAAAGGCGACGGCCAATCCGGTGATGATCCAGAACCGCACTACGACGGTCATCTCGGTCCACCCAGCCAGCTCGAAGTGGTGATGGATCGGAGCCATTCGGAACACCCGTTTTCGGGTCGCCTTGAAGACCAGGATCTGGGTCGCGACCGACAGCGTCTCGACGACGAACAAGCCACCCAGTACGACGAGCAGCAACTCGGTCTTGGTGAGCACCGCCATGCCGGCCATCAGCCCGCCCAGCGCCAACGAACCGGTGTCGCCCATGATGATGCGGGCCGGATTGGCGTTCCACCAGAGGAATCCGAAGCAGGCCCCGAGGGCCGCGGCAGCTACCAGCGTGATGTCCAGCGGGTCGCGGATCTCATAACAACCAGAGATCTCCTGTCGGGCACACAGGTGCCCGAACTGCCAGAACGAGATGACGACGTACGACCCGAACACCATCACCGATGACCCGGCGGCCAACCCGTCCAGCCCGTCTGTCAGGTTGAGTGCGTTGGAGAAGCCGGCGACCATCAGGTACGCGAAGATCACGAACAGCACGACACCGAACGTGATCTCGGGGATGTCTCTGACGAACGACAGGCTCGTTGAGGCCGGCGCAAGCCCGTCTCGTTCGAACTGCAGCGCCATGATGGCAAAGCTGACCCCCACAACGAGCTGGCCGACCAGTTTTGCCGTCTTGCTGAGGCCAAGGCTGCGCTTGTGCCGCACCTTGATGAAGTCGTCCAGGAACCCGACGAAGCCGAGCCCGACCATGAGGTACAGCAACAGGAATCCGGTGGCAGTAGGCCCCCGGCCGGGTTGGGTGAGCAGATACAGCTGTGCTCCGGCGTAGCCGAGAACGGTGGACAGCACGACCACCGCGCCACCCATCGTCGGAGTGCCCTGCTTGGACAGGTGGGTCTGCGGGCCGTCGATGCGGATCTCCTGGCCGATGCCGCGGCGGCGCAGGAGCCGGATCGCAAAAGGGGTGAACATGATCGACACGACCAGCGACACGATCGCCGCAAGGAGAACAGAACTCACTTCGAAGTCCCCGCGGCAACAGTCCGCCCCGACCGCAGTAGTAGGGCAGTGGCTACCCGCTCCAGCCCAGCAGCGCGTGAGGCCTTGACCAGCACGACGTCGCCAGGGCGGATCGCGCCGTGCAGCAACTCGATCGCCGCCGCCACATCGGACACGGGTACGCCGCCCGCTCCGTCCAGGATGGCCCGCGCCGCCGCGCCGACCGTGACGATCCGGTGGATTCCCAGCTCCGCCGCGAGGCGCCCGACCTCGACGTGGGCGGCAGGGCCGTGTTCTCCGAGTTCGGCCATCTCGCCGAGCACCGCCCACGACCGGCGCCCGGCCGCCATCGCGGCGAGCGCCCGCAGCGCCGCGGCCATCGATTCGGGATTGGCGTTGTAGGCGTCGTTGATCACCCGTACGCCGTCGTCGGAGTCGGTGACCTCCATTCGCCACCGGCTGGCCGGCCGCGCCGTGCCCAGAGCCGCGGCCACGTCGTCCACCGGCATCCCCAACGCCAGGGCGACCGCGGCCGCGGCCAGCGAGTTGCCGACGTGGTGGGCGCCGTACAGGCCCAGGCTGACGGTGGACCGTCCCTCGGGGCAGACCAGGGTGTACGACGGTCGCCCGGCGTCGTCGAGCGCGACATCCTCGGCGCACACGGTGGCGCCAACCGCCCGCCCGACGGTCACGACGCGGGCGCCGGTGGTCTCGGCCATGGCCAGCACGGTCGGGTCGTCGGCGTTGAGCACGGCCACCCCGTCTGCCGGCAGGGACTGGACCAGCTCGGTCTTGCTGCGGGCGATGGCGCAGCGGCTGCCGAACTCGCCCAGGTGCGCCGTACCGACGTTGAGGACGACACCGATGCTTGGCGGTGCGATGACGCACAAGGCCGCGATGTGGCCGGGCGCCCGAGCCGAGCACTCGAGCACCAGGTAACGGGTCTCGAAGTCCGTCCGCAGAACCGTGTGCGGATGGCCGATCTCGTTGTTGAAGGAGCCGGGCGGTGCGACCGTCGCCCCCAGGCCTCCCAGGACGTGGGCCAGCAGGTCCTTGGTCGAGGTCTTTCCTGACGATCCGGTCACACCGACGATCGTCAGACCGGGCAGGCGGTCGACCACCGCGCGAGCCAAACGCCCGAGGGCAACCTGGACGTCCGGTACGACGACCGTTGGGACGCCGGCCAGCGGGCGAGCGGCCAGGACGCCCATCGCGCCCGCGGCGACCGCTGCCGCGGCGAAATCGTGCCCGTCGACCCGCTCGCCGGACAATGCCACGAACAGTCCACCCGGGCCGACCGCGCGGGAGTCGAACTCCACCGTGCCCGACACCGTCGTGGCCGGGTCGGCGCCGCCGGTGAGCCGGCCGTCCACTGCCGCGGCGACTTCGGCGAGGGTCAGCGGGATCACCGGACGAGCGACCCGATCAGCTCGGCGAGGATCCGGCGGTCATCGAAGGGCCGGAGGACGCCGTCGGTCTCCTGTCCCTGCTCGTGCCCCTTGCCGGCGACGACAACGGTGTCCGCGGAACCGGCACGGGCTACGGCAGCGGCGATGGCCTCCCGCCGCCCGGCGACCTCCAGCACCTCGGCCCGGGCATCGGGACTCACCTCGTAGACCCCGCGCAGCATCGCCGCGCGGATGGCGCCGGCATCCTCCGAACGCGGGTTGTCGTCGGTCACCATGAGCAGATCCGCTCCGCGGGCGGCGGCCGCCCCCATCAGCTCGCGCTTGCCCTGGTCGCGGTCGCCGCCGCAGCCGAGTACGACGATCAGCTGGCCTGGCGTGATCGGGCGCAGCGCCGCGAGCAGCGTGCTGACCGCGTCGGGGGTGTGGGCATAGTCGACCAGCGCGGTGAACGGCTGCCCGGCGGTCACCGGTTCCATCCGACCCGGCACGGTCGCCCGCCCGATTCCAGCCGCCGCCCGCGCCGGATCGACGCCGGCCGTGGCCAGGATCGCGAGCGCCAGCAGGGCATTGGCGACGTTGAAGCGCCCCGGCAGTCCGACCTCGGCCGCAAAGCTCACCCCGTCAGGTCCGCTGACGGTGAACCGGCTGCCACCCCGTGCATCCGTCGTGATGTCACCCGCTCGCCAGTGCGCCCGCGGGTCGCCGTTGGCGGACACCGTGATCGTCGCCGGCCCGACGAGTCGCCGGCCGTAGGTATCGTCGACGTTGACCACCTCGTGCTCGCAACGGCCGTCGAAGAGCAGCGCCTTGGCGTCGAAGTACCGCTCCAGGTCGCCGTGGAAGTCCAGATGGTCCTGCGAGAGGTTGGTGAATGCCCCAACGGCGAACCGCAGGCCGTCCACGCGGTGCTGCGCCAGCGCATGGCTGGACACCTCCATGGCCACCGCCTGCACGCCACGCTCGGCCATGACGGCGAGGAGCGCGTGCAGGTCGGGCGCCTCCGGCGTCGTCCGCGTGCTAGGGACCGCCGCGTCGCCGATCCGGGTCTCGACGGTGCCGATCAGCCCGGGGACGACCCCGGCCGCGCGGAGCCCCGCCTCGAGGAGGTGGACCACCGTCGTCTTGCCGTTGGTGCCGGTGATCCCGATCACCGGCAGGCCGGTGCGGCCGTAAACCCAGGCCGCGATTTCCCCCAGCCGCGCCCTCGGGTCATCGGCCACCAGGACCGGCACGGAGCCGACCGCGGCCGCCGCCTCGCCGCCGGGGTCGGTCAGTACGGCGACCGCACCGGCCCCGACTGCCTGACCGACGAACTTTGCCCCGTGCACATTGGTCCCGGGCAGGGCGGCGTACAGGTCACCGATGCGCACCGCGCGGCTGTCCAGCGTCAGGCCGGTCAGCACGGTCTCGCCGCCGCCGACCGGCACCGGCAGGCCGAACGCGGCTGCCAACTCGGCCAGCCTCCGCGGCGCCGGCCGGGCCGGCCGGGGGTGAAGAGGCACACCGGCGAGGGTACCCATCCATGAGTTCGTTACCGGCTAGGCGTGTCTCCTATCTGAGCGCGTCTGAGGCCGACTGTCAGGTCATGTCGCGTACTGCGGTGTTGACCGATGAGCTGTGGGCGCGGATCGAGCCGGTGTTGCCGCCCTTGAAGGGGGGACCGGCTGTCACAGGGGGCTGGTCCCCCTCCGCCGATCTTGGTCAAAACGGCGTGTCGCCCGCGGCGACGGTGCCCTGATGATCTGCGCCACCGGATCACCGAGTTCCAACTTCCGGTCACGCGAGGCGCGTCCCAGCTACGTCCCAACCCGACAGTCACAGAGTGGAACTCTGAAATGGACATGCAACCGCACGTGGGCAGCGGGCCCTACTGCTACACAACACCCTCGTCGCTGTGCTCGGCCGCAGCGCACCACGCGACTACGTCGTGGAGACCCTGACCGGATCACCCTTCGGCTTCCAGCTCATCGCCGCGCGCGTCCCGCTCCTCGACGGGGCCGGTGATGCTGGGGCCGCTAGAGCTGGGTTTGCTACGGCATCAACCCGGCGCTGGCGGACCCGTCGGGGCTGACCACTTCGTGCTCGGCGTGCAGATCGACGATGAATCCATCACCTTCCACGACCCGCAGGGTTATCCGTGGTCTCGACTGCCGACCGAGATCTTTGCGCCGCTTGGAAGGGGGAGACCGTCGCCTACGCCGACGGCGACTACCCGATGCGGACAGACATCAGCAGAGTCGCCCGGCGCGACGTCCACGATGCGATCCGCGACCTCCTGCCATCCGCGGCGGCGTGGCTCGGTGGCCACGACGTCGCGATGCCACCGGGCTCGATCGGCGGGAGCGAAGGGCTTGAGAAGCTGGCCCAGATGTCGGCCGAGGGCTTAGCGCCGGACGTCCGGGCAACCCTGACCACCTTCGCCCTGCGGCTAGGCGCTCGCCGACGCCTTCCGCCAGCTTGCCACCCTCCACGACACCCTCAGCGAGCACCTGAGCTGCCATCTCACCTGACGCCGGCGGCCAGCAGTTCGACCTAGGCGTCATCGGTGGTCAGCCGGAACTCCGGGGTCGGCGTGCCGGTCGGAGCAACGCCATTGTCCCCCAACGCGAACGACATGATCGAGGTGAACACCGGCGCGGCGATCGTGCCCCCGTGCCCGCTGCCGTCGGGCTGCTCGATACTGATCGCGATCACGTAGCGGGGGTCGTCGGCCGGGGCGAACCCGGCGAACGTCGCCCAGTAACCGCCGCCGGCGTAGCAGCGGCACTCGGGGTTGGGCCGCTGGGCGGTGCCGGTCTTGCCGGCCACGCGATAGCCGTCGATGCGCGCCAGCGGCGCCGTGCCGCCTTCGTTCGTCACCGACTCGAGCATGTAGCGCAGGTCCGCTGCGGTGTCGGACTCGATGGCCCGTCGCGGCTCCGGGGCCGGCTGGTCACGGACGGTCCCGTCGGGGCCGATGACCCGGTCGACTATCCGCGGCGGCACCAGTACGCCGTCGTTCGCGACCGCCTGGTACATCGATGCCATCTGCAAAACGGTCATCGAGATGCCCTGCCCGAACGGGATGGTCCCGGCCTGGCTGCCCGACCATTCCGTGTGGGGCACCAGGATTCCGTCGCTCTCGGCGGGAAGCTCGATTCCGGTCGCGGTCCCCAGCCCGAACCGGCGCAGGTATTCCTCCAGCCGCGCGTCGCCGAGGCGCTGAGCGAGCATGACGGTGCCCACGTTGCTGGACTTGCCGATGATGCCGGTGGCGGTGAAGTCGATCGGGTCGTGCCCCCAGGCATCGCTGATGACGATGTCGGACACCGCGAGGTGGTCAGGGACGTTCATCACGGTGTCCGGCGTGATCAGTCCCTCCTCCAGAGCGCCGGCGATCGTGACCATCTTGTTCACCGAGCCGGGCTCGATCACGTGCGAGACCACCGGGTTGCCCAGCTGGTCGCCGCTGACCGACCCGGGGTCCGAGGCGTCGTATCCGGGACTACCCGCCATCGCGAGCACCTGCCCGGTGGCCACGTCGAGGACCACGGCCTGCACGGTGCTGACTCCCGGATTGTCGTTGGCGACGGCGATCGCCTTCTCCAACGTGAACTGCAGGTCCTGATCCAGGGTCAGCTGGACGTCGCTCCCGGGTACCGCCGCCTGCAGGCTGTGCGTCGCCGCCGGGATCGGCAGCCCGAACCGGCCCTGCTCGTACACGAGCTGCCCGGGCGTGCCAGTCAGCACGTCGTTGAACTGGTCCTCGATTCCGGCCAGGCCGGTGTCGTCGCGTCCGACGAACCCGATGACCTGAGCGGCCGTCCACTGGGCCGGGTACTCCCGGCGCTGCTCGACGAGTTCACCGATCCCGGGCAGCTCCAGGGCCATGATGGCCTGTGCGACAGAGGGGTTCAGACCGCGGTCGAGGTAAACGAACCGCCCCTCCTTGGTCAGCAAGGGCATCAGCGCGTCGGCGTTGACGTCCAGCAGCGGAGCCAGTGCGAGCGCCGTCCGCCCCGGCGCGGTGATCATTGCCGGGTCGGCGAAGATGGCCCGGGCCTCGACCGAGTAGGCCAGCGGGTTGCCGTCCCGGTCCAGGATCTGCCCCCGGGCAGCGGGCAGGTCGAGCGTGGTCAACCGCAGTTCTTCGGCCGCGGCGGCGTACTTCATCCCGTCCAGACCCTGCAACTGGACCAACCGGCCACTGATGATCGTGAGGATGGCCAGTACGACGGCCAGCCCGACATGAACTCTCCGGTGCGGATCGGACAGCCGCAACCGCCGGGTTCTCCGGCGCGGCCGAGCAGACCGGCCGGTGCGGTGCGGTGGCGAACTCAGTCCGGTGGCGCTCATCCATTTCCTCCGGGTGCGGCAGGCGGGTTTGCTCCGGCCGGCGGCTGACGCGAAGCCGGCTTGGCCTTGCCGACCACCTGCGTGGTGCCGTCCGGCGCGACGACGAGGAAAGCGGACGTGCCGCTCGGGATCATCCCCTGCTCGGCCGCTGCCTGCGCCAGCGCTGCGGGGGCGTGCGCGGCGCTGACCTCCTGTCGCAGCTGCTGTTCGCGCAACTGCAACTGCTCGATCTGCTGGCTCAGGGATCGCTCAGCAAAGGAGTCCGCCGCGATCGCAGTGTTGAGCACGAGCAGAGCGACCAGGCCGCAGCCGATGATGAGCAGGACGACCGCCACGAACGGCGCGCGCCGCGCCGCGGCCTGACCGCTCATCGCGGCGGGATGCCGCACCGAGGCCCGCACCGGCTCGGCGGACCGGCCGGCCACCCGATGGGGCGGGCGGGAGGACGTCGTCGGTGAACCGCTCGGCCTTCGCCGCGGTCGCCTCTCCGGCGCCGGCATCGCGCTCACGTGTACACCTCGCTGCGCTCGGTGAGCCGCGTTCGCGGCGCGCTGCATCCACTTGTTCGCTCGCTACGCTCGCTGCATCCACTTGTTCGCTCGCTACGCTCGCTCACGCCGCGGCCTCCAGCCGCTCGGCAGCGCGCAGCCGGACCGAGGCGGCCCGGGGATTGGCCGCTACCTCGTCGGCAGTGGCGGTTTCCGCGCCCCGGGTCAGCAGGCGCAGCGTCGGCGCCGCCGACGGCAGCGGTACCGGAAGATCCAGCGGAGTGCGGTCGGTCGACTCCGATACGAACGCGCGCTTGACGATGCGGTCCTCCAGCGAGTGATAGCTCAGTACGACGATCCGCCCACCCACGGCCAGTGCAGCCAGCGCCGCCGGGACTGCGGCTCGCAGCGACTCCAGTTCGCCGTTCACCTCGATCCGCAGCGCCTGGAACGTCCGCTTGGCCGGGTGACCGCCGGTCCGCCTGGTGGCCGCCGGGATGGCGGCTCGGACCAACTCGGCCAGTCGGGCGGTGGACTCCAACGGCGTGTCGCCGCGCTCGCGGACGATGGCGGCGGCGATCCGGCCGGCGAACCGCTCCTCGCCGTACTCCCGCAGGATCTGGGCGAGCCGGGCGGCGGAGTAACCGTTGACGATCTCGCCGGCGGTCCGGCCTCCGGTCTGGTCCATCCGCATGTCCAGCGGTGCGTCCTGTGAGTAGGCGAAGCCGCGTTCCGCCCGGTCCAGTTGCATCGAGGACACACCAAGGTCGAACAGCACGCCGGCGACGGAGTCCAGACCCAACTCGGCCAGTACGGCGGGCAGCGCGTCGTACACCGCGTGGACCAGGTGCAGGCGCTCGGCGTACGGCGACAGCCTGCTGCGGCTGCGCTCCAGTGCGGCCGGATCCCGATCGAGGCCTACCAGCCGAAGGTCTGGGTGTGCCCGCAGCAGCGCCTCCGCGTGACCGCCGAGTCCGAGGGTTGCGTCGACGACTACTGCTGGCCGATCGGCTTCAGTTCTCGGGTGCAGCGCCGGGGCGAGCAGCGCCAGGCAGCGGTCGAGCAGAACGGGCACGTGATCGCCCTGCGGCGTACCTCTGTCCATCGCGTGCCTCTCGGTTGATTCGGCCGTATCGATCGGTCCCCGCCCGAGGCACAACCTGGCGCCGGGGAAGGTGCGTCAGGGGGCGCCTTCGGGGGGAGACCGACGGGTACGGACGGTGAGTCCGGGCGCCTGTCTGGCTGGTCACACGAGCCCAGGCACCACCTCCGAGTCCATCCGGGCGAACAGCGGCTCGCGGTCGTCGAGGAACCGCCGCCAGGCGTCGGAGTCCCAGATCTCGAAGTGGGTGTTGGAGCCCACCGCGACGCAGTCGCGCTGCAGTCCGGCGTACCGGCGGAGTTCGAGGTTGATGACGACCCGGCCCTGCTTGTCAGGGGTGGGGTCGTCAGCGGCGGAGTACATGAGTCGCTGGTAGTCGCGCACCTTGGGGCCGGTGCTCGGCACCAGGCTGAGCGCATCGCTGCGCCGGGTGAATTCAGCGAGCGGAAACACCGACACGCAGTTCTCCTGCCCCCTCGTGACTATCAAGCCGTCGGCCAACCGCTCGCGAAACCGTGCCGGGAGGGCGACCCGGCCCTTCTCGTCCATCCGGAGGGTGTGGGTGCCCAGGAACACCGCAGCCCACCTCCCCATCCCCACATTGGCCGCTGCCCGGCCCATCATTCCCCACCGGTCACCACCGTACCCCACGTGACCCCACATCAATACCGTTTTGTGGCGCGTCGGCGGACCGGAACCCGTAGCAGTTATGAGCGCTGGGGAGGCGCTGCTCGAGCCGAGCGGCGCCGTGATCGACCGATGAGGGCATGGGTCGACGGCGGCGGCGATCTCGGGGTGACGGCAGGCGATCACCGAAGCGGATCGGCCTACGGTTCAGACGCCTGCCCGTAATGTCTCACCATGCGGCGCTCGGGTAGTACGGGATCCGCCGTGGCGCTCGTGGCCCCGGCTGGTCTGCCCCGCCGCGGACCCGCAGCCCACAGACCTACGGCAGTCAGATCCGTTGTCGCGAGGGGGTACCCGCACCAGCGACCCCGATAATCGAGCCCGAGCGAGTCGACGAGGTTCGCGCGTCCGTAGGACTCGGAACACTCGATGACTACTACCAGGAACTGGCGATGATGTGCGCCGACGAGGCCGCCGACGGCCAACAGCCCGCTGACTGAGCCCGCATCTGAACCGACTCAGGTGAAGATCATTGCGGGCAAAATCAGGGTATTCCACCGATGGATACCCCGACTTGCCCGTGTTGATCAAGGGGCTGTGCCGCGCCGAGCCGCCGGATATCACGACGTGATGGTCCACCCGCGGGCAGTCCACGCCGACTGGCCCCCGCCTGGCGGGACATTCTGCTACACGTTCTTCCGGGCCGTCACCGCGTATGTGAGGCCCGTAGTGTCTCGCGCTGTGTTCACGCCCGAGGAGCGAGAACTGCTACGAGAGGGGCTGGCGTCGGCGGCGTACGCCGATACCCGCATCAGTGGTGCCGCGGTGACCGGGTCGGCCGCGGTCGGTCGGGCTGATCGGTGGTCAGACATTGATCTTGCGTTGTGCGTGGCCGCTGAAGCCGACCGTGGGCAGGTGCTCGCCGACTGGACCAACCGCATGTACCGGGATCATGGGGCCGTTCACCACGTGGATGTGACTCGGGGTGTGGCTCTGTTTCGGGTCTTTTTGCTCAGTAGCACCCTGCAGGTCGACCTCGCCTTTTGGCCAGCGGCGGAGTTCGGTGCCATCGCCCCTACCTTCCGGCTGCTGTTCGGAACCGCCAACGAACGACCGCCGGCACCAGCGCCCGACGCCACCGAGCTGATCGGGATGAGCTGGCTCTATGCGCTGCACGCTCGTTCGAGCATTGCCCGTGGCCGAGCGTGGCAGGCCATGTACATGATCAGCGGCGTGCGGGACCACGTCATCGCTCTGGCGTGCCTGCGTCACGGTCTGCCCGCTGTTCAGGGCCGGGGCGTGGACAGCCTTCCGCAGGGCATCCTCGCGACGCTCAGCGACGGGCTCGTCCGCTCACTCGATACCGCTGAGCTCAAACGCGCTCTCGGTGTGATCAGCGAAGCACTGCTCATCGAGATTGAACCGGTCGACCCCGCCCTGGCCAACCGCCTGGCCGGGCCGCTGAGAGGGCTGGCCAGCTGATCACCGTGGTTGAGAAGCGGTGGCGTCCGGCCTGCTGCCGGCTACTCCTGGCGAAGGTCCTGAGGCTGGACCCGGCCACCCAGTCCAGCGACGGTGGCTGCGGCGACCAGCGCACCGGCGGCCAATGCCCCGAGGACAAGAGCGACGATGGCTGGCCACGGGGTTGCGGCCCGCGCACCGATGAGGTTCAGGTAGGCGGCCCCGGCAAGCAGGCCGCTTCCACCGGCCAGCGGTAGCCCGACGACCAGAGGTGCTGCGGCCTGCAGGAGCTGACTGCTGCGGACGACGCGGGCCGGCACGCCGAGAACGGTGAGGGCGGCAAGGTGCCGCCGGCGCTCCACTGCTCGGTCGATGCCGCTGATGAGCAGCGCGAGGAGGCCCAGGATGAGGACGACGCCGGCCACCGCATAGAGCACGTAGCGGTAGCCCTGCACGGTCTGCAAGTCCGTGCGATCGTCGGGGTAGACGATGACGTTGTCGGGAACAGCCGCCGCCAGGGCACGGACCGGTGCGTCGCCACCTTCCAGCGCCACCAGCCACGTCCGCGCGGGCGCGAGCAGTGTCGACAGGCCCGGCGTCGTCACGGGCACGAACAGCTGCGCCTGGGGCGTCCAGTTGGGGTCGTCCGGAGACGGCGCGGCGGAGATCGTGCCGAGGCCGTCCAGGCGTAGCGGCCCGCCCGGTCCCGGGATCTCTCGGCCGTCGGCGGTGTACGTCGGTTGACTGAGCAGGAGGACGTTGACCTGCTCGCTGAAGTCCTCGCCGTAGCCCCGGTCGAGCCAGGCCGCCTGGTCGTCGCGGCACCCGGTGATCTGGTGGCTGAAGAACGCGAGCTGTGCGCAGGTACCGACGAAAGCTTCGCCGCAGGTGCTCGGCCGGTCGGCGCCGGGAGGGAAGCCTCGTAGGTCCTCCGGCGTGCACTCGGTGCCGACCTGGCGACCCGGTACGACCGCGCGTACACCCGGTATGTCTGCGAGTACGCCGGCGTTCAGGGAGCTGCCCTCGGGGACGTCCAGCTGGGCCAGCTGCGGGCCGGTGGAGGCGGCGAGAGCGGCTCGCTGGTACTGCGGGGTGGTTTCGAACGCGACCAACACGCACCGACCTCCGGCGACGACGAACAGTGCGACGAGCAACGCCGCGACCAGCCGGGTGGTCCCGGCCGGCTCC
>Ga0136617_10000677_pt1 | contig 29226 bp, 32 predicted proteins | sample AntDrymUQ3222106_2_FD_129672 | JGI IMG/M metagenome (GOLD analysis project Ga0136617, IMG submission 129672) | Polar desert sand microbial communities from Dry Valleys, Antarctica - metaG UQ322 (21.06) | ecosystem: Environmental > Terrestrial > Soil > Desert | place: Antarctica: Dry Valley... | reverse complement strand
GCCGACACCACAGCGCCCACCAAAGCCCGCACCCCAGTCGCCGACAATCACTCCTACGCCCATCTCACACCGCGCGCGCCGCCGCCAGTCACATCACGCGGCTTCCTGCACGATCCGGGCTAGAGGTGTGCGGCGATGCTTCGGCCAAGCCACGCGGCGCTGATACCCAGCACGGTGCTGGCGGCGATGTTCGAGGTGGCGATCAGAAACAGCCGGCGGCTGGCGGCGTTGACGGTGTCGAGCATCCACGTGGAAAACGTGGAGTAGGCGCCCACGAACGCCGTCGATGCCAGCCACGCGGCGTCCCTGGATAGCCCTGCGCCGGTGATCGCGCCGATCAGCAACGCAGCGCTGACGTTGACGGTGAAGATCCCGAGCGGAAAGGCTGCAGGCCGATGCCGACGGACGCGCTCGTCGACGACGAGTCGCAGCAGGCTTCCCGCGCCGCCGAGCGCCACGACCGCGGTCCACAACCAGACGCCGCTCATCGGTTCCTGCAGTGGACGTAGTGCGCGGCGGCGCGGCCCGCGAGGATCGACGCCGCGCCCGCGAGAACGGAGGCCGCGAGGTACGCGACGGCGAGGCCCAGGGCGCGGCGGTCGAGCATCTCCAGCAGTTCGAGCTGCATCGTGGAGAACGTCGTCAGGCCACCGCAGATGCCGGTCGCCAGGAAGGGGTGAAGGCGCGGGTCGATGTCGGTCGATCGCGGGAGACGGGTGCTCCACCACCCCAGCAGCAGGGTGCCGGCGACGTTGACGCTCAGTGTCGCCCACGGCCACGCGCCAACATCATGCGCCAAATGCGTCTCGACGATCGCACGCGCGGGCGCCCCGACTGCGCCGCCGGCGACAACGGCGAGCAGTACGTGGTGGCGCCGAGCCCCACGAGCCGGTGCCAACGGCTTCGGTAACCGGAGGAGGTCACGCATCGCGCCGGCTCGCCCACCCGGTCCGAACGCATCCGAAGCGCTTGACGCCCTGAGACACCTCAATACAACTGGCGTTGATCACAGCACTCCTTCACTTGGGGTCGCGGCGACCCAAGCGAAGCGCTGGCGTCGAAGAAAGGCGGCCTCCTACGACACCGAAACGGCGTGGGTCGTAGAAGCCATCAGCGACCAAAGGTCGCGGTTATGGAGCGGGCCTCACCACTCAGCCGCCCGAAAGCGACCCATCCATCGTGCCACACACACAACGGTATTGCCACGCCCGATCCGTCTCGCGCCCAGCAAGAGAAAGCGGCATCAAGCGACCAACTCCCGATACCCTCCGACCCCGAGAAACGCCTGCCCAACTTCAGAGTCCGCGCCGGCCCGGCGCGGACGGGCGGCGCTCGGCTGCGAGGACGTTGACGAGCCGCTGCATGACGCCGAGCGCGGCGCCTGCAGCCCGCCACGTCGTCGGCGCGCGAATGGTCAGTCGGGCGCGGTCACGTCGAGTTGAGCTAACCACGGTCTCCGCCGAACAGTCTGGTCCATCGTCCGGTAACGATCGTTCACGGACACCCCCGGCCGCGGAACAGCGCGACCCGCCGTTCCTGGCGTCTGTTGGTAACGCTACTCGTGTACGCGGCAACGTAACGCGCCACCCCGTTTCTGTACGCTCATCGGGATGCGGATCGGCTACGGGCGGGTGTCCACCCGCGACCAGAACCCCGACGGCCAACGCGACGCCCTCGATGCTGCTGGCTGCGACGAGGTGTTCGTCGATAAGGCCAGCGGCAAACTCGCCAGCCGCCCCAAGCTCGACGAGGCACTACGCATCTCGCGCAAGAGCGACCAGCTCGTCGTCACGAAGCTCGATCGCCTCGGGCGCTCGCTCGAGCACCTCATGGCGCTGTCCAAGCAGCTGCAGGCCAAGCAGGTCGACCTCGTCGTGCTCGACCAGGGCATCGACACGTCGACCGCGGTCGGCCGGATGTTCTTTCAGATCCTCGGGGCGATCGCGGAGTTCGAGCACGCCCTGATGTCCGAGCGCACCCGCGACGGCCTCGACGCCGCTCGCGCGCGCGGACGCACGGGAGGTCAGAAGCCCAAGCTCACGCCGCACCAGGCGAAGATCGCGCAGGACATGTACGACGAGCTCGGACCTGACGGGCACCGCGCGCACACCGTGCAGCAGATCGCCGACGAGTTCGGCGTCACACGGCCGACGATCTACCGCCACCTGCAGCGCCAAATCAGCTGACGGCTACATGTCGGTTGGTGCCGCGTTCCTTATGGCACCCCCGAGGGCCAAGAGGAGGACGAGCACGGCCAGCGCAAGCGCCACGGCGGCGACGTTCAGGGCGACGCGCAGCGCGCCGACGAGCACGGCGAGGAGCAGCTCGCCGGCGTTGCAAACGCGCCGCGTTCTGCGGCGCACGCCCGGATCGCTCCGCCGCGAGTCACGGCGCGTCCTCGTCTCGTCGATCGTCCGCGAGCTGCGCCGCATCCAGGCGTCGGCCGCGCGCTGCACGACGTACGGAACGGTGCCCAGCAGCCACGCCATCAGGTTCCACCAGTTCGGAGCGTGAACCTTGTCGGCCCACAGCGATTCGGCGAGCAGCACGCGCGCAGGCTCGCGCCCGGGACGCATCACGAGCAGCTCCCGGTGCTCCGGCGCCCTGCCGCCGGTGTGCACGTCAGACGGCACGTCGACGACCTGGTCGGCGCCGAAGCGGGCGCGCGCGCTGTCGACGAGCGCGCCGCCGAGCTCCGCCAGCGTCTCGCCGCGCGTCTGCTCGCCGATGCCGTGCACGAACAGCACGGCGACATCGCGGGGCTCGTCTCTCACATCTCGTAGTGAGGCGACCGCGCGGCCCCGGATACGCAGCCCGTCCGGCCTGCGATCACGAGCGCGTCACGCGCACGTCGTCGACCGCCGCCTCGACGAGGCTCGCCGTCGACGCATCCGCGGCCTCGACGACGATCCGCACCGTCTGGTCGGCGAACGCGTCGAGGCTCACGCTCGTCGACGCCCAGGCGCCGTCGTCGTTGTTCGCCGCGCCGAGCTCCTGCAACACCGTCGACGAGTTCGTCCCCACGACCCGCACGCGCAGATAGTCCGCCGACGTCGAGTTCGATCCGTGCGCCAGGTAGTACGAGAAGCTCAGCGTGTAGCTCAAGCCGCCGGTCAGCGCGATCGGCGGCGATGTCGCCGTCGTCACGCCGCCGTCGACGTCGTTGGCGCCCGCGCTGGTGCCCGCCAGGCGGCCCGTGACGAGGTCGTTGACGCCGCTGACCGTCGTGCCGAGCTGCTTGGCGCCGCCCGAGTTCGTCGTCGCCGGGTCACCGCGCTCGAAGTGCCCGATCGTCGCCGTGCCCGTGCCGGCGGCGTTGGGCGTCCACTGCAGCGCGGTCGCGCTCTCGAAGTTGTCCGCGAAGATCGTCGAGCTCGCGATGCCGCAGTACTGCGTCTCCTTGCCGATCGCCCGGTACGGACAGTCGGAGACCTCCAGCAGCCGCAGCACGGCCTCGCGGTTGCGCGACGTCTGCGCCTGGATGACCTCGTCAGGCGGATAGAACCCCGGGTTCGACGTCGTCGGGTACATCTCGAACGTGTAGCCGAAGATCTGGTGCTGACCCCACAGCCAGTCGTCGATCGTGCCGTCGGCGATGTAGAGGTCGCTTGCCTGCTCGGGCGTGTAGCCGTTCGTCGAGGCCATGCTCGCGCCGAGCATCGCGAACGTGTTGCGCTGGTCGAGCGTCATCCCGGGCGCCGTGTCAGCCGTCGTGTAGCCGTACGGCCACAGCACGAGCTCGGAGTACGTGTGGAAGTCGATCCCGGTCTTGATCTGCTGCACGCCGCCGACGACGCGCGACTCGACGAAGTCGCGCACGGCCGTCGTCTCGGGCGCCGAGAACGGCGCCGCGCCGCGGTAGGTCTCCGAGGACGTCATGGCGCTCGAGCCGCCACAGCAGCCCCACTGCCAGGCCCAGTTGCGGTTCAGGTCGGTGCCGACTGCGGCCGAGCCGGCGTTCGGCTGGCGGTTCTTGCGCCACAGCCTGTAGGAGCCGGTTACGACGTCGTACTCCGCGCCGTCGGGGTTGACGCTCGGGACGATCCAGATCTCGCGCGTGTTGACGATCCTCTGGATGCGCGTGTCGCCGGCGTTGTAGCCGCTGACGAGGTTGTTGACGAGATACAGCGCCATCTCGACCGTGAGGTGCTCGCGAGCGTGCTGGTTGGCGGTGAAGAGGACCTCGGGCTCGGCTTCGTCGGTGACGACGTCGTCGGAGATCTTCAGTGCCCAGATCTCGCGGCCCTCGTAGCTCCTGCCGATGCTGGAGCGCCTGACAAGCGTCGGATTGGCGGCTGCGATCGCCGCGGTCTCGGCGACCATCTCGTCGTACGTGTGATAGCCGGCGTCGGCGGCCGGGAAGGCGGAGGCGCGCGCCTTCAGGTCGTTCGCGCGGGCGGGCAGGCGCGCCTGGGAGCCGCTCAGGACGCGGTAGCGCAGGCGGCGCAGCTTGCGCGCGTCGGCCGCCGAGGCGGTGACGACGAGCGCGCCGTGGTCGCTGCCGACGATCGCGACGCCCGTCCGCGCGACGGCGGCGCGGTCCTTCGCCGTGCGCACGTTCTCGACGCGGTAGGTGCGGACGCGATCGTCCGTGGCGGCCGCGGCGGTCGCCGACAGGGCGACGCTCGTCCGCAGCGAAGCGGCGATGCAGAGCATCGAGCGCGATCCGAGAATGTGCATGGGTTTCCCTTCCTCCGTTTTGAGCTGTCTGCACGCGCGCGTGGCGACAGGCCAAACGTACTCCTCTGCGGGGCTTCCGTGCAGCACCGGTCGAGGGGACGAGGCGCCCGGGCGGCGGGCCGCAGCGTCCCGTATCGACCCGACCGGCACGATCCCCGAAAACCGCCCCGCAGCGCAGTAGGCCATCTGTCCAATGACCCCGATCCGGCCTCCAAGCTGCGTGCGAGACAGCCGAAGAACGACTCGTGTCGATCTCCGCCCTTATCCCTGGAGGACGCGTCCGCCGCGGGACGCGCCGGTCGGCCTCGGCCGTCGCCCTTGACATCGGCGCCGACGCGATCATCGCGCTGCGCCCCGAGGGGGACGGCGGCCGCGTGCGCAGCGCCATCGTCCGTCCGCTCCCGGTTGGGCTCGTCGTCGACGGCGAGGTCGTCGACTCCGAGGGACTCGCCGACGAGCTGCGCGCGCTGTTCACCGAGCACAAGCTGCGGCGCGACGTCCGCGTCGGGCTCGCGCATCCGCGGCTCATGGTGCGCCTCATCGAGCTGCCCGCCACGATCGACGGCACCGAGCTCGACTACGCCGTACGCCACCTCGCGACCGACCTGCTGCCGGTCGCCCTCGACCAGCTCGTCATCGACTATCGCCGGATCGGCCGCGCGCCCGGGGCGGCCAGCAGCGTCGCGGTGCAGCGAATCCTCATGGCCGCCGCCCGCGTCGACGGCATCGACCGCCTGACACTCGCGCTCGAGAGCGCCGGGCTGCGAGCGCAGGGGATCGCGCTGTCGGGCTTGGCGATGGTGTCGGCGCTCGACCATCACGCGATGCCCGGCAAGGCGATCCTCTACGTGCAGGCCGGAGCGCTCACGAACGTCGTCATCACCGAGGATGGCCAGCCGCAGCTCGTGCGTGCGGCATCCGCGGGCTCAGAGGCGATCGCGGCCGGTGTCGCCGAGCGCGTCGGCATCAGCCACGAGGACGCCCGCGCCCACATCTCCTCGCTCGGCCTCGGGCCGGCGCCGCATCACGGTACGCCGGAGCTGATCTCCGAGGAGCTTGCAGCGAGCGTCGCCAAGCAGGTTCACGACGGCGTGCGCCGCGTCGTCGCCGAGGTGCAGTCCTCGCGCGGGGTGTACGCCGCGCGCCGGGACGCCTACCCGATCGGCGCGGTCGTGGTGACCGGCTCGATGACGACCTGGCCAGGCGTCATCCAGGCGCTCGAGACCGACCTGCACCTGCCCGTGCTCGTCGCCGGCCGCGAAGGCTGGCCGCAGCTCGACAACCTCGGCGTCGCCCCGGAGCGCCTCGACGTTCGGGCTCGCCCACACGAACGACAGCGAACGGCCCGACCTGCGGCCGGCCGAGATCGCGCACTTCGACGAGTCGACGCCGCTGACCACGGTCGCGCGGGTGTCGTGCGCGATCCTGGCGGTGCTCGCCGCGGCGATCGTCTACCTCGTCGTCATCTCCAACGACGTCAGCTCCAGCCGCGAGCAGCTTGCCCAGACCTCGGCCGGCCGCGTGACCGCCGAGCGCCGGGCGGCCGCGCTGAAGCCATATGACACCTTCGCGAAGGCGGCGCTCACACGGCGCGACGCCGTCGTCTCCGTGGCAAGCACGCGCTTCAAATGGGACCGTACGCTCACCGAGCTCGCCCAGGTCGCGCCGGCCGGGGTCTGGCTGACATCCGTGAAGGCCACGCTGACGCCGACGACCGCCATCGAGGGCGGTGGGACCGACGCCCCGACGGGGAGCCTGCGCGGCGTGCTGGCGGTGCCCGCCCTGGAGCTGTCGGGATGCGCGGAGCGCGAGAGCATGGTGCCCGCCTACATCGACCGGCTGCACACGATGACCGGCGTCACCGAGGTCGCCTTCAGCCGCAGCGAGCGCCTCCAGAAGGGCTCCACCGGGACGAAGGCCTCACCCGACGCCGGCGGCGGCGACTGCCGCAACGGCGACACGCGCACGGCGCGCTTCGCGCTCGTCACGTACTTCGAGGCCAACCCGGCCCAGGCCGCCGCGGCGGCGGCCGCCGCCGCGAGCGCCCCAGCGGCCCCGGCGACAGCGGCGCCGGCCGCTCCGGCGGCGCCGGCGGCGACGACAACCACTGCACCCAGCCCGATCGCATCCGGATCGACCGGAGCCACCCGATGACGCCAGCACGTTCGCTCATCGCGGTGTGCCTCGCCGGCGCGGCGCTGTTGGGAGCCCTCTGGTTTTTCGCGATCGCGCCGAAGCGAAGCGAGCGCCTGGGCGTCCACGGCGACGTCGCCGCGCAGCAGCTGCAGCTGGACGCCGTGGAGGCGCAGGTCGTGGCCTACACCGACTCGCGCAAGCAGTTCCGCGGGCTGCTGTCGCAGCTGCGCCGCCTCGACAGGGCAGTGCCGTCGCGCGGAGCCGTCTCGAGCTTGCTGCGTCAGCTCCAGCAGCGCGCCGAGGCGCGCGGCAGCAGCCTCAGCCTGATCGCGCTGAAGGAGGGCGGCCAGGCGACCGCGGGCGCCACAGGCACAGCCCCGAAGACGCCCGGCGCCGTCGCCGGCCCGGGCGGACTGTCGGCGCTGCCGTTCACGTTCGAGTACACGGGCAAGTACTTCGACCTGCTTCAGATTCTCGCGACGATGCGCCGCTCGGTGCGCGTGAAGGGCGACAGGATCATCACGATCACGGGGCGCCTGCTCACGATCGACGGGCTGTCGTTCAAGCGCGCGGACGCACGGACGCGGCTGACGAAGGCGGTCGTGAACGGCACGGCCTACTTCGCACCCGACGCGACGAGCTCGGCGCAGGCGCCCACGGACATTCCACCGGCAGCCCCGAAGGACGGCTCGTGATGCTTCGCAACCTGCTCAGCGAGGTCATGCGCCGCCACCTGTGGCCGATCCCCGTGGTCGCGCTGCTCGTCGCAGTGGCCGCGCCGCTGCTGTTCCTGAAGTCCGCGCCCCCGGACGCCTCGGACGCATCGACGAGTACCGCGACGGCAGCCGCCGGGCAGCTGCCCGCGCGCGCCCAGCGGCTGCTCGACACGAGCGACGTCGACCAGCGCGCCGCGCGCCGGCCGGCGCGCAACAGCAGCGACCCGTTCCAGCCACCCTCCCGCGGCACCTCGCCGGGCGGGCGCGCGTCGGCCGCCGGCAGCGACACCGCCGGCGCGGCGGCGAAGACCACGTCTGAGCCGGCGGCCGTTGGCACGCCGAAGATCCCGGTCATCGTCATCACGAACTCCGACGGCGAGCCGCAGAAGACACCGGCGGCGGTGACCGGCACCGAACGCACGACGCCGGCGTCGACCGCTACGATCGCCGTCACGACCCGCTTCGGCGTGCAGTTCCCCGCAGCCGTGCAGCGCAGCATCCCGCGGCTGCAGACCTTCGTCTCGGACGACAGCGTCGTCGCGATCTTCGTGAAGTACTCGCCCGCACGCGACAAGGCCGTCTTCGCGATCGCACCCTCGACAGACGTCACCGGCAACGTCGTGTGCCGGCGCGAGAACGACGTCTGCCGCTACGTCGACATCGCCGTCGGCAAGCACGTGCGGCTGGCGACACGCGCAAGCGACGGCACGCTGCGCAGCCACCGGCTCGACGTCGTCCGGATCGACGACACGTCGCAGACGGGCTCGCCCGGGGCGGCCGACAGCGCCCCGGCCAACGGCTCCTGCCTGCTCGCCAAGCTCCTGACCCTGACCGCCGACGACCCACCACTCGCCCGCGATGCCTGCTGACACCTACACCCATACGCCTACTGACACGGACGGCCAGATGACTGCTGACACGCACACCCAGATGCGCGACACCGCGCAACACCGCGGCGCCCGAGGCGAGCAGGGCATGACGCTCGTCGAGGTGATGGTCGCGATGGTGATCCTCCTTGTCGGCGTGCTCGGCACGATCACGCTGCTCGACGTCGGCAACCACGCCACGACCGACAACGCCACCCGCGACACGGCGATCGCGCTCGCGCGTGAGCAGCTCGAGACGGCGCGCGAGGTCCAGTTCACGGCGCTCCCGGATGTCACGAACGTCGCGACGAAGCTGACCTCGACCCTGCCCGGAGCGAACCCGGCCAGCCTGCTGGCCACGACGTTCCCCGCGGTCGTCCCTGAAGTCGGGACGTACCAGGTCCCGGCGATGAAGTTCTCCACCACCCGCCTCGGGGCCAAGTACGACTCGACGGTCTGGTCGTGCGTGCTCGACGACCCGTCCGACGGCATCGGGGTCGCAGAGGGCACGGCCTGCACGCCGGTGTCGGTCGCCAACGGCGGCGGCGGGAACTCGGGCTCGGGCAGCGGATCGACGGCGCTGAACCTCAACATCCTCGGCATCCACATCACGGGCGGCGGGCAGCTCGTCGAGGCCGTCTGCAGCCTGCTCAGCACGCGCGGCTCGATCGTGGACTCGCTGCTCGGCGCCGGCGGCCTGCTCGGAGGGCTCGTTTCCTCGGGCGCCGACACGACGTTCTGCACCGGCAAGGGCAACGTCGCCTTCGATCGCCAGCCGGCCGACGCCGTCGCCATCAACACGGTCGTGACCTTCACGTACCCGGGATCGACGCGAACCGGCACCGTGACCCAGCGCGTCGTCGTCCCGGGCCCGCGGGTGAAGTCATGACCCGCGTGCTCGTCCGCGAGGACGGCTTCACGATCGTCGAGCTGCTCGTCTCGATGACGATCTCGCTCGTCCTCGTCTTCGCCGCGCTGGCGGGGCTGGACACGTTCAACAGCGGCGCCGCCAACTCGACCCGGCTGATCATCGGCGAGGACGCGGCGCGCACGAACGTCAACCGCATCGTCGGGCTGCTGCGCAACGCGGGCGTTCCGTCACCGCTCGCCGGCGGCGCGCAGCCGGCCACGATCGTCTCGGCGGCCGCCAACGACCTCGTCTTCCGCTCGTCGGCCTGGCCCGGCGAGAGCGGCGTCGGTGTCGCCGGCACGCACGTCATCCGAATGTGCCTCGACACCGCGACGCGTACGTTCTGGCGCGACGGCCTGCACTACGGCACGGCCGGACCCACGACCCCGGGCGCGGCTTGCCCATCGGTCGCGACGGGCTGGACGCACGCTCCGATCGCGACGAACGTCGTCAACAGCGCAGCGCAACCCGTGTTCCGCTACGGCACGGGGAGCCCCGTTCGGACGGTCGGCATCTCCCTTCGAATCGAGAGCGGCTCGCTGGCGACGTCGCGCCCGCTCGTGCTGCACAGCGGCGGGGTCTTGCGCGGAGCGCTCGCCCCGCAGGTGAGCGCAAGCGACATCACCGTCGGCGCGTGTGAGGCTGGCAAAGCGCTCCTGACGCTTGCCGGCGCCGCGGCCGGCGCCACTGCCGACGGCGCCAAGCTCAGCGCCCCCACCGTCCCGAACGCGATCACGGCCGGGCCGGGCAAGCTCCTCGTCCCCGCGACGGGCACGCCCGTCGACATCCCGATCACGATCACGAACGTGCTCGGATTGCAGACGCTGCTGCTCAAGCAGGTGAGCTGCTGATGCGCGCGTTTCGTCGGGAAGAGGGAGCCGCGCTGCTGACGGCGATCGTCGCGGTCACGCTGATGGCCACGGTCGGCTTCTCGCTGCTGTCGGTCGTCGACAGCCAGACCAAGGAGACCCGCACCGAGCGCGCGAGCGAGTCGGCGTTCAACCTCGCCGAGGCTGTGCTGAACGCCCAGGCCTTCCTGGCCGGGCGCAACTGGCCGCGCAGCACCGCGCAGATGCCGGCGCCCGCGACGGCCGCCGCGCCGTGCAGCGGGCAGACGATGGCGGGCACGCTCGCCGTTCCGGCCGCGAGCGTGACCATGCGCGACCAGATTCAGAACATGCTCGCCCAGACCTACCGCGGCGCCACCGCCGGGTCGCAATGGTGGGTGACGGCATGCGAGGAAGGCGGTCGCAATGCATGGGACGCGAGCCTGCTCAACGGCCTCGCCTACGACCCATCCGTCGTGGCCAGCCCGACCGCGAAGCCGCGGCGCATGTGGATCCGCGCCGAGGCAGAGGTCGGCGGGCGCCGGCGCGCCGTCGTCGGGCTCGTGCAGGCTGGTCAGGCGCCGGTGTTCCCCTCGAATCTCGCGGTCGTCACCGGCAAGGTGGGCGCCGACCTGACGACGACGAGCGGCCAGCTGCTCACCGGCGCCGTCGTCGGGCCGCTGCTCGGCACCCTGACGGGCGGCGGGCAGCCGCTGATCCAGGGTCCGGTCGGCCTGCGCTGCTCGCTGCTGGACAACGTCGAGCTGCTCGGCTGCCTGAGCGGCCTCTTCAAGGCGACGACGATGTTGACCGTCGCACCAATTCTGCAGGCCAACAATTTCGTCGACTTCCGCTCGGACACCGCGATCAGCGCCGAGCAGCTCGCGCTGCTGCGCCAGCAGGCGCAGGAGACCGGCACGTACTACGCGACGACGAGCGGGGGCGTCGGAGGGGTCGCAAACGGCGCCGCGTGCCTGCCGGCGGGCAGCGCCGGCAAGATCGTCTTCATCGAGCAGGTCGGCGACGGCACGGGCTCGTGCATCCTCAGCACGAACGCCAACCCGTCGGCGACGGCGCTGATCGTCGGCGCGGGCGGCGTGCGCGTCCAGGGCAACGGCACGTTCACCGGCGTCATCTACGCGCTGCATCGCAAGGCGCTCGCCGGCGGGATCGCCGACGTGCGGATCGTGGGCACGGCCGCCGCGGGCAGCCCGAAGGTCGTGGGCGCCGTCTTCGCCGACGACAACCCGGCCCTGGCGGCTGCCTCCAGGCACGGCGTCGTGGAGGTCGTCCCGCCGCCGATCAACATGACCGCGGTGGTGAACTCGATCACGAGCACGCTGCCGCTCTGCCAGATCCCCATCCTCGGGCCGATCACGTGCGCCCTGACGGGGCTGCTCAGCGGCACGCTGGACGCACTCCTCGGAACGCTCGGCATCAGCGCGACGACGCTCGCCGGCGCGATCGTGCCGCAGCTCAACCCGTCGCTGCCGGCGATCACGTACAACGCCACCGTCGTCAAGAAGGCCGCGACGTTCGGCGACTCGGCGCTCGTCACGGGCTCGTTCCGCCAGGTCGCGCCGTCGCCGTGATCCGCCGCTGCGGTTCGCGGTCAAGGGGCCCGGGTCAGGCGGCCTCGCGGAGCGCTTCGAGCTCGCGCACGCCGGCCAGCCGCTGCAACGCGCGCTCCTCGAGCTCGCGAGTCTCGGGCTGCGTGATCCCGAGCCGGCGGCTCGCCTCGCGGATCCCGACGGGCCCCTCCGCGCCGTTGACCCCGTAGCGCAGCGCGACGACCTTGCGCTCCTCGTCGGGCAGCTCGTCGAGCGCGCGGCGCAGAGCGTCGTCGCGCAGGGCGATCTCGACCTCCTCGGCAGGTCCCGCGCGCTCGTCGCCGAGGATGGCGCCGAGCGCGGTCTCGCCGTCGCCGATCGGCCGGTCCAGGCTCGTCACGGTGCGCGTCAGGTCGGCCATCGCCTCGACCTGTCCGAGCTCGAGCTCGGCCTCCGCGGCGATCTCCTCGTTCGTCGGGTCGCGCCCGAGCTTCGTGGCGAGCGCGCGCCGCGTGCGCTGGATCTTGCGCTCACGCTGGGCGATGTTGGTCGGCACGCGGATCGTGCGCGCCTTGTTCTCGATCCCGCGCTGGATCGCCTGGCGGATCCAGTACGTCGCGTAGGTCGAGAACTTGAAGCCGCGCCGCCAGTCGAACTTCTCGGTCGCGCGGATGAGCCCGAAGATCCCCTCCTGGATGAGGTCCAGCAGGGGCAGCTCGTTCTGCGGGTACTTCTTGGCGATCGAGACGACGAGCGCGAGGTTGGAGTTGATCATCCGCTCCTTGGCGGCGGCGTCGCCCTGCTCGATGCGCTTGGAGAGCTCGACCTCCTCCTGCGCGGTCAGCAGCGGGTGACGGCGGATCTCGTTGAGGAACAGGCCCAGCGCATCGGTCGTCTGGATCGCGAGGCCCTCGTTGGCGTAGCTCGTCTGGGGAACGCCGACGCGACCGCAGTCGTCGGTGACGTCGATCCCGCGCGCCTCGAAGGCCTCGTGCAGCGCGGGCAGGTCGTCCTCGTCGACGTCCAGGCGGCGCGCGATCTGGTCGAGCTCGGAGAGGTTGACGCAGCCGCTCTGCTCCGCGCTGTCGAGCAGGCGGGCGAGCGCGGCGGGCGGGTCGTCGAGGTCGAGGTCCATGTGTTCGGCCGGACTACCCCAAGGAGGCCGCGCGGGAACGAAGGCTACCCGGGGCGGTTTCGCTTGCGCTGCTGTCTGGCGGCTTTGGCCCGTGCGCGCTTGGCACGCTGCTGGCGCTCGCGCTCGCGTGCCGATCGGGCCGCGCCCGTGGCGATGCCCGCGTCGCCGGACGCCGGGCGCCGCGGGCGCTCGTCGACGGGCGCGGAGCGGCGCGCGTCGCGCACGATGACGAATACGATCGCGGCGAGCACGAGCGCCGCCGCGCCGAAGATCAGCACCTGCTGCAGGGTGCTCAGGCCGCCGTCGTCGAACTCCTGCGGCCCCGGCGGCGGCGGGGGCGGGTCCTGGGTCAGCGGAGTCGGTACGTTGGGACCGAGCTGCGCCTGCGCGAGCGGCGCCGCGGCCAGGCCCAGCAGGAGGATCACAAGCGCCGCGGCGAGCCGATGCATGGCGCCGAGGTTACGCGCAACGCCCGCCGGACTCTCCGCCGACCTGCATAGACTCTCGGGCATGGCCAAGCAGCGGCAGGTCCGCGTCGAACAGAAGAGCGCGCTGGCAGCGATGACGCAGCTCGAGTCACGCTCCGACGACGAGCTCCTCGCGGAGACGAGGCACCGCGCCGCCGCGCAGGCGATCCTCGGCGCACGCGCCTCCGAGCGCTACGACGCACAGGCCGCGCGCGAGCACTTCCGCAAGGCGATCGCGGCCGCCCGGCCGCAGGAGCGGATGCAGCTGCGACGCATGGCCGAGGCCTCGCTGGCGCTCGCCGAGCGCCGCCCGGACGACCTCAAGGCAGCCGTTCAGAAGCTCGGCCAGGAGGCGCCGTCGAGCCGGCAGCTGTTCGTCCTGGGCCTGATGGGGCTCATCGCCCCCGCGCAGGGCGCGAGCATGCTCATGCGCGCCCGCGGCGTCCTCATCATCCTCGCGATCGTCGTCGTGCTGCTGGCGCTCGGCTTCGGCGTCGCGTCGCTCGTGCTGCTGGCGTTCGGCGGCGGCTCGATCCCCGGCTCCGCGGGGCTCGGCATCCTCATCGTCATCATCACGCTCGCGGTCATGGCGTTCGTCGGCAGACGCAAGCAGACGGAGGCGCGCGAGAAGGCCCGGGCCGCGCGCGCGGGGTAGCCGCGATGTGCGGGCGCTACACGCTCGCGGGGCCGAACCCGTCGCAGCTGCGCGCGCGCTATCCGATCGGCGAGCGGCTCGAGGTTCGGAAGCGCTACAACGTCGCGCCCGGTGACGACGTGCTGGCGGTCGTCCAGCGCGGCGGGGACGCCGAGCCCGAGGGCGCGCTGCTGCGCTGGGGGCTGGTGCCGTTCTGGGCGCCGGACCCGGGCGCGATCGGCGTCAAGACGATCAACGCGCGCGCCGAGACGGTGGCGGAGCGCCCCGCCTACCGCGACGCGTTCGAGCGCCGCCGCTGCCTGATCCTCGCCGACGGCTTCTACGAGTGGTCCGGCGGCGTCCCGCACTGGATCACCCGCGAGGACGGCGAGCCGTTCGCGTTCGCAGGGCTGTGGGCCTCGTGGCGCCCGAAGGGCGCGGCGCGCGACGTCGAGCCGCTGCGCTCCTGCGCGATCGTCACGACCGCCGCGGCCGGGCCGGTGCGCGAGCTGCACGACCGCATGCCGGTGATCCTCGCGCCGTCGCAGGAGTCGCTCTGGATCGATCCGGCGAGCCCGGCGGACGAGCTGCACGTCGTCTGCGCACCGGAGGCCTCGCCGCGCCTGCGGTTTCGTCCGGTGAGCCGCGCCGTCAACGACGCGCGCCACGATGCGCCCGACTGCCTGGGGCCGCCGGAGCAGGCGTCGTTGTTCTGACCGGTGGGGTTGGTGGGTGGGGCCGGTCGCGCCGGTCGGCGACTCCGGCGGCCGCGGTGGGCTGAGCGCGGGCGCACGGCATCACTGAGGAAGTCGGGATCGGCGTGCGCGTGATCCCGCCGACCACGGGCCGGGCTCGGCGGGCAGGGCGCGCGACTGCGCCGGGCGCGGCGCGGCGACAGGGCGCAAGGATGGCGCGTTTGTGTTCCATTCGAGCGAGCTCATACTGCGCGCCACACCCGTAGCGTGGCAGGGGTTGTGGCTCTTGCGTCCTCTAGCGGGACGCTTCGCGCACAACCCCTCCAGGAACCGTTTGTTCATGCACGACATGAACAAATCGCCTCGGCCTCGGCGCCGGCCCCTCGCCAACGCGAGCCTGACGCCGAAATGCTCCCTGCCAACACATCCGCGCCACGCCGGCAGCCCACCCAACGCCCGGCACCGCCGCGCCCTCCGCCCTCCGCCCTACCTCCGCTTCGAGGCCCGGATCCGCACCGAGCTCATGACCACAGGGTCGATCGGGGCCTCGGTCGCGGGGTCGGTCGGCAGCGCGGCGATGCGGCGCACGATCTTCTTGCCGCCGACGACCTTGCCGAGCAGCGCATAGTCCGGCTCGAGCGGTGCCTCGCCGGCGGTGACGATGAAGAACTGGCTGCCGGAGGTGCCCGGCTGCTCGGTCTGCGTCTTGGCCATCGCGACGAGGTAGCGGCGGTAGCGCGTGCCCTTCGGCGGCGGCTCGACGACGGTGTAGCCAGGACCGCCGTTGCCCGTGCCGAGCGGGTCGCCGCCCTGGATGACGTAGTCGTTGCCGCCCGGCTTGGCGATCCGGTGAAACGTCAGCCCGTCGAAGAACGTGTTGCGCACCAGGCCCGCGAAGGACGCGGTCGTCTTCGGCGCACGCTTCACGTCGAGCCGGATCTCGATCGTGCCGCAGTTCGTCCTGATGACCGCTGTGTACCGCCGCTTGGCGTTCAGGCGCTGCTTGGAGCGCCGGCGGTCGGGGCTCGCCGCGGGCTTCGGCGCCGCGACCGCCTTGCAGCCGTCGCGCGTGCTGCGCGGCGGCGCGGGCGCGGTGGTGGTCGCCGTGGTCCCCGCCGGGGCGGGCGCCGGGGGCACCGTCGTCGTCTGAGCCCGGGTGCTCGGGTCGTCCTTGCCGCAGGCGACGAGCGCGATTGCCGCCAGCAGGATCACGATGAGAACAAGCGCGCGCGGCACGGTCGCAGAGCGTAGTGGCTTGCCCGCGAACGTTCGACGGTTGCGACGCAGCGATCTCGGCCGTGCGCACCTCCAGCGTCCCTGGCCGGCGCTCGCTGTGGTGGCTCAGTAGAGCGGGTTCCGGTGGTCCCGTCCGGTGCCTCGTGCTTGGTGGTCGTCGCGTTGAAGATGGTCGGGCCGGCAGCGCGGATGCCGCGGGCTGCGTACGGTCGTGTCGCGGTACGCGCACCGCGTTCTCAAGCGCAGCCACGCGGCCCGGCAGTTCGGTAAACCCGCCGGCGAACCGCTCCGGTCCTTACGCCGGGAGCCCTGCCCGCGCGTTGCTTGGCATACCGCTGATCGTACGCCGGTGGCGGGCTTTTTCAGCAGGTCTGCGGAGAACTGCGGCGCCCCGTCCCGCAGCGCTGCTCTCCGGGCGCCGCAGCCGACGCCGCAATACTGGCGCCGCTGACGGCCGCGGCTGCGCTCGACATGCACAGGAACTCGAGCACCTCGTGCAGGCGCTCGTTGGTGCTTGACGCCGACGCACGACGTCATCGACCCCTCCACTGGTCAAACTTCCCGCCGTGCCGCTCAGCGCCCTCGTCGCCCGCTACGACCACGTCCTGCTCGACCTCGACGGCTGCGTCTGGGTCGGCAACAAGCCCACGGCCGGCGCCGTCGACGCCGTCACGGCCCTGCGCGCGGCGGGCAAGGGCGTGGCGTTCGTCACGAACGACACCCAGCTCGGGACCGAGGAATACGTGCGAAAGCTCTGGCGGCTCGGCTTCCAGGCATCGCTCGAGGAGGTCGTGACCGCCGGCGGCGCGCTGCAGTTCGTGCTCGCCGAGCGCTTCACCGGCCGCGCGGCCGTCGTCATCGGTTCGCCCGCGGTCCACCGCCACGTCGAGGCGGCCGGCGTGCGGATCGTCAACGGCACGACGTTCGCCAGCCGCGCCGACGTCGTCGTCGTCGCGGTCCATCCGCGCTTCGACTACGACGAGCTGCGCGACGCCACGCAGGCCGCGCTGCGCGGTGCCTACCTGCTCGGATCCAACCGTGACGCGACGTTTCCGATGCCTGACGGCTTCTGGCCGGGGTCGGGCTCGATCCTCGCCGCGGTCGAAAAGGCGTCCGGGCGAACGGGCGTGACCGTCGGCAAGCCCGAGCCCGTGCTCGTCCAGACCGCGCTGGACCGGCTCGGTCCGGGCAGGGCGCTGATGGTCGGCGACCGCGTCGACGCCGACCTCGGCGCCGCCCACGCGGCGGGCATCGACGGCGCGATCGTGCTGACGGGGGCGTCGGACCGGGAGACGGCCGAGTCGGCGACGAAGCCGAGCGCAGCCGCGATCGCCGAGCGGCTCGAAACGCTCGTCCTCGGCGCATTGCGATAGTTGCCCGCGTGGATCGCGATCTCGCCCTGCTGTGCAACCCGTCCGCCGGCGGTGGCCGCGCGGCCCGGATCCTGCCGCGCGCCGAGCGCGCGCTGCACGATCTCGGCGTCCGCTTCCACACCGAGGTCACGCGCGACCTCGATCACGCCCGCGAGCTGGCCCAGCGTGCCGCCCAGGACGGCGAGGTGACGGTCACGCTCAGCGGCGACGGGCTCATCGGCTGCGTCGTCGGCGTCCTGAGACGCTTCCCGGGCGCCCTGCTCGGCATCCTGCCGGGCGGGCGCGGCAACGACACCGCCCGCGCGCTCGGCATCCCCGCCGAGATCCGGGCGGCGTGCGCCGTGATCGCAGGCGGCGTCGAGCGCGACCTCGACATCGGCGAGGTCGAGGGCCGCTCGTTCATCGGGATCGCGTCGCTCGGCTTCGACTCGGACGCCAACCGGATCGCGAACGCCGCCCCCTCCCGCCTGGGCAGGCTCGTCTACGCCTACGGCGCCCTGCGCGCGCTCGCCGCCTGGCGCCCGGCTCGCTTCGAGCTGCGCCTCGACGGTGCACCGCTCAGCTCGACGAGGTACTCGGTCGCCGCCTGCAACTCGCCGTGCTACGGCGGCGGGATGCGGCTCGCCCCCGGCGCCGAGCTCGACGACGGCCTGCTCGACGTCGTGCTGATCGCGGCGCATTCCAAGCGCTCCTTCCTCGCGACGCTGCCGAAGGTCTTCACGGGCGCCCACGTCGATTACCCGGCCGTGCGCATCCTGCGTGCGCGCGAGCTGCACGTCGACGCCGACCGCCCGTTCGCCGTCTACGCCGACGGCGACCCGATCGGCGCGACGCCGGCCACGATCCGCGTCGTCCCGCGGGCGCTGCGGGTCCTGGTCCCGGCGTGATGCTCGGCGCGAAGATCGCCGTCGCGCGCGCCGCGGGCGCGCTCTCGCGCCGCAGCGGCCGCGGCGCGACGAGCCTGCCGGGCAAGCTGCTCATGCGCCTGGAGCCGAGCGCGATCGCGCGCCTCGCACGGCGCCTGCCGCAGGGCAGCGCGGTGATCTCGGCGACGAACGGCAAGACGACGACGGCCGCGATGGTCGCCGCGATCCTCGAGCGCTCGGGCACGCGCCTGGTCCACAACCGCGCCGGAGCGAACATGGCCGGCGGCGTCGCGAGCGTGCTGCTCGGCGCGGCCCGCGGCGACGGCATCGACGGCGACGCCGGCCTCTTCGAGGTCGACGAGTTCTGGCTCGACCGCGTCGTAGCGCAGCTGCAGCCGCGCGCGCTGCTGCTGGCGAACCTCTTTCGCGACCAGCTCGACCGCTATGGCGAGCTGGAGACGATCGCCGGCCGCTGGGCCGCGACCGTTGCCGCGGCGCCCGCCACGCGGCTCGTCCTCAACGCCGACGATCCGCTCGTCGCCGATCTCGGCCGCGACCGCGCGACGGGCGTGACGTACTTCGGCGTGCAGGACGACGGCGTCGCCCTGCGCGGCATGGCGCACGCGTCGGACTCCAAGCACTGCCGCCGCTGCGGCGCCCCCTACGCCTACGACGCGATCTACATGGGGCACCTCGGCCGCTACCACTGCCCCAACTGCGACTCGCGCCGCCCGCAGCCGGACGTCTACGCGAGCGACGTGACGCTAGACGGCACGCGCGGCGCGCGCTTCGCGCTGCACCTCGGCGGCCGGCGCGCGGTCGTCTCCCTCCCCCTCCCCGGTCTCTACAACATCTACAACGCGCTCGGCGCGGCCGCGCTGACGAGCGCCCTCGGCGCGCCGCTCGACGAGATCGTCGCTGGGTTGGAGGCCACGCAGGCGGCGTTCGGGCGCGCGGAGACCGTGCGCGTCGGCGGGCGCGAGCTCACGATCCTGCTCGTGAAGAACCCGGCCGGCGCGAACGAGGTGCTGCGCACGCTGGCGCTCGACGCGGGCGAGCACGACGTGCTCGCCGTCCTCAACGACCGCACCGCGGACGGGCGCGACGTCTCCTGGGTGTGGGACGCGGACTTCGAGGTCATCGCCGAGCGCGTGCGGCGCGTGACGTGCAGCGGCACGCGCGCGGCGGAGCTCGCGCTGCGCCTGAAGTACGCGGGCGTGGCGCCGGAGCGCCTGCACGTCGTCCCCGCGCTCGAGCGGGGCCTCGACGCGGCGCTCGCCGACGGGGCGGGCCGGCTCGTCGCGCTGCCGACGTACACCGCGATGCTCGCGCTGCGCGAGCTGCTCGTCGAGCGCGGCGCGGCGCGGGGCTCGTTCGCATGACGGCCCGGCGTCCCGCGACGGCAGTCCGCGAGAACACGAGCGGCGGCCGGCCGCGATGAGCGACGTCATCTGGCACGACGTCGAATGCGGGCGCTACGACGCCGACTTCGAGCTCTGGCGCGAGCTCGCCGCCGCCGCGCGCGGGCCGATCCTCGACGTCGGCGCGGGCACGGGCCGGATCACGCTCGATCTCGCATGCCGCGGCCATCGGGTCGTCGCGCTCGACTACGACGCGGCGCTGCTGGAGGTCCTGCAAGAGCGGGCCCGCGCCGACGGCCTGCACGTCGAGACCGTCGTCGCGGATGCCGCCGGCTTCGAGCTCGAGCGTCGCGACTTCGCGATCGTCATGGCGCCGATGCAGACCGTGCAGCTGCTCGGCCGCGACGGCCGGCTGGGCTTCCTGCGGTCCGCGCGCGCGCACGTCGCGCCCGGCGGGCTCGTCGCGATCGCGCTCGCCGACGCGCTCGAGGCCTTCGACCCCCAGCACCTCCTGCTGCCGCTGCCCGACCAGCTCGTCGTCGACGGCGCGCTGTACTCGAGCCAGCCCGTCGCGCTGCGCGACCACGGCGCGACCGTCGCGATCGAGCGCATCCGCGAGATCCTCACCGCGGACGGGCGGCGCAGCGCGAGCGAGAACATCCTGCACCTCGACCGCATCGAGATCGCCGGCGTCGAGGCGGAGGGCCTGGCGGCCGGCCTCACGCCGCTGCCCGCCCGCGTCATCCCCGCGACCGAGGAGCATGTCGGCACGTGCGTGGTGATGTTGCGTGGCTGAGGGCGTCGCGCAGACGCTGCGCGTCTGCGCGCTGTACCCCGACCTGATGAACATCTACGCCGACCGCGGCAACCTGCTCATGCTCGAGCGCCGCTGTGAGTGGCGCGGGATCGGCTTTCGCGTGACGGCCGCCGGCCTCGGGGAGTCCGTCGACCCCGACGCCCACGACCTCTTCTACCTCGGCGGCGGGCAGGACCGCGACCAGCGCCTGTGCGCGCTGGATCTCGTCGAGTGCAAGCGCGCAGCGCTGCACGCGGCGGCGCAGCGCGGCGCGCTCGTGGTCGGCGTATGCGGCGGCTACCAGCTGCTCGGCCACCGCTATGCGCTCGGCGACGAGGAGATCCCTGGCCTCGGCCTCGTCGACCTGGAGACGATCCGCTCCGACGGCCCGCGCCTGATCGGCAACGTCGCGATCGAGGTCGACCTCGACGGCGACGGTCGCCGGCGGATCCTCGCAGGCTTCGAGAACCACGCCGGCCACACGCATCTCGGCAGCGGCGAGCAGGCGCTCGGCCGCGTCCTGAAGGGGCACGGGAACACGGGCTCGTCGGGCGCCGAGGGCGTGCGCCGTGGCAGCGTCATCGGTACGTACCTGCACGGCCCGCTGCTGCCGAAGAACGCCTGGTTCGCCGATTGGCTGATCCGCCGCGGGCTGCGCCGCGAGCAGCTCGAACCGCTCGACGACGCCTTCGAGGACGCCGCCCACGCGGAGGCGCGCCGGGCCGCCGGCGCATGACCCCCCCGTACGACAGGTAGTATCGCGCCGTGCAGGACCCCTCCGAGCGTTCCACGGCCGAGCCACTGGAGTTCCGCGAGGTCACGAAGCGCTACCCAGGTAGCGCCGAGCCGGCGGTCGACGGCCTGTCGCTCGAGGTGCCCGCCGGCGAGATCTGCGTGCTCGTCGGACCCTCCGGCTGCGGCAAGACGACGGCGATGCGGATGGTCAACCGGATGATCGACATCACCTCCGGCGACATCCTGCTCGGCGGACGCAGCGTCCGCGAGCGCAAGCCCGAGGAGCTGCGCCGCCATATCGGCTACGTCATCCAGCAGGTCGGCCTGTTCCCCCACCGCACGGTCGGCGAGAACGTCGCAACGGTGCCCGGGCTGCTGGGCTGGGACAAAGCGCGCATCGCGGCCCGCGTCGACGAGCTGCTCGACCTCGTCGGCCTCGACCCGCACGTCATGCGCGACCGCTACCCGGCGCAGCTGTCAGGCGGCCAGCGCCAGCGCATCGGCGTCGCGCGCGCGCTGGCGGTCGACCCGCCGGTGATGCTCATGGACGAGCCCTTCGGCGCGATCGACCCGATCAACCGCGAGCGGCTGCAAAACGAGTTCCTGCGCCTCCAGGCCGAGCTGCGAAAGACGATCGTCTTCGTCACCCACGACATCGACGAGGCGATCAAGATGGGCGACCGGATCGCGGTGATGCAGGTCGGCGGCAGGCTCGCCCAGTACGCGCCCCCGGCCGAGCTGCTGATGGCACCGGCATCGGAGTTCGTCGAGGACTTCGTCGGCGCCGACCGGGCGCTTAAGCGCCTCGCGCTGCAGCGCGTGCGCGACATCGATCTCTGGAGCGTCGCGACGTGCCGCGTGGGCGAGCCGACCGCCGCCGTGCGCGAGCGCCTGACGGAAGCCGATCTCGACATCCCCCTGCTCGTCGACGACAGGCAGCGGCCGGTCGGCTGGCTCAGCGACCGCGCCCTGCTCGGCGAGCGCGCGCGCGAGGAGCTGCGCTCGCGCGCCGACCCGATCGTGGAGCTCGACGACATCCTGCGCGACGCGCTGTCGGACCTGCTCGCCTCGGAGTCGTTGTACGGGCCGGTCGTCGACGCGGACGGCCGCACCGTTGGGGTGCTGTCGATCCAGGTCATCTCGCATGCCATCGGCAGCGCGCCCGCGGAGGTCCCGGGGGCGACGGAGCTCGCGGCGAGCGAGGCCGCCGCGCACGCGGAGGCCGGCGCAGAGGCGGAGGCGCAAGCCGCGGCGGAGGCTGACGACGAGTGAGCCTGACGCCGGTCATCGCCCAGGGTGGCGGCTTCGTGCGCGACCGCACCGGCGAGTCGAGCTGCGTCTCCGAGAACGGCTTCTGCCCGGACTGGATCTGGGACAACCTCGACCGCTACGTCACGCCGACGTGGGAGCACCTCTACCTCACCGTCATCTCCGTCGGTCTCGGCTTTGCGATCGCTGTGGCGCTCGGCCTGCTCGCTCATCGCCGGCGCTGGCTCGTGGGGCCGATCACCTGGGTGACGAGCGTGCTCTACACGATTCCCAGCCCGGCCGCGTTTCTGTTGCTGCTGCCCCTGACAGGCCGCGGGAACGTGACGGCGATCGTCGCGCTGACCGCCTACACGCAGGTGATCATCTTCCGCAACGTCGTCAACGGCCTGGCCAACGTGCCCGCCGACGCCGTCGATGCGGCGACAGGCATGGGCATGGCTCCGACCCAGCGGCTGTTCCGCGTCGAGGTGCCGCTCGCGATGCCGGAGATCCTTGCGGGGTTGCGCATCGCCGCCGCCACGACCGTCGGGCTGGCCGCATTCGCGTTCCTCGCAGGCGCCGGCGGGCTCGGCAAGCAGATCGCGGCGCAGATCACGTTCAGGTCCAACGTCGTCGTCGCGGGCGGGCTGGCGACGCTGATGGCGGCGGGGCTCGACCTGCTCGTGCTCGGCTTCCAGCGCGCGGTGACGCCGTGGCAGCGGGCGGCGTCGTGATCGTCGCCACCGTGTTCTCGTCGTTCGCGGATGCGATCGACTTCATCCTCCACGAGAAGGAGTCGCGTGCGGGGACGGTCCGTGTCGGCGGGCTCGGCGAGATCGGCCACCTGACGGGCAACCACGTCCTCGTCTGCGCCGTCGCGCTGCTCGTGGCGTGCGCGGTGTCGCTCCCGCTTGCGCTCTGGCTCGGCCATCTCGGCCGGGGCCAGTTCCTCGCGGTCAGCACCTCGAACATCGGCCGGGCCGTGCCGTCGCTGGCGATCATCGCCTTCTTCGTCGCGTTCTTCGGCTCCGGCTTCACGAACCTCTGCTTCGCGCTCGTCCTGCTCGCGATCCCGCCGATCCTCACCAACGCGTACGTGGGGGTGCGACAGGTCGATCGCGACCTCGTCGACGCCGGCCGCGGCCAGGGGCTCAGCGAAGCGCAGATCGTGCGCCGCATCGAGCTGCCGCTCGCGCTTGCGACGATCTTCGCCGGCATCAGGATCTCGGCCGTCACGGTCATCGCCACCGCGATCATCGCGCCCTACGCCGGCTACGACACCCTTGGCACGCCGATCATCTCGTTCAACGTCTACGGCTCGGCCGGGCAGCTCGGGGCGTCGATCGTCGTCGCGTCGCTCGCCCTCGCGGCCGACGCCGGCTTCGCCGCCGTACAACGCCTCGCGACCCCGGAGGGCCTGAAGATCGCCAAGCGCGGCCAACCCCGGCGCTTCCGACTCTGGCCTCAATCCACAAGGAGAGTGCAAATCCCGTGAACCGCCACCCCCTCGGCATCCTGATCGGACTGCTCGCCGTGCTCGCGCTCGGCTTCGGAGTCGCCGCCTGTGGCGACGACGAGAGCAGCGACAGCGGTAGCACGTCGACACCTGCGGCACAGTCCGCCGACAGCGGTGAGCCCTCGGCCGAAGAGAAGGCCGCCAACAAGATCGCGCCGGTGCAGGGCGCCTCCAGCGTCTCGCTGAGCGTCGGGTCCAAGAACTTCACCGAGCAGTACGTGCTGGGCGAGATCTACTCGCAGGCGCTGCGAGCTGCGGGCTACAAGGTCAAGACGGATCTCAACCTCGGCTCCGAGATCATCGCCTACAAAGCGCTGAGCCAGGGCGACATCGACGCCTACCCGGAGTACACCGGCACCTCGCTGACGTCGTTCTTCGACGTCAAGACCAAGGACGTCCCGCGCGATCCCGAGCAGGCCTATGCCGACTCCAAGGCCGCCTACGCGAAGGCCGGCGTCACGTCGCTGGCGCCGACGCCATTCGAGAACACCTACCGGTTGGGCGTCACGAAGAAGACGGCGGCCGAACTGGGCAACGCGACGAAGATCTCAGACCTGAAGGGCAAGGCGCAGAACCTCGTCGTCAACGGTCATCCGGAGTGCCGCCAGCGGGTCGACTGCCTGATCGGCGTGCAACAGGAGTACGGCTTTGAGTTCAAGCGCTTCCTGCCCGGTGACAACAAGTTCCAGCTGCTCGACAGCGGCGACGCCGACGTCGCGTTCGTGTTCACGACGGACGGCGGCCTGTCCTCGGGCAAGTACGTCGTGCTCGACGACGACAAGCAGTTCTTCCCGCCCTACAACATCAGCTTCACCGTTCGCGACGCGGCGGCCAAGAAGCTCGGGCCGGAGGGTCAGAAGGTCATCACGGACGTCCAGAAGTACATGACCGAGGAGATCATGCAGGAGCTCAACGCACGCGTCGACCTCGAGAAGGAGGAGCCCAAGGCGGTCGCCGCCGAGTACCTGAAGAACTTCGGCTACGTCAGCTAGTACACGCGTCAGGTCCCGCTCGAGCCGAACCCGCCCTCGCCGCGCGCCGTCGCGGCGAGGGCGTCGGCCTCGACGATCCGGGGCGTCGTGACGGCTACGAGCACGAGCTGGGCGATCCTGTCGCCGGTCGCGATCGTGAAGGTCTCCGTACGGTCGGTGTTCAGCAGCAGCACCTTCAGCTCGCCGCGGTAGCCGGCATCGATCAGGCCGGGCGCGTTGACGATCGCGATCCCGTGCCGTGCTGCCAGGCCGCTGCGCGGCAGCACGAGGCCGGCGTGGCCGGCCGGCAGCTCGATCGCGATGCCGGTGCCGACCATCGCCCGCTCGCCGGGAGCGAGCGTCGCGGCCCGGACGGCGCACAGGTCATAGCCGGCGTCGTCGCCGTGCGCCCGTACGGGCAGGCGCGCGGCCGGGTGCAGCCGCTGGACCCGCAGCTCGCCCAACGCCCTACGCCGGCGTGCCGTTGACCGAGAAGCGCGCGTAGCGCTCGGCGATCGTCGCCGGCAGCCGCGCGCGGATGCGCACGCCGTCGGCGGTGTCGGTGCGCTCGAGGTCGCCGGCGAAGTCGTGCAGCTCGGCGAGGCGCGCGCCCTCGGCGTAGGGCAGCAGCAGGTCGACGCAGCGCAGCGCGCGCCGGAACTCCTCCTCGATGCGGTCGCCGAGGTCGTCGACGCCCTCCCCCGTCACCGCCGAGACGAGCATTCCGTCGGGGTGCGCGAAGCGCAGCTCCTCGCGGCGCTCGTCGTCGAGCCGGTCGGCCTTGTTGAGGACGAGCAGGCGCGGCCGGTCGCCGGCGCCGACGGCACCGAGCGTCTCGTCGACGGCGCGCAGCATCGCCGTCATCTCCTGTTCGTCGGCGGAGGCGTCGATGACGTGCAGCAGGAGGTCGGCCTCGCGCGTCTCGTGAAGCGTCGCGGCGAACGCGTCGACGACCTGGTGGGGCAGCTTGCGGATGAAGCCGACGGTGTCGGTCAGCAGGTACGGGCGACCGTTGATGCGCAGCTCGCGCGTCGTCGGGTCCAGTGTGTGGAACAGGCGGTCGCGGACGCCGGCCTCGGCGCCCGTCAAATTGTTGAGCAGCGTCGACTTGCCTGCGTTCGTGTAGCCGGCAAGGGCGATCTGGGGCAGGTGCGCGCGCTCGCGCTCGGCGCGCATCGTCGCGCGCGACGAGGAGACGCCCACGAGCTTGCGGCGCAGCGCCGTGATCCGGTTGCGCGCCAGGCGGCGGTCGGTCTCGATCTGCGACTCGCCGGGTCCGCGGGCGCCGATCCCGGGCTGGGCGGCGCTCGCACCGAGGCGCTCGAGATGCGTCCAGAGTCCGCGCATCCGCGCCATGTTGTACTCGAGCTGGGCGAGCTCGACCTGGAGCTTGCCCTCGGCGCTGTGGGCATGCCCGGCGAAGATGTCGAGGATGATCGACGTGCGGTCGACGACCGGCATGCCGAGCTCGGACTCGAGGTTGCGCTCCTGGCGCGGGCTCAGCTCGTCGTCGCAGGCGATGACGTTCGCGTCGGCGGCCTTCGCCGCCGCCGTCACCTCCTCGAGCTTGCCCGGGCCGAGGTACGTATTCGGATGCGGCTTCTCGCGGTGCTGGACCATCTGCCCGACGACGGCGACGCCGGCCGTGCGCAGCAGCTCGCGCAGCTCGGAGAGATCGTCGCCCTCCTCGAGCGCGGCGATGCAGAACGCGCGCTGCTTCGCGCGTCCTTCCTCTCCGTCGGCGCCACGTTCGTGCTCACCGACACGGCCCTGTCGGGATCGCTGCATAGGTCCAGTCTAGTGTCCCGCCGGGCTTGCGAAGGGCGGGTTCGAACCCCCGCTGGAGGCGGCCGCCGCACGTTCGCTCCGGGACGGCGTGGCCCATATCGGGGCTGAGGTTGCGACCAGCCGTTCCGGGCACCGTTGTGGCCCCCAGTCGTCCTTTGTAAAGGCTGGTCGCGCGTTGATCCGAAGAGCGGGTGATCACGATAGGGAAGGCGACGTCAACGCACCCCACCAGGAGGGTCCAATATGTCCGCAGCACTTGACAGTGTCGCCCGCGCGCTCCCGCGCGAGGTCCCCGAACGCACGCGCCGCCAGTTCGTCGGTGCGACCGCCGCCGTCTTGGGCGGCGTTGGGCTGGCTGGCGTGCTAGAGCGCGAGGCTCTCGCGGCGAGCCCCAATAACGACACGCAGACGATCCTCAACGTCGCCGCCACCGCGGAGGTCCTGGCAACGATCGTCAACACCATCGGCTTCCGCTGCGACATCGTCGAGGATGCAGTCACACAGCGCAACATCAAGGCGGCCGCTCAGGAAGAGTTGGCTCACTACGACGTGCTCGTCGGCCTCGGCGGCGTACCAGCGACGAAGCGCATCTGGGTCCCAGACACGGTGTTCAGCAGCGAGGAGGACTTGCTCAATACGCTCGTCGTCGGCGACCAAATCTTCGTCAACGCCTACCTCATCGGCGTCGCTGCCTTCGCCAAGAAGGACCCCAAGCTCGCCGCGGTCCCGGCGGAATTCATGGGCGCCGAGGCGGTTCATCGCGCACTTGCGCTGCAGTCACTGGGCAAGCTCGGCAACGACCGGATCTTCATGAAGGTCGAGTTCTTCGACATCCTCGACGCCGTCACGCAGCTCAAGGCAGCCGGCTTTGGCTTCGGTGAGAAAGGCGCTCGCCCGGGCCGCTTCTTTCACTTTGACAACGTCCGCCGCCGCACCCCCACAGACCCCGACGTCAACACGCCAGACGTCACGCCGATCGACGCCTGACGTCGACCACCGCCCGCGCCGCAACGTCGTGGCGCGGGCGGGGCGAGCATCGCGGTTGAGACGAGCGCTCGGATCCTGCGCTGCACGCTAGGCCAGAGCGACCCGGAGCAGCATTCCGAGAAGCGTCAGCGGCGCTTGGTCCAATCGGTGCGGTGGGTGCCGCGCGCCCGGCTCTCGGCGGGGTCCGATCCCGGCATGAGACCGGGCACCGTGGAGGCGACGACCAGCGCCGCCGCAAGCAGAATGAAGTCCTTGAGGACGTACTGTCCCTCCAGGGTCGGCGCGTGGTGTGGCCCGTCAAACAGCCGCCCGGTGAACAGCACAAGCGGGGCGAAGATGCCGACGAACTGCGCGATGAGCAGGTAGATCGCGACCTTCAGCCAGCGGCCGATGATCAGAAGGGTGCCAACGATCGACTCCAGCGCGCCGATCAGCACGATCGCGATTTGCCCTGGCACCAGGTCGAAGCTCAGCGCGTCAGTCGTCTTGATCGTCAGCGGCTCGGCAGGGCTGACGTCGGGAAAGAGCTTCAGCACGCCGAAGAACAGAAGAATGACGCCGAGGCTGATCCGCAGCAGCCCGACGCTGTGCGCCACCAGCCAACGATGCAGCGCGGCGTCAAATCTCCGAAGCCAGCGCATGCACAGCGTCGTTCCCCACGCACGACATTCCGAACCCAAGCCTGCGCGCGACCCCGATCAAGGTCCCGTCGGGGGCCGGTCTCAGGAAGAGCCTCGTGCGCGACGATCAGCCAGCAACGGTTCGTGATCGGGGGGACAGCCGAGACACCCCGTCGTTCGCCCGCCGCTCAGGCAAGCGGAGCCCGAGCGGGAGGCGGCAGCGGGTCGTAGCGCGGCAGCAGCTCGTCGACGGGCAACACGATGACGCCCTCGCGCGGGTCGCCCACCCATGAACCGCCGCCGCTCGCGAGCATGTAGGCGGCGAATGCGCCTGCGCATGCGTCGAGCTCGTCCAGCGTGCGGTGCCAGAGCCCGCCGTCGGCGTCGATCACGCCGCGCATGCGCAGCGCGGCGATCCGCTGTTGCAACCCCCACGGCGTCCGCTTCGGCGGCGGACGGTGGCCGATCATCGAGCAGAAGACGGCGTCGGGATAGGTCTCGCAGAGGCGCCCGAAGCGCAGCGCGCCGTGGTCGACGTGCCCCTGGACGGCGCCGCCGGCGTCGGGCCGGAAGAGCCCGAGCGGCGCAAGCGCGGCGAACAGCTCGAAGCCGACGCCGATCCAGCGCTCCCAGCTGGCGAGCGCCTGGCTCGCCGACGGCACCGGGTACAGCGGCAGGCGGCGGCGAAAGAGCAGCGCGTCGCAGACCCGGTGGCGCTCGAAGCGTCCCTCCGGCAGGTTCAGCTCTGCGCGCAGCGGCGCGCCCGCGGCGAGCAGGTCCAGGCGGTGGCCGGAGGGCGCGTCGACGGCGGCGACCGCCTCGCCGCCGAAGCCGAGCACCGTGCGCGCGACCGACTCGACGCTGCCGGGGTCGTAGAACGTCGCGACGAGCTCGATCCCCCCGCCCTCGCTGCCGCGGCGCTCGTGCAGCGTGCAGAGCTGCTGGTTGTTCGGGCTGGCGGAGACGTCGATGCCGCAGTAGCGCACGACCGGAGCCTAGGAGGCTGGTGGCGAACGGTGTCCTGTGCGGGCTTCGCGACAGGTAGTCGGTGTTCGACTGCGTGAGCGCGCCGGGCGGTGTTGTCGTCGGGCAGGGAGATCTGGCCCGGGGCCG
>Ga0136617_10000676_pt1 | contig 29246 bp, 23 predicted proteins | sample AntDrymUQ3222106_2_FD_129672 | JGI IMG/M metagenome (GOLD analysis project Ga0136617, IMG submission 129672) | Polar desert sand microbial communities from Dry Valleys, Antarctica - metaG UQ322 (21.06) | ecosystem: Environmental > Terrestrial > Soil > Desert | place: Antarctica: Dry Valley... | reverse complement strand
GTCGCGGCGACTGCTACCGCCAGGTCGTCACGCAGAAGCCGATCCCATGGAACGAGACCGGGAGCATACCGCCGACCACGGTGGCCGGCGACCCGCGCTGGTGGGGCGACTACGAGGTCAGCGCGCAGGCCATGCTCGAGCAGCCCGGCTACGTCGAGCTGCTGGGCCGCGTGGACGCGCAGCATGGAACCCGGGTGTCCGGATACCACCTGAAGGTGGCGGACACCGGCGAGTGGAGCCTGTACGCGGAGGACGTTCTCGGGGAGAACCGGACCCTCGCATCGGGCACTGCCGCGTTCGGCGTCGGAGCATGGCGCCGGCTCGCGCTGCGGTTCCGCGGCGAAGAGATCGGCGCATGGATCGGCGACGTCAAGGTGGCGGTGGTGCAGGACAGCGGCCACCGAACCGGGCAGATCGGGCTCCGCGTCAGCCCTTTCCAGACCGCCCAGTTCGACGACGTAAAGGTCACGCCCTCCGGCCCGCATCCGCGGTTCCTCCCGCACGCTTCGATGACCGCCACGGCGACCAGCGCGCATACCAGGAACTACCGCGGCTACGAGTTCAGCGTGCCGAACGCCATCGACGACCGGCCCGAAACGATGTGGAGTTCTGAGTTTGACCCGCCGGCGCCGCTACCACAGGCGATCACGCTGAACCTTGGCCGCCGTCAGAACGTTCAGGGGCTAACCTATCAGCCGCGCCTCGACGCCAATCTCAACGGCAGGATCACCTCCTACGAGGTCCTGCTCTCCAACGACGGCCAGTCGTTCACGACGGTCGCTCACGGCAACTGGCCCGTGACGACGGGCACGAAGGTGGTGAGATGGTCAGTCCGTCCGGCGCGCTATGTGCGGCTGGTCGCCCTGACCGCAAGCGGAAGTCCGGCGACCGCCGCCGCCTCCGAGCTCAACGTGGTGGCCGACTGGGGGCAGGCTCGACCAAGACGGCGAGCGGCTCCGCGCCGGGCCCCGATGATGACGCCCCCCAGTCGAAGATGACGGCGACAGCGAGCAGCCAGCATTCTCTCAAAACTTTGACGAAAGTAGGCCGAATGAGTGACCAGTCACGCGAGTCTAAGGTTTTAATCGCCTGCGTCGGCGGATTTCTCGGTGCCGGCAAGACAACGGCGCTCGTTGCCGCCGCGCGAGAATTGATGAGGCGCGGGCTGCGGGTCGGGATGATCACGAACGATCAAGGGGATGCCCTCGTCGATACGGAGGTCATGCGTGGTTTCGGTCTGCCGACGGAGGAGATTACGGGCGGGTGTTTCTGCTGTAAATTCGCCGAACTCGTTCGCCACGCACAGCGACTTCTCGATCAGGCACAACCGGATGTCATTCTGGCGGAGGCGGTGGGCAGTTGCACCGATTTATCGGCCACTGTTTATCAACCGCTACGCAGGTATTATGCCGATCAATTCGATCTGGCGCCGCTTTCGATCCTCGTTGAACCGAGTCGGCTGCGCGCCTTCGCTGGTGCTGATGCGGAATTCCCTCAATCGGTCGCTTACCTTTTTCAGAAACAACTGGAGGAGGCAGACCTGATCATTCTTAACAAGCAGGAACGGTGACCCAAGCCGAGCGCGCCGAGTTAAACCAGATGCTGCGCGCTCTCCTTGACGGTGTGCCGTTGCACTCGATGAGCGCGGCCACCGGTCAGGGGATCGCGGAGTGGGTGGACACGCTGCTCGGTACGCGCGGCGCGGGCGAGCGCATTTTGGAGATAGATTACGACGTCTATGCCCGGGCTGAAGCGGCGCTCGGCTGGCTCAACGCGACAGTTGACGTGACGGCGACGAACGATTTTTCGCCGAGAGCAATTGCCGAACGACTAATCAGTGAGCTGCAGAGCCGCTGCGTTTTAACGAGGAGAAGGGGTTACTACTTGCAGTTGGCCAAAGGGTAACCGCCCATCGCTTCCATTCGTCTACTCCGACGAAGTGTGGACGGGAATCGAATACCAGGTAGCGGCCCATCTCATCTATGAAGGGTTGATTGAGGAAGGGCTGTAGGTCGTGAAGGGCGTGCGTGACCGCTACGACGGGAAGCGCAGAAATCCGTGGAATGAGGTCGAATGTGGATCGCATTATGCGCGCGCGCTGTCCGTCTGGTCGGTGCTGCTGGCGCTGTCGGGGTATCACTACTCGGCCCCCGAATGACATCTCACTTTCGCGCCGAAGTTAAACGCCAAAGATTTCCGGTGCTTCTTCGCGGCGGGCACGGGATGGGGAAGCTACAGCCAACGAACGACCGCCACAACGCTCGCCGCGAAGCTCGAGGTCAACTACGGCGAGACGCGGATTCGGAAGATAACTCTACAGAACCCGGGCGGATGGAAGAATGTCGCCGTTGCCTCGGCGGCAGGGCCTGAGGGAAAAAGATTGGCGAGCTGCCGAGCGAGCGTTGAGGGCGATGCCATCAACGTGGAGCTGGGAGATGAACTCTCTATATCGACCGGCAAGTCGGTTGCCATCAACCTGATCGCCCGAAGAAGCCAAGGGTCTAATCTGAGCAAGAGTCTCTGTCGAATCGGGTTGTTCCTAGCATCGTCGACGCGTGGCTTTTTACACGAGGCAGCCCGTAGCAAGATTACTGATGGTGAGTCTCATGAGAACAAATCCATTTCGGTTACACATTCCTGGAGTCACGATGATTAAGAAGGCAAAGAACTGTCGCGGGGAGATCGGTTGGCGCCTTCCTGTTTTTATCATGTTCACCTTCCTTCCTTTTGTCTCCCTAAACGCCGCGCCTGTCGTGCCGCCCGTGATCCCGGTCGGTCTCGACTCTTATCTCATGTGGGAGCGATGGCCCTACCAACGGATCGGCGCCCGCGCTTACATGCGTAGCACATATGATCGCGCCGGCGGCAATGAGGGAGTCGATGCCAGCCACTTCCTTTACCAACTGGCTGATGATTTCAATGTCACATTAGACGTCGAAGGTCCGGGCATTCTTCATTTCGCCCGCTACAACCATTGGCATGGCAGCCCCTGGCATTACGTCGTCGACGGCACCGATCACATCGTTCAGGAAACATCCAGCGCCGATCCGACTAAACCAGTGCCGGGTTCCGTCTTCATGCCGGAACATCTCTTTCCCAACCCGCTCACTTGGACCTGGGACATCACCAAGGGAGCCGATCTGATGTGGGTGCCGATCCCGTTAAAGCGTTCTTTCCGCATGGCCTATTCGCGCACCCATTACGGCACCGGCTATTACATCTATCACCAATATGTGGGTGGGGCGAACCTCTCGCAGCCCATCCGCGCCTGGGATGGAAAGACCCCGCCGGACAAAAGGGCGCTGGCGCTGATCAATCGTGCGGGCACTGATCTCGTTCCGCAACCCGGTACTGAAGAAGGCAAGAAGAAAGGAATTCGTCAGCAGTCCGGAGAAGTGGATGTGCCTCAGCAAGGCGCTGTTACCTTGCTCAGGACTAACCAAGCGCCTTCGGTGATACGCGCCCTCGAAATGTCAGTACCGAAAGATAAAGCCGTTGAGTTCTCGCGCGTTAGGTTGCGAATCACGTGGGATGATCGCTCATCCCCTTCCGTCGATGCTCCGGTCGCGCTCTTCTACGGCACCGGCACGCTCTACAATCGAGATGGGCGCGAGTATCTCGTCAAAGGCTTGCCCATTCACGTCCGCTATGACGCGGAGCGCGTCCGGCTGGCGTGCTACTTTCCGATGCCGTTCTTCCGCTCGGCTCGGATAGAACTGGTCGGCGCGGGAACGACCTCGATCCCTGATGTGCAGTGGAGAGTGCGCGACACGCCTTACACCGACCCGCCCAACCACGTGGCTTACTTTCATGCGACCTACAAGGATCACCCGCAACCAGAAATCGGCAAAGACCTGGTTCTCCTTGACACGCGCGAGCAGGAAGGGAGCGTCGACTGGTCAGGTCATTTCGTCGGCACTTCGATCATCTTCTCGCATCGCTCGAACCTCACGACGCTCGAAGGCGACCCGCGGTTCTTCTTCGACGACAGTCATTCGCCGCAAGGCTACGGCACCGGCACCGAAGAGTGGAACGGCGGCGGTGATTACTGGGGCGGGCGCAACATGACTTTGCCTTTGGCCGGGCACCCCGTCGGCGCGCGAAATGCGATGGAGGCAAAGAATGAAGAGGACCATATCCAATCGGCGTACCGCTTCCTGCTGGCCGATCTGATGCCGTTTGGCAGGAATGCCCGGATTCATTTTGAGCACGGAGCGGATAATAAATCGAGCGAGCACTACGAGACGGTGACGTACTGGTACGGTGTGCCCAGCCCTTCACTGGTGAAAACGGATGAGCTGGATATTGGCGACGCGGCGAGCGAGCAGGCGCATCAATATGTCTCGCCGGAAGCGTCAAAGCCTTACGATCTCACTTCGCGTTACGAGTGGGGGCCGGACACGGTCAACGGGAAGGAAATCTTTCCCGCGCACACGGATCGCGGGCGCTCCACGAAGGGCGCGTCAGAATTCACGCTGAAGCTCAGGCCGCAGAATTACGGCGCGCTCCTGCGCCGGAAGCTTGATTACGCCTTCCCCAATCAGCGGGCTGAGGTCTACGTTGCGGATGAGCCGCGACGAGGCGGTCAGCCGCGAAACCGACAGTGGAAACTGGCCGGCATTTGGTTTCTGGCGGGGTCGAATACGTGCGTTTATTCAAACCCCAAAGAGGAGTTGGGGGCGACCATGCATATTGCCCAAACGTCCAACCGCCGTTTCCGCGATGATGAATTTCTCATCCCGCGCCATCTGACCCAGGGGCGATCAGGCATCCGTGTCCGGGTGAAGTTTACGCCCGTTACGACGCCGCTCTTCCCCGGCCACCCGCTGCCGGAGCTGGCGTGGAGTGAGATCAATTACAGCGCGTATTGCTTTGTGATGCCTCAGGTCAGGGTTGGCAGATCATAGGGCATCGTGCGGAGGTCATGCGTGAGCGACATATCGCGGCGGAGATTCCTGCAGGCGGGCGTGGCAGGCGGCGTGGTCGGATCGGTACTGGGGACGTGGTCAGCGACCGCAGGCACTGCGGCGCGGCGCGGCGGCCCAGCTACGCGCATCCTGCCGCTGAGCGCCGACTGGCGCTTCGGCGGGCCGCTCGTGCCCGGCTCCATGCAGCCCGGCTTTGACGACAGCGCATTCGAGCACGTAACCCTGCCGCACACCGTCACGAAACTCTCTTGGCGGCGCTGGAAACCGGGCAGTTGGGAGCGCGAGTGGATCTACCGCCGTCACTTCGACGTGCCGCGCGAGCTTCACGGGCTGCGTGTGTTCGTCGACTTCGGCGCCGCGCTGACCAAGGCCTCTTTGACCCTCAACAGCCAAGAGCTGGGAGAGCACCTCGGCGGTTATCTGCCGTTCAGCTACGAAGTCACTGACCGGCTGATGCCCCGCGGCAACGTGCTCGCGGTCGCGCTGGACTCCCGCTTCAATCTCAACGTGCCGCCGAATCGCCTGGCCCCCGCCGCCACGACCTCGGTGGACTTCTGGCAGCCGGGCGGCCTCTACCGCCCCGTGAGCCTGCGCGCAGTGCCGCAAGCCTTCCTCGCGGATGTATTCGCCCGACCGGTGGACGTGCTTGATGCCAGCCGCCGGGTGGACGTGCGCTGCACGATTGATGCCGCCGAGCCGCTCCCGCGCGGCGCTGCTGTGCAGGTCGAGTTGCACCGCAATGGCCGGCGCGTCGCCGCCGCGTCGGTACCCGTCGCCATCGACAAGCCCGGCCAGAAGACGGTCGAACTGCGGTTGGAGCGCCTCGGAAACGTCGCCCTCTGGCACATTGCCCACCCGCACCTCTACCATGTCGTCGCCACACTGACCGTGCGCGGTCGGCCCGTTCACGAACACGCTACCCGGATCGGCTTCCGCGACGCCCGCTTCACCACCAGGGGCTTCTTCCTCAACGGCAAGCGCTTGCAGCTCTTCGGTGTCAACCGCCACCACTTCTATCCCTTCGCCGGTGGCGCGATGCCCGCGCGCGTCGAGCGTCGCGACGCGGAGATCACCAAACGTACGCTGCGCTGCAACATCGTGCGCTGCTCACACTATCCGCAGTCGGAGGCGTTCTTCGACGCCTGCGATGAGCTCGGCCTGATGGCGTTCGAGGAGGCGGCCGGCTGGGGTCTCTACATCGGCGACGCAGAGTGGCAGGGTTATGCCATGCGTGACGTGCGTGAGATGGTGGTCCGCGACCGCAACCACCCGTCCATCGTGATCTGGGGCGCACGGCTGAACGAGACCTCGGACAACGTTGCGCTGTGGACGAAGACCCGTGACGTCGCGCATGCGCTCGATCCGTCGCGCCAGACGACCGGCGCGATGCTCGGAGGCATGCACGACACGCCGAACTTCGTGCAGGACGTCTTTTCCTACAACGACTACACTCGCAAGGACGACCAGCCGTCCCTGCTGCCGCCGCGCACCGAGCGCCCATATCTCGTGAGCGAGGCAATCGGGACACTCAACGGACCCGCGAAGTACTACCGCCGTACCGTCCCCGTGGCGGACCAGCAAGGACAGGCTCACGCGCACGCGCAAGTGCATGAGATCGCGGGCTCCGACGCCCGCTACTGTGGCCTGATCGCGTGGTCAGGCTTCGACTACCCGTCGGGCACCGGCAATCACTGGGAGGGCGTCAAGTACACCGGCGTGGTGGATCTCTTCCGCGAGCCAAAGCTCGGCGCGGCGATCTACGAGGCCCAAGTCAACCCTGACGAGTGCCCTGTGATCCAGCCGGCCTTCTACTGGGATTTCGGCCCCAAGTCGCCACCGCAGGGTCCGGGCAAGGGTGCGATGATCTGCTCCAACTGCGAGCGGCTCGAGTTGTTCGTGTGCGGCAAGCCGTTCGCGACAGTCGAGCCGGATCGCGCGCGCTTCGGCCACCTGCGCTACCCGCCGTCGTTCGTCGATCTCAGGGTCGATGGTTCCGGGCGCCCTGAGTTGCGCATTGACGGATACGTGGGAGGGAAGCGCGTGGTTACGCGCACCTTCTCATCTGACCCGTCCAGAGACCGGCTCATGGTCCGCGCCGATGATCGCGAGCTGCGGGCCGACGGCGCCGACGCTACGCGCGTCGCTTTCCGCGCAGTCGATTCCTACGGTGCGCCTCGGCCTTACGTGACCGGTGATGTGACGATCCGCGTCATCGGTCCTGCCATGCTGGTGGGTGAGAGCCCCTTCGCGTTCGAGGACGCGGGCGGCGTGGGCGCGGTGTGGATCCGCTCTCGCCACGACGAGCCGGGCCGGGTCCGCGTGCGGGTCGCGCATAGCCAGCTCGGTGCCAACGAAGTGATGATCGTCGTGCGCCGTGCGCGACCGCGCCGTTGATCAACACATACAGCGTCAACGCGACTGTGGAGAGTTGTATGAATTACCAAGCTATGAAAGGTGCGAATCGTCGCGTACATCTTGCTGCTGGCAATTTGCGCCACCACGCAGCCTCTCGTGACGCCAGCGCAACGGCGCATAGTGGAATCGCGCGCCGACTTTGCCAGCCGACTCGGAGTCAACCGCAGCACCGTGACAGAAGACGTCATGCCGCTGCACGCCGCGCATTGACTCAGGATCTTTGTTACCAAGAAGGGGGTCGTTGGCTCATGTAAATTGCTACCGGCGCGCCACTGCGTGCCGAAAGGCAAGAATGAGGAGACCACTAAGTTTGAAGACGCGACGGGAGTTGACCGAAGCCATCATTGATCGTTACCAGGCGGCGTATCGTCCGGGCAAAAAGGCGATCCTGGATGAATTCGCGAAGCTGACTGGTTACCATCGCAGAGCACGCAATCCGGGTCATGAGAGGCAAAGAGAGTCTTCCGCACAAGGCCGTTGGAAAACGAGTCTATGAGCAAGCGGTTGAAGAGGTGCTGATCGTGGTTTGGGAAGCTGCCGACCGGTTTGCGGTAAGCGATTGAAGGCCCTGATGCGGACTTTGGTCGATGCAATGGAGCGACACGGACATCTCACGTTGGAAGCGACTGTGCGAACGTCGCTCCTACTCATGAGCGCCGCCACGATCGATCGTCGACTTTGTAAAGTTCGTGAGCAAGCCTTTGGGAAAAGACATCAGAAGCGGCCTCTCAATCGCATTCGGCGGTTAGTAGCAGTGAAGAACGTTTGCCGATTGGGAAGACGTGCTAACAGGATTCATGGAAATGGACTTGGTTACCCACAGCGGCGTGAAGGCGTCGGGGAGTTTCGTTCATACATTAGTACTGACTGATGTGGCATCAGGTTGGACCGAGTGCATTGCACTACCGGTTCGGGAACAAGCGTTGATTGTGGAGGCGATTACCGCGGTCCAAGACCGACTGCCGTTTCAATTGCTTGGTCTGGACACAGATAACGACAGCGCATTCATGAACGATACGCTGTGGGACTACTGCCAGCTGCGCGGCATTGTACTGACGAGGTGACGGGCCTATCGCAAGAATGACCAGGCCTGGGTAGAGCAGAAGAATCGTGCGATCGTGAGGAAGTTGATTGGCTATGGTCGACTCGAAGGGTTAGCTGCCACCGCAGCTTTGCGTCGTCTTTACGAAGCGTCGCGATGTATGTGAACTTCTTTCAGCCGTCGTTCAAACTGAAAGGCAAGGAACGTGAAGGTGCGAAAGTGCGGAAGCACTATCAATCGCCGGAGACACCTTTTCGACGTCTTCTGGCGCGCGAAGAAGTGCCGGACTACAGAAAGCAGCAGTTGCAAACGCAATTTGAACTGCTTGATCCCGTGCGCTTGCTGAAGCACATCCGCGATGCACAAAACTCAGTCGTCGCCATCAGCCAGAATCTAACACCGCCCCCACTGTCGGATGACCTGCAGAAATTTGTCAGCAGTTTGGCCACGGCTTGGCGCTCCGGCGAAGTGCGGCCCACTCATCGGCGGGACCCCAAGGCCGGTCGCTACTGGCGGACTCGCCAGGATCCTTTTGCAGAGGTATGGCCAGTCCTGCTTAGTTGGCTTGAGGAACGGCCAGACCTCGAGGCGAAGGAGATGCTGAAGAGACTTCAAACAACAGGTTATGGAGATTTTCCAAACGGGCAATTGCGAACCTTGCAACGTCGTGTCCGGGTATGGCGGACAAGCATTGCCCGAGAACTCGTATATGGTCCAGGCGCCGGCGCCGTAATCAAAGCAGGACAACAACCGGCAATCACTGACGGGGGTTCCGAAGGTGCCTTGACAGACGGTGTTTAGCGGTTTTCGAGAAGGCTAAGATTCAGAAATTGAGGCGGACACCTGCTCGGTAACATTCCTGGATGAGGCAACAGGAAGAGAAAAAGTAATTGACGCCGAACAGTCTTGAGTTAGGGCGAGCAAAGACCCCATGCCGCTATTGAGAAAATAGGTGTGCTCGATAAGATCATCCGCCTCAGAGAGGGTTCTTCGCGTGGAGAGGTGGACCAACTCCAAGTGAGGCGTAAGACGGCCATATTCCTCGTGAGGCAGGGCAGCAAATAGCCGATTCTTAACCGCATAGGGTTTTGCGGTTGAAGTCATGATCACCTCCGGTGCTTGACCGAACCCACAGTTGTTTCGGCAACAAAGCGCAGGCGTTCGATCCAAAGAGTCGTCTGTTCGTTCGATTACCGCTTCCGTCTTGCCCGAAAAGCCGACGTACGAGCGGACTCCTTGTGATCTGGAACGCTCGGCAGCTTCTCGGGCATATTCAACTTGTCACTAATAAGCACGTCCATACACACCCCTGCGATCTCCGCATACTTCAAAAGGATGGGGAGCGGCGGCTCACGCGTACCGAGTTCATAACCCGAGATGCTGGCTTGATAGAGTTCTTCTCGCAGTCCGAGGTGGCGGATAATCTGGTTTTGTGAGAGTCCAAGACGTGTGCGGATCTGGAGAAGTTTTTCTGTCAGACGAGCTGGCTTCGAGCGTGGGCTTTTTCCCATCAGGTTTGTCCTCCTGATAGCAAGGAAGCCTTTTTGTGAGATCGACGGCTAAAACGAATTCGTTTTTAGCTTGGCCTCGTGTTCTCTTACCGCCGGGAAGTCATACGTTTCTGACTCCCTCGCGGCACTCATCACTTGTGATGACGTGCCGCCTCACGCATGGGCAAAACGGGTCTACACGCTACGCGCGTCCGTGAGCATTTTCTCCAGTCGATCGAGCCCCTCACGCACATTATCTTCAGTCGGCCCGAAAGAAAATCGCATCCAAGATCTAAAGTTAGATGTGGCGTGTCGTCGCTTGCCTGGATTTACGTCAAAGAAAACTCCCGGCACCGTTATAACTTTGTGTTTAAGCGCTTGACGAAAGAATGTTTCACCATCATTCAAAGGAGCAGGTAACTCCTTCAGCGATGCCCAACAATAGAAAGTTCCTTCAGGCTCTGGAGAACATCGAATACCCATTTCCTTAAGCCTGCCGGCCATCAAGTTTCGTTTTCTGGCGAACACCTGCCGGAGGGCCTGGCTTTCGCTTTCTGCTCGTTCAGGTTTTAGCACTTCCAGGGCGGCACGTTGGATTGGCTGGCTTGGGCCACCATCGATAGCACTGGCGGCCCGGCCTAGCGTCTCGACCATTGCGGCGGGTCCCACGGCCCAACCGATGCGCCAACCAGGATAGCGGAAAGATTTTGTCAGTCCGTCTATCAGCAGCACAGGATCTTTATCCACCTCTTCAACAAAAGCGGCGCCAGAAACTGGTCCAAGTCCGGGCGAGCCATCGGGATCGTAAATAAAATGAGAGTAGAACTCGTCCAGCACGAGAGTCATGCGAAAGTCGCGGGCAATCTCAAGGTATCTTCTTAGTTCTTCTCCTCTTATGACGCTACCGGTCGGATTACAGGGATTGCTAAGGACAAAAGCTTCGATTCCTCGGCTGACAACTTCGTGCTCCAGAACTCGGGACGGAATCTTGAATCCGTCCTTCTCGCACGCAGGAACCATGATGGGGTAAATGGTACGCCGCAGGTTCTGATAACGCTGCCAGTCGGCGAAATCATCTTCAGTTAGCAGGATCTGCGCGATTGTGATGTCATATGAGCGGAACAGTTGTTCGTACGCGTGCATGAGTAGGCTTTGCCCTACCGCTGCGCACGCTTGCTTTGTCACCACATCGTTCCGGCGCTCGCGTGGCAAGCCCAGGCGCCCGGCGCCCAGACCGACCGCGCCCGATGACTCCAGCACAACCTGCCGCCCTTCTCTCTTCAACACCGCGATCTCCCGCGCTATTGGTCCAATGCGCTCTGTGCTGAAACCACCGACCTCATTGGTGACGATGCTTGTGCCCAGCTTGATAACCACTCGCCCGGCCTCCCGCAGACGGCCTCGCGGAACACAATTCTGCCGCTCCTTCATCAGGTCAGAGTTCTTATTAGAGAAGCTACCCACAACACTCACGCGTAAAAGGAAGATTGTCTGGGGTTGTGTTTGCCAAACTTGCTAAAGTGACGTGACAGGTTCGGTAACTAACCACAGCCAGCGCTTATACTTATCTTCTTGGCCGCTCGTAGCCGCAAAAAAATGTTCGCTGAATCTGCAAGGTTACTTGCCCGGCCGATTCTGATTCCATCAACCTCGCGAACCGGAGTCACCTCGGCGGCCGTGCCTGTCAAGAAGACCTCGTCCGCTGTGGTGAGATCTTTCAGTGGCAACGCTCTTATCTCTACGTCGTAACCGAGGTCGCGCGCGATCTCGATTACCGTATCGCGCGTCACTCCAAGCAAAATAGAGTGGCGTTCGTCGTTTGTAAGAAGTTTTCCCTCTCGCACTATAAATAGGTTCTCGCCCGCCCCTTCCGCAAGAGAGCCATCTGAGTTGAGCAGCAACGCTTCGTCGTAGCCGCACGCTATCGCATGGCGCACCGCGAGGGTCGAGTTAACATATTGACCGCATCCTTTGGCTGTCGTCGGCATCATCTCTGAATTGAATTTCCGCCATGGGGAAACTGTCACACGGACACCGCTCTCTAATCCTTCTGAACCAAGGTACGGAGCCCAGGGCCAAGCTAGAATGACCAACTCAACGGGACAGTTGCGGGGATGGAGCCCAAGACTGTCGCTACCATAAAAGCAGATCGGACGCACATAACAGTTCGTCAGCTGATTCCCGTTGATGACGGTCCTGATCGCTTCGCCGAGATCGTTGGTTGTGTACGGCATCTCGATACCATAGACCTTGGCCGAGGCAAAGAAACGTTCTAGGTGAGCTTCCATGCGAAAGACGGCTGGCCCATTAACAGTTTCATAGCAGCGCAAGCCTTCGAACACCCCGCTGCCGTAATGAAGAGCGTGCGCTGAGACGTGTACCGTAGCGCTGGTCCATTGAATCAGATCGCCGTTCATCCACACCCATTTCGTTTGCTCAAATGGCATCTTCGTTGCTCATCGTCGGAATCGCATTACCCGAAAAGGCCTCTCCATCCGGCACTCGCTGACCAAATTTGCTGAAGTACCCGAGTCTCTTTCTCAGCTTGCGATGATTCTCTATACCGTAGATATCGCAAGCTTCGAACGGACGGGAGTAAAGATGCAGCGTAATAGCGGGTTGGGTAGAGGTATTCTCAACTTTGTGAATATCAGCTGGGCCATCTAGATAGCCGGGGCCACCAAACTGTTGTGAGATAGTTTCCAGTCTGAAAGAATCACCTGCCGAGTGTTCGCGATAATTGGTGAATAGCAACTCTCCACTCTCCACTCGTGCCCAGCATTTTTCGCCTTCATGACCGTGGATCGGGGCTGCCTGCCCGGCCGACCAGACGACCACCATCAGTTCGAACTCTGATGACTTGTAGATTAGATTTCGCGTGTATTGCTCGACTGCCACAAACACGTAAGGCTGCAGTTCGTTGAGTGGCAACAGATTCCCCTTTAGGTATTGACGCACTTCGCGTACAGGAAAACCTCGGGCGGCAAATCCATGCAACTCCTCGATGAAGTGCTCTAAATATTTCTGGTCCATTTCGCTGCTCTAAGAAGTAAACTGAGTCCGCGAGCTAAAAATATGGCCGGAAGGGATAATCGTTGATGAAGCCATAAAGAATACTTCCTAACACGGCTTCAATAACTCGAGCTGAAGTGCAATAAATCTCCCGAAGGCGAACCACTGCAAGTTGGAACTTCACATCGGGTGCGTCTGCCGTCTTCCAGATTGAAGAGAACTCCCTCCCGGCATCGTCGACTGCTTGCATATCGGGTAATACCTAATATCCTATTGCTATAGGTTAATAGGTCAAGCTTAAAAAACTTTATCGCACGCGGGTAATCGTGCTCACCAAACACTGGACAGCCATTCAAGACATAAAATCGCAGGCCTCGACTAGTGCTCTAGCTAAAGCTCAAAGGATGATTGATTATTTTCTTTGGCTTGGCTCGTGACCAATCCTCCAACTAAAGTTGGAGGCAACTGATCTACCCGTTTTTTATCTGCGCGAAAGCAATTATCGGAGCGTCGCTCTTCGTGGTTGCTCGCCGAATTTAATCGTCGCCGCGCGTCAAAATGTTTTCAGAGGAACGGGCAAACAAATCGAATTTCGGCATTAAAGGTTGACCGAAAAATATGCTTTGAGACGATTTCAAACCCGCGCCTTTTCCGCGCAGGATTTGCCCGGATTTTGCGCCGGTGTGTTTGCCTTTTTCAATCGTGATTTTTCCGTTGACGACGACATAATCAAACCCGACGGCGTATTGTTTCGGTTTTTGAAAAGTGGCGCGGTCGGTTACGATGTCGGGGTCAAAGACCACGATGTCGGCGGCGGTTCCGGGACGCAGAATTCCGCGCTCCCACAAGCCGAAAGTTTGCGCCGGAAGGCTCGTCATTTTGCGTATCGCTTCTTCTAATCCGACGAGTTTTTTCTCCCGCGTGTAAAGGGCGAGAACGCGGGCGTTATTGCCGAAGACGCGCGGATGCGGGCTGGATTCGCCGTTTAGCTCCGCAACATCGGCATCGGCGGCAATCATCGTGAAAGGCTGCCGGAAAATTCTTTCCACATCTATATCGGACATTTTATGAACGACGACACCCGCGCCGCCGTTGAGTTTTATCTCGATTGCCAGGTCGGCTTGCGCTTCCGCCGAAGCGTCTTTTTTTGTCATCAAGGCAATTTCGCCGAGCCGTTTCCCGTTAAAAGCCGGGTTCGGCGCGTAGCTCGAAATCTGGACAAACGATAAATCTTCAAAGCCCTGCCCAACAAATTTTTCAAGCATATCTTTTTTAACGCGGGCGCGTGTTTCCGCGTTGGTTAAACGCTCTTTGACTTTCGTCGCGCCGCCGTCAAACAGCCACGCCGGAAAAATAATGTCGATCTTGGTTGCTCCGGCGGTGTAAAGATATTGGTCAACCGTTACTTGTTGACCGCGCAAGCGAGCTTCTTCAACCAATCTAATGGTAATTTCGCTTGCGCCCCAACGCTTTTTGGCGGAAATCTTGAAGTGCGAAATTTCAACTGGGCAATTCGCCATCTCGCCGACTTTGAGCGATTCCGCGATAGCCTGCTCGACCGCAATTCCCTCGTCGCGCATATGTGTCGTGTAAATGCCGCCGTAACCGGCAGATTCCTTCGCCAAAGCCACGATTTCATCCGTTTTCGCGTAAATACCGGGAACGTATTCGAGTCCGGTGGAAAAACCGACTGCGCCGTCGCGCATTGCTTGAGCAGCCAGCCCGCTCATTCGCTGCAATTCTTCAGGCGTTGGCGGGCGGTCAAAATCGCCGTTCATTCCTTGACGGCGAATCACGTTATGCCCGGCGAGCGAGCCGACGTTGATGGAAATGTCTTGTTTTTCGAGTTTGGCGAACCACGCGCCGAGCGGAACTTCGGAAAAACCGCAGTTTCCGGTGATAACCGACGTTACGCCCATTTGCAGATAGTTCTCCGCCAGCGGCATTTTCTCGATGCCGCTTTCGAGATGCCCATGAACATCAATAAAACCGGGCGCGACAACTTTTCCGCGAGCGTCAATTACGCTTCCGGCGCGTTCCGGGTTGATGCGCCCGATTTCGACAATCCGCCCGTTTTTTATCGCCACGTCACCGTAAAACCAAGGATTTCCCGTGCCGTCAACCACGCGCCCGCCTGCTATCAGCAAATCGAATTCCTTTGCCTGAGCATTAGCTTTCATAGTGGTGCCAAAAATATTAAGAAATAGTCCGAACAAAAGTAGCCAAGCAAAGCCTTTTGTGATTATGTTCATCGTTTTTTCCTTCTCAGTATATTAACGGAGCGTCGGCGGACGCCGATTATCATTATGTCTTTCCGCCCTGTGGCTCAGTTCATTAACGGCATGAAGCCCGCCAATATCTAACACGCAACGCGATAACAATGTCGCTGTTTTCGCCTTGCGTCCGATTGACTTGTTGTGCTGCTGATTCGGCGATTAAAGTTACGCTATTTCAAAATTGGCAGCCAAGTGCGAACGACTGCATGATGTGCGGACCATGCTGACCACACTGAGGCAGCCCACGCCCGTACACTCTGCTTATGCTGTTCAACAGTGTCTGCATTCCGCACGTCCGCCACTGTGATTGGCCCAAGAGAGGATGGTGGACTGAGCCAAACAAACTGTCCTTTCGTTTTTGTTATTTGAGAGCATCGCATCATTCGCCAGACGCATATCAAGACCATTTTCCAGCAGAAGACAGAGCCGAACAAGATGCACGCCAACTGATTTGGTGCTTTGAGGCGATTGGTGTCCGGGGTGTTGAACGGCATAAGCATCTACCGTAAGCCGATGTATATCAAAGTACGAAGTGTCGCTGTATTCGCGTGCCAAGACTTCACCGTATGCTGCCCAACAGCCGGGTGACGACTCCATATAGCGGTGCGTCGGTCCGTTAATATTTGGAAACAAACCGCCGCATCCACAAAAAGTACAGGAAATAAGATTCGTCATGCCTTAGAGCTCGCCGCGCAAGCGAGGTAGTATCCGCTGTGTACCTTCGACTTGCGTGACAATTTCTCCGATGCGCTTTGCTCCCCTTCTCTCATAGGAATCCTTCGGCATTCGGGTCGGAACCAATGAACATTGATTTCGCATTATCTACGCTATGAGCAAATAGCTTATGCCCGACACCCGCGCCAATATGCTCAGGAGTAACCCAAAGATGTTCTCTAGTGCTGACATACTGTTTTCTGCGACAAGAGCATAAAAGCCAAGTATTTTATCCCGTTGATATGCTGCATAAACTTCATTCTTCAAAATAAAGTCGGGTGGTGGTAGTCAGCGCATCTTTCCGCACGACAAGCCACCGTTCAGGATAGTTCCAATTTCTTTTGGCAGCTTGAGCAATCTGCGATGACATTTCGGACTCATTCAAGTTAGCTTTTCGTATTTCCATTTGTTCTTCCAACAGCTACATAGTAGCAACGCCGAACTTTGAATTCATTTCGCTTCTCATTTCTTGAACAACGGAAAAATGTTCTGAAAAAGATTTTCTTTAATCTCGCGGTCGAGCTTTCTCGTATCCTGATTCGGATTCTTTTCCGTCGGGGTCGCGTGCGTGTTATAAGCCACCAGATAAGCGGTGCGCGTTTCAGGGTTGAGGTAGAAATGCGTAATGAACGCATTCTGCCCGCCGCTGTGACCGATGAAATGCTGGTCGTAGTTGTCTTCAATGAAATAAGTCAGCCCTATGAAATCCTTCTTGTTTTTGCCGTCCTTGGCTTCGGACAAACTCACCTGCGGTTTCCACATTTCTTCCAGGCTGGAACGCTTTAATATTTGATTGTAGATTTCCTGTTTTTTCGGGTCGCCCATCAGGAGGTTCATATACTTCACCATATCGGGCAAAGGCGCGTTCAGCCCGCCGTTTGAAACCGTGATTCCGGTGTCCACGTCAAATCGCGCGGGAGTCAGATTGCCGTCCTTCAGCCGATAACTGTGTGAGCGATTTTTGAGCAGATGATTCGGCGTAGCGTCGAAATAACTTTGATACATCTCAAGCGGCTTGAAGACATTTTTGTCAACATAAACTTCGTAATCGTCGTGCGTGATAATCTCAATCACGCGCCCGAGAAAAATAATTCCCGGATTTGAGTAACTGTATTTGCTTCCCGGCTTAAAGAGAATTTCGGTGTAAGGAATCATCGCCACGAGCTGTTCCCATTTTTGCGGCTCGTGCGGGTGCCAATCTTTATCGCCGCCCCACGGCCATGTCCCATCCCGAAATCCGGAAGAGTGACTCAACAAATGTCGAATCGTGATCTCGCTCATATCGCCGTAAGGGTTGTGAACCTCGCGTAGCTCCGGTATGTATTTGATAATCGGGTCGTCAAGTTTGAGTAATCCGCGATCACGGAGTTGCATGATGGCAATCCCGGTAATGGTCTTTGTGATAGAAGCCCAGTGATAAATGGTGTTTTCATCCACCGGCTGCTTTTTTTCGAGATTCGCCGTTCCGTAAAACTCGCGGTCAACAACTTTATTGTCGTTAATGAGCATAAAGCTGCTGCCGATGATGCCGTTCTTGCGAAGCGATTCTTCGTAGAGAGTCTTAAAGGTTTTCATTTGTTCGTTGAGTTTGCTCTGAGCGTTGACTTGCAATCCCGTCGAGAGCAGACAGCAGAGTAAAAGAGCGCTGCAAAGTTTGACTGTGAATTGATTGGATACTGTTTTGTTAATTTTCATTTTAGTATTGCTCCTTAAAAAACTGATTTCGCATCGCCGGACCGCAGGCGACCCGCCTGCAATGTTTTCCGAAAGGCAAACAAACTGTCGTGGAAATCACTCGCGCCTAATTTCAAACGGCGGTTTTCGCGCTTTGCGCTCAATGCAGGCAAGATGCCTGCGCTCCCGGCAAAAACATCACACGGCAATTGCGTCGCGCAATTGCTCGACGGTAATGTTGCCGCCACTCAAAACGAGCGCCACCGTTTGGCCTGTCAGACGCTCGTGAAGCTTAAGTGCGGCTGCCAGCGACGCTGCGCCGGCCCCTTCGGCAAGGGTGTGTGCTCTTTCGACGTATAGAGCGACCGCCTGAAGTATTTCTTCTTCGCTCACTAGAACAAAGTCGTCAAGGTGCTGCCACAGAATGCGCTGCGTCAACTCGAAGGCGACGCGCGTGGCGAGACCTTCTGCCGCCGTCTCCATTCTGTCTTCGAGCAATTCATGCGCGCGCCAAGATTTAAAGGCGGCGGGCGCGCGTTCGGCTTGCACTCCGATAACCTGAATTTGCGGATTTAAAGTTTTGGCGACCAGACAAGCCGCAGACGCGCCGCTGCCGCCGCCGACCGGCACGATGATAGTAGTAACCTCGGGCGCGTCTTCCAGAATCTCCAAAGCAATGGTGGCGACACCGGCAATCAACAAAGGCTCGTTAGCCGGATGGATGAGGCGCAGTTTTTCACGGCTTGCCAATGTCGCGCAGTGTTCGCGGGCGATGTCAAAATCCACGCCGTGGAAAACCACTTCCGCGCCCAAGTCTTGCATCGCGGCAACCTTCAAAGGATTGGATTTTTCGGGAACGACGATTGTTGCGCGGGTGCCGAAAAGTTTTGCCGCGTAAGCGACCGATTGACCGTGATTGCCGGTGGAAGCGGTAATCACGCCGCGCCCGCGTTCCTCGCCGGAAAGCTGCGAAATCAGATTGATTCCGCCGCGCACCTTGAAAGCGCCGGTTAGTTGTTGATTCTCGTGCTTGACGAGGATGCGCGTACCGCAGATTTTGTCGAGTGCCGGATAATTGACAAGCGGCGTTCGCGGCAGATAGCGCGAAACGATTTGTTTTGCCAGTAAGATGTCGGTAAAAATTGGTGGTGTCATTGAATTTGCTGCTGCGATTTTGGATTCGCCATTGAAAATGAGCGGCATCGCATTTACTTGATGGGCCCTTCAGCCGATTAGCATTAAGGATGCTTATTTATCGGTGTTGCCGGCGGTGGGGCGCGCCCTGGTGGTTTCCTCGACAAAAAGCAAGCCGTCGAAGTATTCTCTCAACTGGAGGATGGCTTGCGAGTCTTCACGTTTGCGGTCTCTGCTGAATGCGCCGGTGAGGTTCGTCATCGACAGCGGGCGTACGAGCCACTCCGCGACGGGTCCTGTCTTCGGAGCCCCGCGAAGGTTTACCACAAAATCTTGGATTCCTTTTCCGTCGGCGGCAGTTTTCAAATACCATGCCACCGACCCTTCGGCAGCTGGCGGCATTTGAAACTCCTGCAATGTAGAACGGCCCTTCTCACCGCGCTCGAGCGCCTGGAATGAGCCGCGGTAAAAGTCGAATCCCAGAGCGTAGTACGCATCGCCGAATCTCTTTCGCAGATGGCCGCCCATAGCCGGTAAACTAAGACCCTTCATACTTGGAACACCATCGCCAAAAGGTCCAAGCTGGATGTGTGCGTTATGACCTCCCACAACCATCCGCGCTTTTTGCCCGAGCATCTTCATCTGCGTTTCGACGTTCTCCGCCATGTAGACATCGCGCAGGGTGATCGCATCCCCTAAAAACGAGTACACCGATTTGTCCTTCTTGTCCTTGAGGGCGTTGAACTTTCTTACGCCATCGGATGATATGACCGAATACTTCGCGCCCTGGACTAAAACACGTGCGTGCAGCAGGACAACATCAAAATCCCACTCGGAGGTTTGCCGGACGAAGTCGCGCCGGTTAGCCGCCAGAAATGAATGCAGCTTTTCCAGGCCGGCGATGCTCTTTGCCTGATCCTCTGCCGGCTGAACCGCGATAGCCATGGCCTTGCCGCGTTCCGCCTTTAGTGGTGCAAATGCTTCCTCGGCTTCCGCTATAGAGCCCGGAGCCACCTTCTTCAAATATTCCGGAATGGCAGTCATCGCATATTGATACTGCCCCTGCATGTCGTAGCCCAAAAACTTGATCCTCTTCGCTTCCGGCAATTTACTATTATACTGCCGCATCCACTCCACCATCGCCATCACTTCCTGCGTGTCAAACTGCGAGAAACCCTGACTCGTCAGTGCCTTGCCGGGATCTCCTTTGCCATGCACGACATATTCGTTGATGTTCATGCACGCCGGATAACTGGCTTCGAGGCTGAACGCCGTGAAACCCATTTGAGTAACCAGAAACTCCAGCAGGCGATGCTTGAATTGAAAGAACTCCCGCTGACCGTGACTCGCCTCTCCCAATCCCACAATGCGCACGTTCTTGAAGATGGATTTGAGCGGCTTCAGGTCATCAAAACCGGCTCCGGCTTGCACACTTTTCAAAGGAATCGCGTGACTTGCAAGCCATTCCCGAACGACTTGGGTTTGGGCGGGATTAAACTGGACGCGGTTAGCTGTCGGTGCTTGCTGCGCCAGGACGAACGTTGGGTTAAAGAAAAATAAAATAACCGTTATTAGAATCAAAAAAATCCGCATCAATAACCTCTCATACACAGAAAAGTCGGCTTTCAAATCAAACGATTACTTGATCTGTCCTTCAGCCGACTTACGCAAAGCGGCGGGGTCATATTGCACCCCGCTTTTAAAAACTATCTGCGTATTGCCGACATCTTCGATGCGCGTCGCCGGGTTTCCTCCAACCACGACCAAATCAGCTAATTTGCCCCGCTGAATGCTGCCTAAATCCTTTTCGCGGCGCAGGACGGTTGCCGCAACCAGAGTGGCTGCCTTGATTGCTTCGACCGGAGTAAGCCCCGCCGCGACCAAGTTTTTTAATTCCCGATGGAGACCGTAACCGGGAGTCAGAGTAACGATGACGGGATCAGTACCTGCGATGATGATTCCACCACGGTCATACACTTTCTTGACAAACCGCAACTGGGTTTGGATCGCTCGCTGAAGACACTCATACACGACTAAATTACGGTTTGCAGGAGAACTGCGACGTTTGGTTTGATGGCTTCTGGCTTCGGGGCTGAAATACTTCAACCAATCCGGCGTAACCGGCTCAAAACCAGGATGCACCGATTGGTAAGTAACAATCGTCGGGTCAATGGCGACACGCTTTTTGACAATGCCGGTAATCAGATTTTCTACAATCGGGCTATTCAAATCGAGGTCAGCCAGGGCGCAAAATCTGTCTTGACTTTTTTCTGACTTTGGAACTAATTCGGACATTGCAAAAATGCCGTGTTCCAATCCATCAATTCCCAGTTCGATGGCGCGTGTTGCCGTGATGGAGTCCAGGTGTCCGGTAGCGTGGATGCCCGCTTTGTGCGCGGCTTTTAAGACGGCAGTAAATTCCGGCTCGGTAATCCGCGTGTAAAATTTGACATAGTCTATACGGTCTTTCCACTGATTGAATTTTTCGAGTGCTTCCGGCGGCGATTTCACGCCTTTAATCCAGCCTACTTGCGAAGGGTCGTGGTCGAAATAAGGTCCGGCGGTAAAGATGCGCGGACCCGTCGCCTCGCCCTTCTTGATGCGTTCGCGCAGCGCAATCATTCCTTCCGGCTCGAAGTCGCCGGGAGAGCGAACGGTTGTCACTCCGCCAGCCAGATAAAGCAGCGGATAAGCCTCGAACTGGCTGCGCTGTGCGCCCATCGCCCGTTCATACATATGTCCGTGCATATCAAACAGCCCCGGCATCACCGTTTTGCCCGTAATGTCGAGAACGGTCGCGCCTTTCGGAATCTTCACATTGCGCCCGACCGCATCGATGCGCTCGCCCCGAATCAAAATGGTATAGCCCGTGAGCGGCGGCCTGCCCGTGCCGTCAATAATCGTTCCGCCGACCAGCGCTACGATTCGCTCTTGCGCGTGTAGCTGATTTGCGGGATAAACGACGAAAACGAAAAACAACCCGGCACAAATTAGCCGGACGAGATTTCTAATTAAAGATTTACTTGTATTCAAATCTTTTGCTTCCTGCGTAAAAGCCCGTGCGCCCCGCCTGCTCGTTCTTCGAGCCGACGTGAAACCACTGGTTGACGTGGACGACCGGCAGCTTGCGATCGACGTGCAGAATCACTTGAAGACCGTTTGAACTCTCGCTTTACCAGCATGCGGTTCACAGTATTATTCAGTAAGCGTTGGGCAGAAGTCTTTGATTCATCAGGAGAATGTCTTGAACGCTTCGACCATCTGCCGGACGACGATTCTCTCCTCGGCTGGTGCAAGCATGAATGGCGTCAGACAGAGTCCGAGACCATCCTTCAACCACAGCTCAACCCGCGGACGCCCTTCTCGCAGGCGACTGAGATAATCTCATGGCTGAATCCTCTCGCAGCCTGGTCCCAGTCGACGGTCAAGTAGGGCACGTTGCCTCCATTCTCAGGGCCTATCCGCTTGACAGTGATCCCTGAAACGCGACGGAGCGCCGTTTCCCAATCCGCAACGATCGTCTGCCAGCGTTTCCAGTCGGCGTCGTGGTCGCGCTTGAAGTACGCGTCTACGGCGACGAGCAGGCCGATAATCTCCTCTTTACCGATTTTGCACCCGCGACCGATGGAATCGGAGTTCGGGGAATTGTTGAGAAACGCTGCCTGGACCAGATCCTTTCGGCCCAGAAGCAGTCCGGTGCTCTGCGGGCCGCGCAACGCCTTCCCGCCGCTGAAAGCAACCAGGTCAAATCCCATGTCGGTGTACTTGCGCAGGTTTCGCGCGGGCGGAATGTCCGCCGCGGTCCAGCAAATTGGGAATCCCTCTTTTCTTGCCAACCTCGATCCATTCCTCCATCAAGATCTGGCCTTTCTTGTCGGCGTAAACCAGGAAGTGCATCATCGCGGTCTTCGGCGAGAAGGCCCTCTCCAGCTCGGCGCGCGTCTCCACTTCCACGAAGCGAGTCCCGACGTTTCTGATCGCGTGATCAAAATGATGGCGATGACTACGCTGCACGATCACTTCGTTCGGCAAGCCGGTCGTATCAGGGATGCGTAAGATCGCTTCCGGATCGCCTTTGGTCACGCAGGAGGCAGTCCCTAGAAGCAACGCGGCGGCCGCGCCGGAGGTAACGAGTGCCGCTTCCACACTAATCCGCTGAGCGATAGCCTTGTCTGCCGCAGCGTGCAGCTCCTCGATGTTGACGTAGTGGCGGCTGGCCTCTTCCATCACCTCCTTGACTTCTTTCAACATCAGCGAGCCGCCAAGAATCGTGAGAATGCCGGCAGCGTTAATTAATGGCTGAACCCCGATGCGCTCATATACGCTTGTGCCTCTGGATGCCATGGAGGACGACGCGGAAGATTCGGCAAAAACAGCAGACGCATGCGCCGTTATGCTCGTTCCTGCCCCTACCATCAACGTCGTAAGGAACCGGCGCCGATTCCACCAAGATGCGATTCCCATATGCCCTCTAATAGATGAGACGCGCCGCAGCCCAGTCAATTACCGGCCTGCACAGGCTGGGCTTCCTCTTGCTGGTCGAACCGCTAAGTGAGTAGCCCAGAGCTATGGCAATTAGGCGCGTTTTTAATGTCACTGCTCACGACTTTCTTCGCGCAAATAGCTCATAATTCCTTCTCGATAAGGGAAGAGCGCCGGTGTGCCTCCGGTATGAAGGAAGACGATGTTAGCGTCCCGCTCGAAATAGCCTTTCTTGATCAGGTCAATCAAACCTGCCATCGCCTTCCCCGTATAGACCGGGTCGAGCAGGATGCCTTCCATTTCCGCCACCAGGCGAAGCGCCTGCGTGGTTTCGCGATTGAGAATTCCGTATCCACCTCCGAGGTATTCCTCAAGGATATGAATGTCCGCTACACCGAGGTCTGCGTTCATGCCAAACTCTTCAAACGTGCAACGAGTGATTGTGTCCACGAAGCGGGTGATGGTCTTTAGGTCTTCGCAAGTGCTGATGCCGACTATTTTCATCTGCGGATAGAATAGCTTCGCGCCCACGATGAGGCCCGCCTGTGTGCTGCCCGACCCGGTGGCGTGAACTAAGTAATCTATTCGCACATTCTCTGCTTCAGCCTGCTTCACCAATTCACTGATCGCATCCACGTAGCAGATTGCTCCCAGGGGTTTCCTCATCGACCCTCCCAGGAACGACCCTCCGATGGGAGCGAGGTATGGGTTGTTTCCCGCCCGTCGCTCTTCCTCGACGACCGTTTCAAGTATCTCCGCAACGGCGCCAATCTCCATGAAGCTCTTTCCTTCCAGCTCAATGGTTCTTATCTCTGCGCCGAGAATAGAATCCAAGAGCAGATTTCCATCACATTCCGTCGGAAGATTGGCTCTCTTAAAGAGAATCAGAATCGGTTTGAGGCCAAGCCTTCTGGCGGCCGCCGCAGTTTGACGACACCAATTAGATTGCATGCCTCCCCACGTAATGACGGAATCAACTTTCTGCTCCAGAGCATCTGCCATGATGAAATCCAGCTTGCGCGACTTGTTCCCGCCAAACGCTAACCCCGTCTGGTCATCCCGCTTGATGAAGAGATTAACCCCTCCAAGTTTCCGCGAGAGGTTGGGCATCGCGTCCAGAGGCGTGGGCAGATGGCATAACCCAGATCGTGGATACTCCTCAGTGATATTCTTTATTGATTCCTTTGAGATGACGTTGCTGGTTATTGCTCGCATAGGCAGGTCTCCTTAAATTAAGGTGAGTTTCGATCAATACCTACAGTGCGGTGAATTCAATCCCCAGGCAGAAGATATTTCACGGTTGCCCAAGATAGATACGCCCATCCTTCATCACGAACTTGACCCGTTCCATCGCATTGAAATCTTTAACCAGATCGCCGTCAACGGCGATAATGTCCGCGAAAGCACCCGCTTTGATAACTCCGAGTCGCGGCTCTCCGAAAAGTCTTGCCGCGTTGATAGTCGCGCTCTGGAGAATTTGCGCCGCTTCCATTCCCGCGTCGTGGTAGGTGAACAAAACCCTTTTGGCGGCTTCGCCCTGCGGAACTCTGAGGTCGATATAGTTATCCGAACCCGCCACGATGGTTACGCCGGATTTCATAGCGCGTTGAATCCGTTCGTATCGCTGTTTGAGTGTCGCCGAGAGTTCCTCTTGCGTCGGCAGACGATTCGGTCGCGCAATGGCGTAAAGCCGCTTCAGATTCACGCTGTCCAGATAGGTCGGAACGAGCGCCACACCGCGCTCTTTCATCAGCACGAGCGTCGCATCTTCCGCACGGTAACCGTGTTCGATAGAATCAACACGGGCTTCGACGGCGCGTGAGATGGCAATATCGCTGGTGGCGTGAGCGGTTACTTTAATGCCAAGCAGATGCGCTTCTTCTACGATGGCTCGCATCTCTTCTATCGAGAGAAATCCCGGATTGGGCGATGCGCTTGAATAAATCTTGATGACGTTTGCGCCGTAGGTTACGTTTTCCCGCACCGCCATCCGCGCGTCTTGCACCCCGCGAACAACGCGATATTCTTCTTCGGCAATTCCGCGATAGTTGAATTGCAAGCCGGGAAATTGCCCGCCTTCCGGGCTTAGTCCGGGACCGGAAACATACATTCTCGGACCATCTAAACTTCCTTCATTGATGGCAATGCGAAGGGCGACATCGCCGAATCGCCCTGAATTACCGAGGTCGCGCACGGTGGTAATGCCCGCCAGCAGAAACGTCCGCGCACGAGCCGCGCCGCGCAATGCGCGAAGCGGTGTTCCTTCCATCGTTATCGCCTTGACGCCCTCGGCGGTCAAACCGCCGCTCGGATTCTCCAAGTAAAGCAGATGCACGTGCGCGTCAATCAAGCCCGGCATGACGGTGAAGCGCCTGAGATCAATCACGCGGGCGCCGCTTGGGATCGGAAGATTTTCACTTACAGACTCAATGATGTTGCCTTTGACGACGATGTCACGGGCGGGCAGAAAAACACCCCGCTCACTGTCGAATAATCGTCCGGCGCGGATAACGGTCACACTGGCGGCGGGTTTTTGCCCGTATATGGCGCTGAATGAAGTGAGGAACGCCAGTATTACCACGAGAGCCAGCGCGACCTTTATGTGTTTCATAAGCGGGTTCCTACACTCATCTTCCTCATTCGTTGCCAGCATCTTTAATTTACTTGTACTCGTGGTCATAAGATCACTTGTTGTCAGTTGCTTTAGTCAACTTACCCTCCGAATCAAACGACTCAACCGTTCCGTACTTTGCCAGCACGTCGCGTATCTGCGCGGCATCGCCCACGGCGACGATTTGCAAATGTGCGAGGTCAACATATTTCTGCGCGGCTCGCTGCACATCCGCGGCGGTGATCGCCGCTACCTTCTGCGGATATGTATCCCAATAATCGGCGGGCAGATTATAAAGTTTCTGCGTGATGATGTTTTGCAAAAGAGTCTGCGGTCGTTCGAGCGACAAGGCAAAACTTCCGACCAGAGAGCGTTTGGCGTTTCCCAATTCCTCCGTCGAAACACGCTCTTCGCGGATACGCCCCAGTTCATACATAAACTCCTTCAGCGCGCCGTCGGTAACGGCTGTCCGCACTTCGGAACTCGCAGCCCAGGTGCCGCGAAACTTCGAGCTGTTAAAACTGCTATACGCGCCGTAGGTATAACCTTTGGCTTCGCGCAGGTTTTTGAACAAACGCGCCGCCGGGTCGTTGCCGACAACTTTATCCATCAACAGCAGCGCGAAATAATCCGGGTCGGTGCGCATGATGCCGAGATAGCCGAGTTGCAGCACGGTCTGCACCGAGCCGGGCCGGTCAATCAGGTAAATCTTCGGCGCGGATTGCGCCGGCGTGGGACGAATCTCCGTCCTCGGCGCGTCGCCGCGTTTCCAATCGCCGAATTCACGTTCGATTTTCGGCAGTATCTCTTTGAGCGTTACCTGACCTACAACCGCCAATATCGCGTTGTTTGGAAGATAATTTGCCGCGTGGAAGCGGGTGAGGTCGGCTGGACTTGTTTTCTTCAGCGAGTCAAGCGGCGGAGAAGTGATTCCCGCCGGATGCTCGCCGTAAATCGCGCGGCTGAATCGTTCCTGCGCTAGGAAATTGGGATTGGTCCGCTGTTGCTGCAACTGTGAAGCGGTCCGGGTCTTGTATTTTTCAACTTCGCCCGCCAGAAAAGCCGGTTCGAGGATGACATCGGCAAAGATGTCGAGCGCGCGGTCAAAATTCTGCACCAGCCCCGAAGCGGTTACCGTAGTTGTGAACGAGGACAAATCGGAGTTGGCGTTGAGCGACGCGCCGAGCGATTCTACTTGCTCGGCGATTTCACGGCTCGTGCGCGTCCGTGTTCCATCACGCAGAAGCGCGGCGGTGAAATTCGCCAGCCCGCGTTGGTCGGACGGCTCGGAGAGTCCGCCGCTCAAGATGACCATCTGCATCGTGAAAGTCGGCAATTGGTCGTAGCCTTCCAGCACGACGACGCGCAAGCCGTTTTTCAACGTCGCCTCTTTCGCGCGTGGCAATGTTATTTTCAGAGTTTCACGGCTGACCGGCGGCTCGACTTTTTGCGCTTCGACTGACTGTGACGATAAGAGCAGTAAGACGAGGACCAACGAGAGAAACGCTTTGTAATATGTTCGGATTCCGGTTTGTAGATTCATTCTTGCTCCTATGTTTTGAGTCCCGCCTTTAGGCGGCAAAAGCTTTATTGCCAGTGACCGCCGCCTGAAGGCGGGACTCAAAATTATTTTGCGGTTACAGCCTTCGCCTTCGGCATCGTAATCACCACCGCGCGGTTAGTCGGTTCTAGATATTTGTTCGCCACGCTCTGCACATCTTCACGGGTTACGGCGGCAATCTTGTCCAGTTGCGTGTTTATCAAATTCGGGTCGTCATAAAGGACTGCAAGCTGTCCGAGACTAATCCCGCGTGACAGCGATCTTTGAAGATTTGAATTGAGGCTGAACGCGAAAGCGTTTTTGGCTTTCTGAAGTTCCGCGTCGGTAATCGGCTGTTTTTGCAATCGCTCGATTTCCTCGTAGATTGCCGCCTCGACCGTCTCAGTCTTCTTGCCGGGACGAACCGTCGCCGAAATATAGAATGCGCCCGACCCGCGCCGTGCGCCCATAAACTGTTGACATTGCTGACAATCTCGCTCTCTTTGACCATCGCTTGATACAGCCGCGAGCTTTGCCCGCTTGCCAGCACCGATGCCAGCATTTGCAGCGCGTAAAAATCCGACGTGTTTCCCTGCGCCGCCTTAAACGCGATGTTCACCCGCGGCAATTGTGCCAGCGCGTCTTCCAACATTGCGCGGCGTTCCGCTTTCTGTTCCGGTTCAGTCAAATCCACCAGCTTCGGTTCGGGCTGACGCGGAATATCCTCAAAATATTTTCGGACTTTAGCCAGAGCCTCGGCGGTTTTGAAGTCGCCGACCAGCACCAGCACGGCATTATTGGGAGCGTAATAGGTTTTAAAAAACTCGCTCACGTCCGCGACGGACGCGGCGTTGAGGTCATCCATCGAACCTATGACGTCGTGTTTATTGGCGAAATTGTTATAAAGCAACTCGTTAAGAACCCGGTTGCTGTTGGCGTAAGGCTGATTGTCAATTCGCATCCGCTTCTCTTCCTGCACGACTTTGCGTTCCGTGTCTAGTGCGGCTTGGGTAATCGTAAGCCCGCGCAGCCGGTCGCTTTCGAGAAACAGCGGCAGCTCAAGCTGGTTGGACGGCACAGTTTCAAAATAGGAGGTCATATCCGTGCCGGTCGTCGCATCGATCACCCCTCCGCTGCTCATAATCAACCTTAAATACTCGCTCATCGATTTAACGTTTTCCGTGCCTTTGAACATCATATGCTCGAACAGATGAGCAAAACCCGTGCGACCTTCGCGCTCGTTTGTCGAGCCGACATCATAAATAAGGACCTGGGAAACGACCGGCGCGGTGTGGTCTTCGACCGTGATAACGCGCAAACCATTCTTGAGCGTCGTTTCCTGAAAAGCGATTCTGACCTTGGGCATTGTTGCTTTTTGCGCTGCAACCGAAACGAGTGTCAGCAAAAACAACGCGGCGAGTGTCGGAGCAAATTTCACTTGCTGGATTATTTTAGTCTTAGTGAGTGTTTTCATTTTTTCTCCTATGTTTCGAGTCCCGCCGAAAGGTCGGCAAATGCTTTACCTTTCGGTAATTGCCGCTTCAAGGCGGAACCGAAACTATTTCTCGCTCCTGTAACTATTTAGCGGCTTTGTCCGTCATCGCCTTCGGCATAGTAATCACCACCGTGCGGTTATTCTGTATTAGATACTTGTTCGCCACGCGCCGCACATCTTCACGACTTACGGCGGCGACGCGGTTTAGCCGCGTGTTAATTAAATTCGGGTCGTCATAAAAGACCGCATCCTGCCCGATGGTGATAGCGCGTATAAGCGACTCTCAAAGCTGTTAATAAACGCGAGATTCGCCGAGTTCTTTGCCCTCTCAATCTCTAAATCGGAAACGGGATCGCGCCTGAGCCGCTCAATCTCTTCATAAATCGCCGCTTCGACCGTTTCCACTTTTTTGCCCGGACGGAGCGTGGCAGTG
>Ga0136617_10000675_pt1 | contig 29247 bp, 28 predicted proteins | sample AntDrymUQ3222106_2_FD_129672 | JGI IMG/M metagenome (GOLD analysis project Ga0136617, IMG submission 129672) | Polar desert sand microbial communities from Dry Valleys, Antarctica - metaG UQ322 (21.06) | ecosystem: Environmental > Terrestrial > Soil > Desert | place: Antarctica: Dry Valley... | reverse complement strand
GCGACCATGCTCATCGGTGCCGGCGAGGAGGTCTACGAGGGCATGATCGTGGGCGAGAACACGCGCCCGGGCGACATGGACGTCAACCCGACCAAGGAGAAGAAGCTCACCAACATCCGTACACATTCCCACGACGAGGGCCTGCGGCTGACGCCGCCGCCGCCAATCACGCTGGAGTCGGCCATCGAGTTCATCTCCGCCGACGAGCTGGTGGAGGTGACGCCGAAGTCCATCCGGCTGCGCAAGCGCCTGCTGTCACTTCACGATCGACGGCGCGACCGCGGCAAGGACGACGACCTTCGCCGTGCCGCCGAACGCGAGGCTGCCTCCGCGGGCTGACGGCGAGATCGCACTGCTGGTTTCGTCACTTTCACGGGGCCGCCACGGCCAAGCCCATGGACCGGGCGGCATCGTCGAGCCGAAGGTCATACGTCACGAAGGCTACGAGTTCCGGCGCGAGCTCCAGAGCGGTCGCGAGATGGATCGCATCAAGGCTTCGCAGGGAGGCGGGTGCGAGCCCGCCGGCGCGATACACGATCGCCCGATCGAGCGTGACCAGGACCAGATCCTCCAGGTAGCCACTGACGGCCGATACGGCGTCAGGCTTCTTCCGTGCCACCGCCCGTTGTACTTCCACCGCCGACAGCATGCTGGTGACCCTCGTTCGGTGCTGGGCGACGAAGGCCACGATCGCCTCGCGCCCAGGCTCGTCGGCCACGATGCGTACGATGGCTGAGGCGTCCAGGTAGATGGCCGTCAGCGGTCCTCCTCGCCGCGCATCTCCAGCAGCAGAGCCAGCACGGTCGGGCCCGGTCCAAGGTCGAGCGGCGAGCGGTCCAGCAGGTCACCGCGTGGTGCGGTCGCACGCCCTTCATCGACGAGTGTCGCCACTCGACCGCGGTGCGCGGGCGTGAGCGGGATCAGCCGTGCCACCGGCCGGCCCATCTCGGTCACCTCCAGCGACTCCCCCGCCTTCACTCGACGCAGGTAGACCGATAGGTTCTGGCGCAGCTCACGGACGCCGACTCGCCCGTGCGATGTCTCCGCGGTATGGCTCATGGCGCACACTGTAGCACCGCCCAGGTCCGCCCAGCACCCTGGAGCTCGGACACACCCGGTGTACGATCGACGCGATGATCTACCTCGACAATGCGGCCACCACGCCGCTTCGCCGCGAGGCGCTCGAGGCGATGCTGCCGCTGCTCACCGAGACCTACGGCAACCCCTCGTCCGCGCACGCTGCCGGCCGTCGGGCGCGTGCCGCCCTGGACGAGGCGCACGAGACGGTGGCGCGCTGCCTTGGTGCGGAGCCGCGCGAGATCGTCTTCACCAGCGGCGGCACGGAGGCCATCAATCTGGCCATCAAGGGCGCCGCCTGGGCGGGCAAGGCGTCGGGCAACCAGATCATCACCACGGCCGTCGAGCACCACGCTGCCCTGCACACGGTCAAGCACCTGGAGAGCTTCGGCTTCGAGTCGGTGATATTGCCGGTCGACCGGTATGGCCGCCTCGATCCCGACCAGCTGGCTGGGGCGATCACGGATCGGACGATCGTGGTCAGCCTGATGGTCGCCAACAACGAGGTGGGCACCATCCAACCTATCGCCGAGCTGGTGCGCGTGGTGCGCCGCCAGCGGAACATCCTCATCCATCTCGACGCTGTGCAGGCCGCGCCGTACGTGGCTATCGACGTCAAGGCGCTCGATGTGGACCTCGTCTCGCTGGGTGCCCACAAGTTCGAGGGTCCCAAGGGCATGGGCGCCCTCTGGATGCGCCACGGCACGACCATCCTGCCACAGCAGCAGGGCGGCGCCCAGGAGCGCTACCGGCGGGCCGGAACGGAGAACGTGGCGGGCGCCGTGGGGCTGGCCCGGGCCTATGAGCTCTGTACCTCGGAGCGTTCGGAGACCGTCCGACGGCTTCGCAGGCAGCGTGACCGCATCCGCGACGGCGTCGTGGCCGTACCCGGTGTGGAGATCACGGGGCATCCCCGCGAACGCCTGCCCGGCCATCTGTCCTTGATCGCCCGAGATACGGATGGCGAGTCCGTCTCCCTGGCGCTCGACCTGGAGGGCATCTGCACCTCTACCGGTTCGGCCTGTACCACGGGCTCCACGGAGCCGTCGCACGTGCTGTCGGCCATGGGCTATCCCGACGAGGAGGCTCGCGGAGCCCTGCGCATCAGCCTTGGGCGCCAGACGACCGACGAGGAGGTGGAGCGAGCGCGGACCGTCATCCCGGCCACCATCGCGCGGATGCGAGCCGCCGCCGCGGCCGTGGCTGCCGACCCGCTCGGCCAGGTGGCCGGGGGCTGATCTGCCCTACGATCGTCACATGAGCAGGGAGCGGGTGTTGGTCGCCATGTCCGGCGGTGTCGATTCATCCGTGGCGGCGGCGCTGGTGCGCGAATCGGGCGCGGAGGCGGTGGGCGTCTGGATGCGTCTGCATGACGTGGCCGACTCGTACAGCGAGTTCAAGAAGAGCTGCTGCTCGCTGGACGCTGCCGATGACGCGCGTCGCGTGGCGGCACAGCTGGACATCCCGTTCTACGTGCTGAACCTGGAACGCGAGTTCGCGGCCGGCGTGATGGACCCATTCCTCATCGCCTACCAGGAGGGGCGGACGCCCAGCCCCTGCATCGACTGCAACACCTACGTCAAGTTCGGCGCGCTGCTGGGTCAGGCCCGGCGCATGTACGACTGCGACGCCGTGGCGACGGGCCACTACGCACGAGTCGACGCGCTGGAGGACGCCGACGAGCTCGGCGGACGGCGCTACCGGCTGCTGCGCGGCCGCGACACCGACAAGGACCAGAGCTACTTCCTCTACGGCCTGCGGCAGGACCAGTTGGCCCACGTCCGGTTCCCGCTGGGCGACCTGGCCAAGCCAGAGGTGCGGGACGTGGCACGACGCTACGGCCTGGTCACCGCGGAGAAGCCGGAGAGCCAGGAGATATGCTTCGTGCCTGGCGGCGACTACCGCGATGCGCTGCGTGACCGTGCCGGCTGGCAGGAGACCGCTGGCCCGCTGGTGGATGTCGATGGCCGGGTCGTGGGCCAGCACCGCGGCGCGGCTGCCTACACGGTCGGACAGCGACAGGGACTGGGCGTGGCACTCGGTGAGCGCCGGTACGTCTCGGCCATCGACGCGCCCGCCAACGTCGTGACCTTGGCGCGCCGGGAGGACCTGAACCTGCGGTCGTTCCAGGTGGAGGGGGTCTCATTCGTGGCCGGCCGCCCGCCGCGGGACGGGGACACCGGTGATCCTGCCGGCGCTCCACACACCTTCGGCGCTGAGGTGCGCATCCGCCACCGCGCCGGGCCAGTGTCCGGCGTGGTGCGCCGGGCGACGCCGTCCGAGCCCGACCGAGCAGGCGCCTGGCTCGTGGAGCTGGACCGTCCGGCGTGGGCTCCCGCGCCTGGTCAGGCCGCCGTCTTCTATCGCGGTGACGAGGTGCTGGGGGGCGGCCGGATCGCTTCGGGCGCCGTGACCGCCGTAGCTGTCGCGCCCGGCACCGGCTCGTCCGTCCCGGCGTGACGATCCCCGACATCGGCACGGCGCCGGTGTTATCGGTGGTGGTGGGCGTCTTCCACACCGCGCTGTACGTGCTGCTGCGGGGCCATATCGGCGCGCGTCTGCCCCTGGCCCTCGTGGCCGCGATCTTGGGGGCGTACGGCGGGCAGGCCTTGGGGGCGCGGCTGGGTGACCCGCTCCGTCTCGGCGACTATTCGCTCGTGTGGGCTTCGGTGGTCGCTTGGGCGGGCATCCTGATCGTCGCCGTGGCCAGCACGCTGGGGCCCACCCGACAGGGCAGGTAGGTCGACCAAGGAGGGACGCATGACAGCCGAGACATCCAACCTGATCGCGGCCATCTGTCTGGTGGTGGTGGCCGTGGCGCTGGTGGCCATGGCCCTGGCGGTGGTACGCACGGCGGCCGAGGCACGGCGGCTGATGTCGACCCTCCAGGACGAGCTGCCTCAGACCCTGCAGCAGGCGCGCGTCACCGCGGCATCCGTGGAGGCTCTGACCGCCGATCTGACGCCGCGCGTCGAGCACCTTGACCGGCTGGCGGACGAAGCGGAGCAGACGCTCGTGGCTCTGCGCGCCACGATCGCCGCTGCCGACTCCATCGTGCGCGGGCCGGCGGACGTGATGGATGGCGCGAAGCGCACCGCGGAGAGCGTGGGCAAGGGCCTCCTGTCGGGCGCCGACAGGCTGCGTCGCAAGGTATCGGGCCCCGACGAGTAGGTCCGTCGCCCGACCGGGCGCGACCCGGCGGTGCCACCGCGCGCGTTCGCTACACTCGGACGATGCCGGACCCGTCACCCGGGGCGCTCCCGCGCGACCCCCGGATCAACTCGTTGCCCGCTGCCCAGATCCGGCAGCGATTCCTCGACTTCTTCGCGGAGCGGGGCCACACGGTGGTGCCCAGCGCGAGCCTGGTGCCGGCCGGCGACCCGACGCTGCTCTTCGCCAACAGCGGCATGGTCCAGTTCAAGGACGTGCTGCGCGGGGTGGAGACTCGCTCCTACAAGCGCGCCGTGGACGCCCAGCGTGTCCTGCGCGTAGCGGGCAAGCACAATGACTTCGAGGAGGTGGGCCGCACGCCGCGGCACCACACCTTCTTCGAGATGCTGGGCAACTGGAGCTTCGGCGATTACTGGAAGCGCGAGGCGATCCACTGGGCCTGGGAGCTGCTGACCGACGTCTACGGTATCCCCGGCGAACGGCTCGCGGCGACCACCTACAAGGACGACGACGAGGCCTTCTCCGTCTGGCGCGATGAGATCGGGCTGCCGCCCGAGCGTATGGCGCGCTGGGGCGATGTCGACCAAGGCGACGACAAGAACTTCTGGCGCATGGCCGACACCGGTCCCTGCGGACCGTGCAGCGAGATCCACTTCGACCGCGGCTTGCAGTTCAGCGAGGGACCCCATTGCGTCCCGGACCATTCGGAGACCTGTCCGCGCTGGCTGGAGATCTGGAACCTCGTCTTCATGGAGTTCGACCAGCAGCCCGACGGCCCGCGCGTGCCGCTGCCCTTCAAGAGCGTGGACACGGGGATGGGCTTCGAACGGCTGGCGAGCGTGCTCCAGCAGGTACCGACCAACTACGACACGGACCTCTTCACGCCCATCCACGAGCGGATGCGGGCACTGCTGGGCCACGATCCCGATACCTTCGAGGAAGAGCGCTTCAGCTACCAGGTCATCGCCGACCACTCGCGCGCGGCGACCTTCCTTATCGCGGACGGCGTGCTGCCCGCCAACGAGGGCCGCGGCTACGTGCTGCGCCGCATCATCCGACGCGCGGTACGCCACGGCCGCCTGCTGGGTCGCCGCGAGCCCTTCCTGGCCCAGACCGCCCAGGTCGTCATCGAGTCGATGCGCGCGGCGTATCCCATCGTCGGGGAGCGACGCGAGAGCATCCTGGGCACCATCACGCGGGAGGAGACGCAGTTCGCCCGGACGCTGGACGCGGGCACGGTCCACCTTGAGGAGGCGCTCATCCCGCTGACCTCCGCTGAGCGCGAGGTTGGCCGCCGCGCGGAGGACCTCCCTGGCGACGCGCCCACCCTGTCCGGCGAGACGGCCTTCCGGCTGCATGACACGTACGGCTTCCCCATCGACCTGACCATCGAGCTGGCTGCCGAATACGGCGTGCGAGTGGACCGCTTCGGCTTCGACGAGGCGCTGGCGGAGCAGCGCGATCGCAGCCGCTCAGGCAAGAAGGCGGACCTGGCCCGTCAGGCGGGCCGCACCTCGCTCTATGACGGCATCGCGCGGCGCGTGGGAGACACCAGCTTCCTGGGCTATGAGATGACCAGCTCGGAGGTGCGGGTGCTGGCCATCCTCCGTGATGCGACCGAGTACGACGAGCTCGAAGCCAAGCCGGAGATCGAGCTGCGAGCGGACGCTGCCGCGGAGGCGGAGCTGGTGCTCGATGCGACGCCCTTCTACGGGGAGGGTGGCGGCCAGGTCGGTGACCAGGGCGTGATCCGCGCGAGCGTCGACGGTGAGCCGCTCTTCACGGTCACCGACACCCAGCGGCCGGTGGGCGGCCTTATCGTGCACCGCGGCCTGCTCCATGGCCGGGTCGCCGTCGGCCAGACGGTGCTGGCGGAGGTGGATCCGGCGCGGCGCGCCAGCACCATGCGCAACCACACCGGCACGCACGTGCTGCATCGCGCGCTGCGCAACACCGTGGGTGAGGCAGCGCGCCAGGCCGGCTCGCTCGTCACGCCCGACTACCTGCGTTTCGACTACCCGGGAGACCGGGCGCTGACCGACGAGGAGAAGCGCGCCATCGAGGCGGAAGTGCGTCGCGTCATCCGCGAGGACAAAGAAGTGCAGCCGCGCTTCATGAGCATGGCCGAGGCGGTCGCCGCGGGCGCCGATGCGTTCTTCGACGAGAAGTACGGCGAGCAGGTGCGCGTCGTGTTCGTGGATGGCTACAGCCGCGAGCTGTGTGGCGGCACGCATTGCCGCGCCACGGGGCAGATCGGCGGGTTCCACATCACCGCTGAACGCTCCATCGGTTCTGGTATGCGGCGCATCGAGGCGGTCACCGGGGAAGCCGCCGAGCACCTGGTGGAGGAGCGCTTCTCGACGCTGGAGCGAGCGACGGCGGCGGCCGGGGCACGAACGGCGGAAGCGTTGCCAGACCGCGTGGTGGAGCTGCAGACGCGCGTCAAGGACCTGGAGAAGCGCCTCCGGGCGGGCGACGTGGCGGGCGGCCCAGTGCGTCCCGGCGAGCTCGTCGCCAGCGCGGTCTCGGTCGACGGCGTCCGCTACGTGCCCTACGCCGCGCCATTCGCGTCGATGGAGCATCTGAAGGGGTACGCCAAGGATCTGCGCAGCGCGCTGGGCAGCGGCGTCATCGCCCTGGCCCTGGAGGCCGACGAGCCGCAGCTCTTCGTCACGGTCTCGGACGACCTGGTGCAGCGCGGCGTCTCGGCGGGCGTGCTGGTGCAGAGCGGAGCGCCGGTCATCGAGGGACGCGGCGGCGGCCGGCCGGAGATGGCCCAGGCGCGCGGCCGTCGTCGTGACCGCCTGCCCTCGGCTCTGGAGGCCATCCGTCAGGCTCTCGCCGAGCAGCTCGGCACGGACCTCGACCCGCCCACGCCCGACCCAGCGCGCTAGGCGACGATGGCGTTCTGGCGCCGCTTCCTGCAGCGGGAGGCGCTCGACCCGCTGGCGGCCTGCGCCGTGCTCGACGTGGGCACGGAGTTCGCCAAGGCGCTCGTGCTCGAGATCGATGAGGGCCGGCACGGCGTGGTGCGGGGCGTCGGCCGTCAGCGCCAGGGGCTGTCGCACATGCAGTCGGGGACAGTGGCGGACATCGCTGCCGTGGTCGACAACTGCCAGGTGGCGCTTCAGGAAGCCGAGGAGATGGCCGGCTTTCGCTCCAGCCAGGTGGTCATCGGCATCGCCGGTGAGCTGGTCAAGGGCTTCACCATCAGCCACGACCAGGAACGCAGGCGCCCCGACCAGCCCATCACCGACCAGGAGCTCCAGCGCCTGGTCGACTCGGTCCAGCGCGAGGCGCTCCACGAGGCGGAACGTGCCATCACCTGGGAGACGGGGTTGCCCAATGTGGACATCCGTCTGGTCCATGCGGCGGTCACCGGCGCGACCATCGACGGCTACGCGGTGACGAACCCGGTCGGCTTCCAGGGACGTCATGTCCGGATCAGCATCTTCAACGCCTTCGCACCGCTGGTGCACCTGGGAGCCCTCCAGAGCGTGGCCAGCCAGCTGGACCTGGAGCTGCTGGCCATCGTTGCCGAGCCCTACGCCGTGGCCCGCTGCCTGGGCGGCGATCAGGTCCAGCAGGCCGGGGCATTGTTCATCGACGTAGGTGGCGGGACCACGGATGTCGCGCTCGTGCGCAGTGGCGGTGTGGAGGGCACGCGCATGTTCGCGCTGGGCGGCCGGGCATTCACCAAGTCCCTGGCCGACCGTCTGGAGCTGCCCTTCGCTCGGGCGGAGGAGCTCAAGGTCGATTTCGCCAAGGGCGTGGCCGTGGGCCGCGCCGAAGAGGTGGCTGGCATCATCGCGGAGGATGTCACGGTCTGGTCGGCGGGCATCGAGCTGGTGCTGGAGGAGCTCGGGCGAAACGCCCTGCTCCCGGGTCGCATCTACCTGTGCGGCGGCGGCTCGCGGCTGCCCCAAATACCCGCCGCGCTGCGCGACCCGTCGTTCGCCAAGGATCTTCCGTTCGCTCGACCGCCCATCATCGACACCATCGAGCCGGGCCAGGTCGAGGCGATCAGCGATGCGACGGGACTGCTGGTCGACGTGCAGGACATCCCACCGCTGGGGCTGGCCTTCCAGGCCATCGAGATGGCCGCGCCAGAGGCGCCGCTGGACGCTGCGCTGCGCAAGGTCCTGCGGGTGATGCGCGTCTAGGGCAGACTCCGGGGACTCATGACGGTCTGTTACCTGCACGTCGACGACGAGATCACCGACGCGGTCGCCCGTCTGCGCACCACCAGCGACCGGCGCTTCATCCTGGTCCTGCCGCCCGGTTCTCGCGTCGCCACCAGCCGCATCAACTTCCGGCTCTTGTCCCGCGAGGGGCAGGAGCGCGATGTGGTGGTCGGCATGGTCTCCGGCGAGCCCGGCGTCCGCTCCCTGGCGATCTCCGCCGGTATGCCCGCCTATGCCACGGTGGACGAGGCGGAGGCCGCCCTCGAGCGGCCGACGGAAGAGCAGCCACGAGCGCCCGTCGCGACACGTGCGGCTCCTGCGGCCCTGCCCACGGAACCGATGGCGGATCAGGCACGGCGCGCCGCGGGAGCCTCCCTGCCCTCCGCTCGCACCGGCGAGAACAGCGAGCTGGAGGCGACGCGGATCCTGCCCCGCTCCGGCGCCAGCGTGGGCGTCGCGCGCGGACGCCCCGCCAGTGGAGGCGTCGTCACCCGAGCCGGCGCGCCCTACGACCCGACGCCGGTCCGCCCGCGACCAAGGGCGGGTGGTCGCACGATGGTCAGCAGGCTGGTGAGCCTGGCGGTGGTCGTGGCCGTGCTGGGCGGTGCGCTGTACGCGGCGTACCTCTACCTGCCCAACGTCTCGGTCAGACTCACCCCGATGAGCCGGCCGGCAGGCCCGGTGACCGTCGAGGTGACGGCGGACCCGAGTGTGGCAGTGGCCGATCCTGGTTCCGGGATAGTCCCCGCGGAGCGGATCGACGTGCCCCTGAGCGCGACCGACCAGTTCGCCGCCACGGGCAGCGAGGTCGACGAGATCCGCGCCACGGGCAGTGTCCGGTTCACCAGCGAGAACACGCTGTTCGAGGTGCCCATCCCAGAAGGGACACGCCTGACCACGACCGACGGCGCGGCCTTCGAGACGACGCAGGGAGTGACCATCCCGCAGGCGTCGTTCCAGAGCGGTCCGTCCACGGCGGAGGCATCGGTCCGTTCCGTCGATCGCGGTCTCGCCGGCAACGTGGAGGCCGCCACGATCACCGGGTTGCCGCAGCCCATCGTGGCCCAACTGGTCCGGGTCACCAACCCGCAGGCGACCTCGGGTGGTGAACGAGTCGAGACGCTCGTCGTCACCAGGGCCGACTACGATGCCGCCGTGGCGGAGCTGCAGCAGGTACTGGATGCGCAGTTGGCGTCGGCCCTGGCTGATCCTGAGAGCACGCCACGCGGACTACGGATGTTCCCGGAGACGGCCGCCCGGGAGCAGCCCACCATGGACCTGGCAGCTGGTGACCTGGTGGGGCAGGCGGTGGAGGTCTTCTCCCTTTCGGCGGCGAGCCGCGGGACGGTGCTGGCCGTCGAGGAGAGCGCTGTCGCGGAGATCGCGGCCGATCAGCTGGCCGCATCGCTGACGCTTGGCGTGCGACTGTTCCCGGACTCGGTGGTGACCACCATGGGGGAACCCCGGATCGTCGGCGGACGGATCGTCTATGAGGTCGAGGCGGCGGGCGAGCTCTATGCGCCGGTAGATCACTCGGAGCTCGTAGCCGCCATCCGAGGTCGGACGGTTTCTGAGGCGCGCGCCATACTGGACGCCTACGGCAGCGTCTCGATCACGCCCTGGCCGGACTTCATCGACACCGTCCCGGATGATGCACGGCGGATCGACCTGACCGTCCTCGAGCCCCAGCAGAGGAGCCCGTGATGACCCTGCCCCCGCCCGACGACTTAGCTCCGGCGTCCACCGACGTCGCCCCGACGGCGATCCCGGGCGCGGCTGGGCGGCTGTTGGGGATCGACCTGGGAAGCCGTCGCGTGGGGATCGCTCTGGCCGATCCGCGGACCGGCTCGGTACGTGCGCTGGCGACGCTGCGCCGGCAGGACGCCGATCATGAGGGCGCAGTGCTGGAACGACTGGTACAGGAGCACGGCGTCACGGAGCTGGTCGTGGGCCTTCCGCTGAGCATGGACGGACATGAGGGCACGCAGGCAAGTGAGACACGCAGCTGGGCTGAGTCCATGGCCGGACGCCTGGGGCTGCCACTTTCCCTGCGTGACGAGCGACTGAGCAGCGTAGCGGCCGAGGACCGCCTGCCTCGACTTCGACGGGGGACGTCCGGTGCGCCTCCCGGCAGCGGCCGGCGAGGCCGGCACCGCGCCCGGATCGACCGCGAAGCAGCAGCGGGGATCCTCCAGGCCGAGCTGGATGCTCGCAGCGGACTTCGCGCGTGACGGTCCAGGGAAGGGGGCGCCTTCCTCGCAACGGATCGGATCGCCGACGGAGCGCTCGCGCCTACGGCGTCGACCCCTCCGATATCAGGAGCGGCAGCTATCGGCCACCGCGGCGGGGCGGGGCATGGAAGGGCGTCGTGCTGATCGCCATCCTGGCCAGCGTCGTGCTGGGCGGTGCGTTCGTGTTCGCCGGACCGGCGCTGCGTGGCTTCGCCCGGGGCATGGTCGAGGACAACCCGCAGGCGATGCGCTTCGGCCTCATTGGGGACATCGTCCGGCAAGAGCTGGGCGACGAGCTGGACGAGCCCGCCAGCAGCGATGCCACGCCCGTGGAGTTCGTGGTCTCGGAAGGCGCCACCGTCTCGCGCATCGGGCGCGACCTGGAGGAGGAGGGGCTGCTCAGCAATCAGCTCGCCTTCCAGTACATCGTCATCACGCGCGACCTGGAGAGCAGCCTCCAGACCGGTATCTTCACGCTGACCGCGAGCATGACCCCGGACGAGATCGTCGATCGCCTCCAGCGACCGCCCGACCCGCCTCCGGCGCGCCTCACCGTCGCGCTGCGCGAGGGGCTGCGCATCGAGCAGATCGTGGCTCAGCTCCAGGACTCGCTGCCGGCCGAGATCGTCCCCCAGGAGTTCTACGACCTGGTGGCGCGACCGTCCGACGACCTCCGAGCCGAGTACGAGTGGATGTCCGTCATCCCCGCTGGCCGCAGCCTGGAGGGCTTCCTGGGGGCAGGCGTCTTCGAGATGGACGCCGATACGTCGGCGGAGGGATTCGTGAGGATCCTGCTGGACGACTGGGAGCGGTCCATCGGCGATGTCTACATCGCGCGCGCCACGGAAGCGGGGCTCGACTTCTACGAGTCGATGACCCTCGCCTCGATCGTCGAGAAGGAGGCCGTCCTGGACGAGGAGCGCCAGCGCATAGCCGGTGTGTACCAGAACCGCCTGGACGGCAAGCTCAATGGCAACCGGCTCCTCAACGCGGACCCCACGGTCATCTACGCCAACGACACCGTGCAGTTGCGGGCGATGGAGCTGGGGGAGTGGCCGGCCTTCGCCTTCTGGGGCTTGATCGGGGTGCCCTCCCTGAACGATTTCGCCGTACCTGAGGACTTGCAGGGTTATCAGACGTACCAGACACAGGGGTTGCCGCCGGGCCCGATCTCCTCACCGACGGCCCGGACCGTGGAGGCCGCGCTCGACCCAGAGGTAGACACCGATCTGCTCTTCTTCGTGGCCTGCGGTGAAGGCACGCATCGGTTCGCGACCTCTCTCGAGGAACACAACCAGAACGTGGCCGAGTGTCAGGGCGGATGAGCGAGCCGGTCGTCTCCGATCACCCGGTCACTGCCCCCGGCGCGGACGATCTGGCTCGTTGGCGGGATGCGGATCGAGATGTTCGACCGCAGCGTTTGGCACGCCTCCGCGAGCGGATGGCGCGAGAGGGCGTGGACGCCTACTTCGGTGTCAGTCGGGAGAACACGCGCTACCTCACGGGGTTCGCCCTGGGCGATGGGGAAGAGAAGGTGGCGGGCGTCTCGGGGCAGTTCTTCATCTCCGGCGACGAGGTGGTGGTCATGGCCGACTCCCGCTACACGCTCCAGGCTCGCGACGAGTGTCCGGAGGCTCGCGTAGAGCAGGTATACAACGACCTCCCGGCGCGCTGGCCCGAGCTGCTGGCCAGCCTGCGATCGGCGAGTGGTGGGAGCAACGGCATCCGGCGCATCGGCGTGGAGGGTGACTTCATCAGCCACGCCACATGGACCCGCCTCGCGGCGGCTGCGCCGGAGGTGGAGCTCGTTCCCGTCAAGGGTTGGGTGGAGGAGCTGCGCCAGACCAAGGAGCCCGCGGAGCTGGAGCGCGTCGCGGCCGCCTGTGCCGTGGCGGATGCGGCGCTGGAGAGGCTGCTGCCCAAGATTCGAGCCGGCGTCACGGAGCACGAGCTGGCCCTCCAGCTGGAATGGGAGATGCGCACGAACGGCGCGGAGGCGTTGGCCTTCGACGTGGCCTGCCTGGCCGCGGAGCGGGCAGCCCTGCCGCACGGCTCGCCCACGGACCGGCCGGTGCGCAGCGGTGAGGTGCTGCTCTTCGACTTCGGGGCGCAGGTCGCGGGCTATCGCTCGGACATGACTCGGACGTTGTTCGTCGGTGAGCCCTCAGGGCGCGATCTGGCCATCTACGAGCTGGTGGCCTCCGCGCAGGAAGCAGCCTTCGCGGCCCTGGCCGAGGCGCTAGAGGCGGGGGAGCGGCCGCTCAACCGGAGCGTGGACGCCGCGGCGCGAGATCACATCACCGCTGCCGGTCACGGGGAGCACTTCGGTCACGGCCTGGGACATGGCATCGGCCTGGCCACGCATGAGGCGCCCTCATTGGGCCGCCTGGCACCAGAGGCGCCGCTGCCCTCGCCCACGGTCTTCTCCGTGGAGCCGGGCGTCTACCTCGACGACGTGACCGGCGTGCGCATCGAGGACCTTGTCGTGTTCGATATCGACGCGGGCCGCCTGGAGGTGCTGACGCGGTTCCCGCGCGGCGTCACGGTGGTGGGGAAGTAGCCGGGATCGCGTCAAGATCGGGCTCCCGCGGGCGGCGTCCCTCCCGGCGCCCATCACCTGCCCACCGCGCGGGCAGCTTCGACGACATGGGGCGTGGCACACAGGTCGGACCTCGCGCCGAGATGCATGCGAGGCCCGATTCGCACTCGCGGCCGCATAGTGGGCGCATACGGAGGCTCGGGCGCGCCGATCATGCATCGAGACCCGCCCATGGCGGCCGCTGGTCAGGAGCCGATCCGCAGCTAGTCTAAGCTGCCCACTGGGTGAGTCGTGGGGTCATGGTGGCGGCGGAGAGGTCTTCACGGGGATGGTGCGAGAGTGTCGGTGCCCGGCTGATACTCGGCCACGACCTCCTCGCGCCCGATGTCCACGATGACGTCCGCCACGGGGATGGGCGGATCCGCGAACTCGTCCGTGACGAGCTCGACGCGGGCGCACCAGCCGGTGCGGGCGGGACATGGGACGACGGCCACATCTCGAGCGAAGGTACCGCCGAAGGAACCCACCTGCGTACCCTCCAACGCCAGCCGGCTCGCCTCGTCTTTCTCCCAGGCACTGAGCGCCGTTTCGTCGGCCTCCAGGGCCGTGACGATATCCAGAGACACGGCCTCGCCGGCCGCCACCCGCAACAGTGCCAGGAAGGCGCGTCCGTCACCGTAGTCGTGGAACTCGATGGACGCTCGGTCGCCGTCGACATCCACTGATGCTGCCGCCATCGGACGGTCAACCAAGCCTGGTCCGCCCGCACTGCCGGGGGCGACGATGAACCATCTGCGGGTCGTCGAGACGAGCGATCGCGTCTCCGCCGTCGGCACGTTCGAGTCGGGCACGGCCGCTTCCGCCCGCAGAACGAGCGGGGACAACGTTGGGCCGGGCTCGGGCGCCTCAGCCGGCTCCGGCGGCCCGACCGGGTCGATCCGGCCGAGGATCCGCCACTGCTGGCACCCGCCACAGTCGACGCCGACGTCCTCCGTCGCCCGGCCGAGGAAGGCGCCGCGGCGAGGTTCTGGAGGGCCTTTGGCGTCTGGGTCGTACTCGGAGAAGGTTCCCGCCGCGTACGGCTGCACCGTCAACGCCGGCCCGGGCATCCGCAACCACCCACTGCCGTCGTCGGCGATCACGGGGTCGTCCGGCGACTCCGCGATCCAGTCGGTGGGCTCGCACCGGAATGGTCCGTCCATGGGATCGTCGTCGGGGCGACCGCAGCGGATGGACCCGTCGCCACCACTCACCAGCCAGCCTTCGACCACGAGCAGTTCACCGACACCGATCTCGTCCGCGCGCGCCAGCACATCCGGCACGGTGCTGCTGAGCCCAGGTGATCCTGGCTGAACGGCTCCCAGGAAGGTCAGGCGAGGGCCGCCCAGGGAAGACGAGATCGACAGCGCGGCCCAACCGGCGAGCTCACCCCGGGCCAGGCCGACGCGAACCTCTTCCGCAGCGTAGATGGGCAGGCGTCCGCCCGGCAGCCCCAGGCGCCCGATTAGGCATACGCCGTTGAAATGGCAGGGCGACAGGCTCTCTGGCCCTATGTGGACGGTCACGTCGGCCACGACGACGCGCTCCCTCATGGCGTCCCTGGGCGCCGATAGCGCGGCCTCTACCTCCTCGGGGGCCAGCACCCGGAGCCCCTCCAGGCGCGGGGCGACCGAAGCCAGGGGTGTAGCGGAGATCGAGCCAGAGGCCGTCCGCGTCTCGGCCGGTGGCGCTGCCGGCCCGGAGGGGATGGAGCCGACGATCACGACGCCCGCCACCAGCGCCACCATGAGGGCCGCTGCGATGGGCGCCGAAAAGAAGCTCCAGCGGGGCGAGGCTGGCCGGGTGACCTGGGTCGCGGTCGCCGCGGCGATCAACCGTTCGCGATCCGCGGAGGTCAGCTGCCCCTTGGCGGCGCGCCGCCGGAGCTGCCGTTCCAGCAGGTCGTCATCAAGCCGGTCGGGCGGTCCGCTCATCGTTCGTGCGCCAGCGACCGCTCCAGCGCGGCACGCGCCGTGTGCAGGCGTGACTTGACGGTGCCCAGGGGGACCTCCAGCTCCAGGGCGATGTCTGCCAATGGCCGCCCGTTCAGGTGGTGGGCGACCAGGAGCGCCCGCTGGTCGATCGAGAGGCGCTCGAAGGCCCGGTCGAAGGCGTATGCGTCCGCGACCGATCCGTCCGGTGGGCCGTAGCTGCGTACAGCCGAGCGGGCGTCGTCGACCTCCATGGGGATCTCCCTCACGGACCGCCTGTGGCGCAGCGACATGCGACAGGCATTGGTGGCGATCTTGCTCAGCCAGGCAGCGAACCTCTCCGGCTCGCGCAATCGTGGCAGGCCGCGCCAGGCGGCGATGAACGTCTCCTGGGTGGCGTCCTGTGCATCGGCGGCATTGCCGAGGATGGCGTAAGCGGTTCGGTACACGGCATCCACCTTCTGCCGGACGAGCACCTCGAAAGCGTCGCGATCGCCTGCCTGAGCACGCTCGACGAGCGACCGCTCCATCCACCCTCCCGAGGCTTGTCCTACCTGATTCGATGCGCGACAGGCGTCCGTGGTTCATCGTCCATATCCGTGTTTCAGCGCCATGGTCGCGTCGGCAGGAGTTTCCGACAGATGTGCGCACATGGGGACGTGGGGATCGGCCTGGGGCCAGCGCGACGGCGCTCAGGTGCCGGAATGACCATGCGACCGGTCGGATGTCACGTTGGCGGAACATCTGACGAGAGTCGGAGACCGCGAGCGAGTCCGGTGTGCTGGGGATGGGACATCTGTCAGGATCCGGACGTGGGGCAGCATCTCGTGACAGAGGGGTGACCCGGGCGCGCGTCCCGGGCTCCGGTAGAATCGGCCGCCGATCATCCTTCGCTCGCCACGCGGCTCCCGCCACGCATCCAGGAGAACCACCGACCCATGGTCTCGACCGGCGACCTGCGCAAGGGCATCGCCATCGAGCTCGACGGCGAGCTCTGGCAGGTCCTTGACTACCACCACATCAAGATGGGCCGGGGCTCGGCGCAGATCCGCATCAAGCTCAAGAACATCAAGCGTGGCCAGACCGTCGAGCGCAGCTTCCAGGCCGGTGAGAAGTGGCCACGCGCCTTCCTCGACAAGCGGCCCGTCCAGTTCCTCTATCGCGACGGCGACGACTTTCACTTCATGGACATCGAGTCGTATGAGCAGTTTTCCATCAGGGCGCAGCAGCTGGCCGATGCGGTGGGCTATATCAAGGAGGGCATGACGCTCGACCGGACGACCCACGAGGGCGAGACGATCGGCGTGGAGCTGCCCATCACCGTTGAGCTGCTGGTGACCGCGACGGAGCCGGGCTTCGCCGGGGATACCCAGAGCGGGGCACGGAAGCCCGCCACGCTGGAGACCGGCCTGGTGGTGACGGTCCCCATCTTCGTGACGGAGGGCGACGTGATCCGCATCGACACGCGCACCGGCGAGTATCAGACGCGGGTCTGAGCGGTGAGTCGCCGGCGGCCGGACGAGGAGCCGCCGCTATCGTTCGATGAGCTCCTGGCCCGTGGCGCCCGAGAGGTGGCTCCCGCGCCGGTGCCCGGCCCGAGCATCCTGGCCGTGGGCGACGTGACGCGTATCGTCCGTGACACGCTGCGTGATGCCCCGCGACTCCGAAACCTCTGGGTGGAGGGGGAGGTCGGGCAGGTGAGCGTCTCGTCCGCCGGCCACTGCTACTTCACGATGAAGGACGAGCGCGCCCAGCTCCGTTGCATGATCTTTCGCGACGATCGGCTGGCCATCCCTTTCGAACCGCGGACCGGGCTCCGGCTGGTGGCCCACGGGCGCCTGGACGTCTTCGAGCCGCAGGGCGCCTACCAGCTCTACGTCGACTCGCTCCAGCCGGCTGGCTTCGGCGACCTCGCGCTGCGCTTCGAGGCGCTCAAGGCACAGCTCGCGGCCGAGGGCCTGTTCGAAGCCAAGCGCAAGCGGCCACTGCCGGGTTGGCCACGAACCATCGGCATCGCCACCAGCCTCTCGGGGGCGGTGCTCCAGGACATGCGCAAGGTCCTCGCCCGGCGCTGGCCGCTAGCGCGCGTCGTGGTCTCCGGCTGTCAGGTCCAGGGCGCAGGCGCGTCGACCAGCGTCGTGGCGGCCCTGCGGCGCCTGGCGCGCTGGACGGATGCCGAGAGTGGCCGCGCCACCGACGTCGTGATCCTGGCACGAGGCGGCGGATCGCTGGAGGACCTCTGGGCGTTCAACGAGGAGGTCGTGGTCAGGGCCATCGCCGCACACCCCTGTCCGGTGATCGTGGGGGTGGGCCACGAGACCGACGTGACGCTGGCCGAGTTCGCGGCCGATGTCCGCGCCGCGACGCCGTCGGTGGCGGCCGAGCTGGCCGTTCCTTCGCGCGACGATCAGTCCGCGCGGCTGGGGGTGCTGGGCGGCCGGCTCAAGGCGAGCGTCCAGCGGTCGATGGCCGAACCACGGCGGCGGCTGGACGCGGAACGGCGTGCCCTCGATGGTCTGCACCCGAGGGCCTATCTGGACGCCGAGCGCGAGCGCATCGGGCTTCTCCTAGATCGTGCCACGCGCGCGGCGCAGGGGCGGCTGGAGGTCGAGGCTGGCCGGCTGGTCCGCGCCGATGACCGGCTGCCGATGCTCCTGAGCGGACGCCTCGCGCGGGCGCGGAGCGATCTGGCCCGCCAGGCGGCCGGACTCTCGGCGCTGAGCCCGTTCGCGACGCTCGAACGCGGTTACGCCATCGTGCGTGACCGCGACGGCCGCATCATTCGCGAGGCGAGGAACGTGGCGTCGGCCGATCCGCTCTCGGTGCGCCTGGCACGGGGCGAGGTGGACGTTCGTGTGGAGCACGTGCGAGACTCGCTCCCGTGACCGACCCAACCCCGACCGCCAGTCCCGAGGGACCCACCGCGGGCGCATCCACCGCCGGCGCCCCCGATCCGGGGATCGCCGCGTTGCCCTTCGACCGCGCCCTGGCCGAGCTCCAGACGGTGGTCGGCCGCCTCGAGACGGGGGGCCTGCCTCTGGAGGGCTCCATCGAGCTCTACGAGCGTGGTGTGGCCCTTCACGAGCACTGCGCTCGTCTGCTCAGCGGCGCGGAACTTCGGATCCAACGACTGGTCGACCAGGCCGGCGGCGCGCTGCGCATGGTCGACCTCTCCCCGGACGACGGCGAGGCCAGCTGAGCCAGCGTCTCCAGGAGACCCGGTCTCCCGCTCGGCCCCACCGTCACAGCCGCTAGAATCGGTCAGACTCATCGGAACCGGCCGCCCGCGCGAATCGTGAGCAGAGGCTCGTTCGTCCAGCGACAGAGACGAGCCCGCATCAGGGAGTCCTGCGTGTCCGTTCTGGAAAGCCTCTCCGGCCCCGCCGATCTCCGCCGCCTGCGCGAGGCGGAGCTGCTGGAGCTGTGTCGCGACCTGCGGTCGACCATCATCTCCACCGTCGCGCGGACCGGCGGCCACCTGGGCAGCTCCCTGGGCGTGGTGGAGCTGACGGTCGCGCTGCACCGCATCCTCGATTCACCGCACGACCGGCTGGTCTGGGACACGGGCCACCAGGCCTACGCGCACAAGCTGCTCACCGGGCGCCTGGAGCGGTTCGGGACGCTGCGCCAGATCGGCGGAGTGGGCGGCTTTCCCCGACGCAGCGAGAGCGAGCACGATGTCTTCGACGGCGGCCATGCCGGCACCGGGCTCTCCATCGCGGAGGGGCTGGCCCTGGCCCGCGACCAGCGTGGCGGCTCGGAGCGCGTGGCCGTCATCGTCGGTGATGCGGCGCTGATGAGCGGCATGGCGCTGGAGGCCTTGAACGATATCGGGCACCGGCAGACCCGCATGCTGATCGTGCTCAACGACAACGAGATGAGCATCTCGCCGACGGTCGGTGCCATCAGCACGTACCTGAGCCGGATCAAGCTCTCACGCACCTGGCGCGGATCCAAGCGCGCCTACGACGACCTGGTCGTGCGCCTCCCGCTCATCGGTCCCGGCGCGTTGGAGTGGTCACGACGCCTGCGTCGATCGGTGGTCAACCTGGCGCAACCCGGCCAGCTCTTCGAGGAGCTGGGCATCACCTACATCGGGCCGCTGCCCGGCCACGACCTGGAAGCCCTCGACAGGACCTTCCGGCGGACGCTCAACGCCCTGGACGGTCCGGTGATCGTCCATGTCCGCACGCGCAAGGGACGTGGCTATCAGCCGGCTGAGGCGGACAAGATCGGCTTCCACGGTGCAGCGCTCCCGCCCATGGCGCTCATGGAGGCGACGACCGGCGGAAGCGCGGCGATGGCCAACGGCGCTGCCAATGACGGTGACGCCACCCTGTCCGCGACGCAGGCGGCCGCGGCCCGGTCTAAGCCGCCCAACTACACGGCGGTGCTGGCCACGGAGCTCATCGCCATCGGCCAAGATGACCCGCGGGTGGTGGCCATCACGGCGGGCATGCCCACCGGGACCGGCCTCTCCAAGTTCCAGGCGGCCTTCCCCGACCGCTTCTACGACGTCGGCATCGCCGAGCAGCACGCCATCACGATGGCCACCGGTCTGGCCCTGGGCGGGCGTCGCCCCTTCGTGGCGCTCTATTCCACGTTCCTGCAACGAGCCTTCGACCAGCTCGTGCACGATGTCTGCCAGAACGATCAGCCGGTGGTCATCGGCGTCGACCGTGCCGGACTGGTGGGCGAGGATGGCACCAGCCACCAGGGCATGTTCACCATCCCCGCCCAGCGCCAGCTGCCAAATCTGATCGTGGCCTCTCCCTCTGACGAGCAGGAGCTGCGGCGTCTCCTGCGCACGGCCTTCGGCCAGGAACACCCGTTCGCGCTGCATTACCCGCGGGACGCAGGCTTCGACCTGCCGGCGGTGGACGCGGATCCCATCCCGGTCGGGAGGGGCGAGGTCCTCCGAGAGGGCTCCGAGGTGCTGCTGGTCGGCTTCGGGCCCATCGTAAGACGCGCCCTGGAGGTCGCCGAGCAGCTGAGTGACGAGGGCTGGTCGGTGGGTGTCGTCAACGCACGCTTCGCCAAGCCCCTCGACGCGGAGCTGATCGTGGCGCAGGCACGCGGCAAGAAGCTCGTGGTCACGCTGGAGGAGAGCGTGGCCGTGGGCGGCTTCGGAGCGGCTGTGCTGGAGGCGCTGGCCGAGGCAGGCCTGCGGGACGGCGCGCTGCGCGAGGTGCCTGTCCGGATCATCGGCCTCTCCGGTGACCGCTTCGTGGACCATGGTTCCGTGGGCGACCTGCGGCGCCTCACCCGCCTTGACGTGGAGGGACTGCTGGAGCAGATCCACGAGGCGCTCGGCGCGGTGGAGGCTCGACCTGCTCGACCCCGCCAGACCATCAAGGCTCGCTCGGCCTGAGCCCCGGCGGTCGGGCTTCACCAGCACGGGTGGATCGTCTCCGCCTCGATCAGCTGCTGGTGGAACGCGGCCTGGTCGAGACGCGCTCGCGGGCGCAGGCACTGCTCCTGGCAGGTCGCGTGCGGGTCGGCTCCGCGGATGGGGCTCGCAGGGACCGGAAGCCGGGCGACATGGTGGCTTCGGACCTGGTGATCTCACTGGTCGAGCGTGCCCCGTTCGTCTCGCGCGGCGGTGAGAAGCTGTGCGGGGCGTTGGAGGCCTTCGCCGTGGATCCGGTAGGACGGGTCTGCCTGGATGTCGGTGCCTCGACCGGAGGTTTCACCGACTGTCTGTTGCAGCGCGGCGCGCGGCGCGTCTATGCTCTGGACGTGGGCCGCGGACAGCTGGCGGAGTCACTTCGCGTCGATCCGCGCGTCGTCTCCCTGGAGCGGACGCACGTTCGGCGACTCCTTCCCACCGAGCCGGACGCCGTGCGACTGCCGGAGCCGGTCAGCCTGGCGGTCATCGACGTCTCCTTCATCTCACTCACTCGGGTGCTTGATGCCGTGCTCAGCGCCGTGGAGCCAGGAGCGGCCATCGTGGCCATGGTCAAGCCCCAGTTCGAGGCCGGGCCCAGGGACGCGCCGAAGGGCGTGGTGCGCGATCCGTCGGTCCGTAGCGCCGCGGTGGCGCGGATTCGTGGCCATGCTCGGGGGTTGGGCCTCAGCGTCGAGGGTGAGGTGGAGTCGAGCCTGGTGGGGCCGGCCGGCAACCACGAGATCTTCCTGCACCTGTGCGTGCCGGCGGCTGGCGCATGACGCGGCTGGGGCTCGCCTTCAACCCCACCAGCCCGGCGGCACTGCTGCTGCGGGACCGGGCGGTGCAGTGGTGCGCGGAGCAGGGTGTGCCGGCCTGGACCGCACCGTCGGGCGAGGTCGAGACGCTGGTGGCGAAGCTACCCACGACGGACGCGCTGGTCGTGCTGGGCGGAGATGGCACGTTCCTGCGCGCCGCGCGTGCGGTGGCCGCCGTGGACGTGCCCATCCTGGGCATCAACTCGGGCACCGTGGGGTTCCTTTCCAAGTCGGAGCCGGAGGATCTGTCCCAGGTGCTGGCAGCGCTGATCGCGGGCGATTACACGCTGGAGCCACGGATGACCATCGAGGCACGCCTGCTGCCCGAGGGCCTGGGGGAGACGGCGGAGTCCCATGTCGCGCTCAATGAGGCCGCCGTGGTGCGCGGCTCGCAGGCACGCGTCGTGCGCCTGGAGGTCTCCATCGATGGCTCCCACCTGGCCACCTACATCTGCGATGGACTGGTGGTGGCCACGCCGACCGGCTCGACGGGTTATTCCTTCAGCGCCGGCGGTCCCATCCTGGACCCCACCAGTCGCAACCTGGTGGTGACCACCATCGCGGCCTACCTCTCGGCCATCCGCTCCATAGTGGTGAGCCCGGACCACCGAGTGTTGATCCGGGTCATCGAGGCGTATGACTCGCTGGTCTCCATCGACGGACGGGAGGACTTCGCCCTGAAGGTGGGCGATGCCGTGGAGATCCTGGCTCGGGAACGGCCCATCCGCTTCGTGCAGCCGCGCGGCGCGCCACCCTTCTGGGAGCTGCTGCGGCGCAAGGCCGAGCTCCTGCCGTCCTGAGATGGACGATCCGACCCGATGAGGCTCCTGCGCGACGGCGCGATCGGGTCGAGACCGTGAGCCTCGTCGAGCTCGACCTCGTGGACGCCATCGAGTCCTACCTCGATCATCTCCGAGTGGAGCGTGGCCTCGCTTCAGCGACCATCCGGGCGTACGACACCGACCTGCGCGGCTTCCGGCTCTGGCTGGGTGGCCGAGACTGGCGGTCGAGCTCGGAGCCGGCGCTGGAGTTCCTGGCTACGCTGGGCCGGCCGCCACATCTCTTGCGGCCAGCCTCACATCGCCGCAAGGCGGCCTGCCTCCGGGCTTTCTACCGCTTCTGCTTCGGCGAGGAGCTCGTGGAGCGTGATATCGCCTCGTTGCTCGACCTGCCCAGAGCCGGCCGGACGCTCCCGGACACGCTCGACCGTGACGAGGTGAGCGCCCTCCTGGAGGCCATCCCGCAGGGTGGACCGCTGGCCACGCGTGACCGCGCCCTGCTGGAGCTGCTCTACTCATCGGGATTACGCATCAGCGAAGCGCTCGAGCTGGACCGGCAGGACCTGTCCCTCGATAACGCCTCCGTGCGCGTCATCGGCAAGGGCGACCGCGAGCGGCTGGTGCCGGTGGGCGACGTGGCGATCGCCGCTCTGGAGCGGTACCTGAGGGAGGTGCGCCCGGCATGGCTGGCACTGGCCGCCACGAGGCCAGCAGGACCGGCGCCTCGAGGTCGGCGATCGGATACGCGCGGCGGCCCTGTGTTCCTCTCTTCGCGTGGCCGGCGCCTGGGACGGATGGACGCGTGGCGCATCATCCGTCGGGCAGCGGTCCTGGCGGGGCTGACCGGCACCGTGACGCCGCACACCTTGCGGCATAGTTTCGCCACGCACCTGCTGGAGGGTGGCGCGGATCTGCGCGTCGTTCAGGAGTTGCTCGGACATGCGAGCATCACCACCACGCAGCTCTACACGCATCTCACGGGGGAACGGATCAGGCAGGTCTACGCGCGGGCGCACCCTCGGGCGTAGCGACGGAGGGAAAGACCGATCATGGGCTACACCGATTCACTCCTGGCCGATGGTGAGGTCGTCGCCCGGCGGGCACGGCAGCATTGGCTGGCACTGCTCTTGGACAGCCGGGCGGCCATCGCCGTGTGGATGCTGGCCGCGGTGCTCTTCGCGGCATCGGCCATGTTCGGCTTGGGCGACGAGGACGTCCAGGTCAGCAACGTCATCGGCATCATCGTGCTGGTGCTGGTGGTCCTTGGCCTGATCATCTTCGCCTACCGCTGGCTGCGATGGACCAACCAGCACTACATCGTCACCAACCGTCGCATCCTGCTGGTGGAGGGCATCCTCAACAAGCGCTCGGCGGACAGCTCGCTGGAGAAGATCAACGACCTGCGGCTCGAGGAGAACATCCTGGGCCGGATGCTGGGTTACGGCGACCTGGACATCATCACCGCCGCCGACACCGCCATCGACCGCTTCCGGATGCTCAACGACGCCAAGGAGTTCAAGCGGGTGATGCTCGACCAGAAGCATCGTCTGGAGTCGGGCGAGGACATCCGGATGCCCGGACCGCCGCTCATGGCTTCGCAGCCCTCCCGGGAGCCGGCCCCGGCGGTCACGCCACCCGACCCTGAACCTAGGTACGCGGCCTCTGCCGGACCGGCGGCTTCGCAGGGCCAGGGCCCAGCCTGGCAAACCGCACCGGAGGGTCCCTCGGCCGCGGCTGGCACGCCGTCCTACGCCGCCGCGTCGGCGGATGGGGGCCCTGGTCCGACTTGGCAGCCCGCCGCTGACGGGGATCCGGTCGATGACGAGACGCGGAGCATGGCCAGCGGGGAGCGGGATACGCGCGGAGGCGAGGCCGCTGCCGCCGAGACGATGAGCACCGGCCTCCCGGCGGATGCCGGCATGAAGGATCCCCAGGCCGCGACGGATGCCGGTGCGAAGGGTCCCGAGGCGATCACCCAGACGCTCACTCGATTGGCCGACCTGCGGGACCGTGGCGCCATCACCAGCGAGGAGTACGAGGCCAAGAAGGCCGACTTGCTGTCGCGCCTGTAGGCTCGCGCCGTGTCCGAGCTGATCGTCTATGCGCTGGTCGCGGGCGTGATCATGGTGCTCGTGGGGTTCCCCATCCACGAGTTCATGCACGCCTTCACGGCCTATCGGCTGGGTGACTCGACGGCACGCTGGCAAGGCCGCCTGACGCTCGATCCGCGCAAGCACTTCGACCCTTTGGGAGGGAGCATGCTCTTCCTCTCCGCCCTGCTGAGCGGCGGCCGGTTCTTCCTGGGGTGGGCCAAGCCCACGCCGGTCAACCCCATGAACCTGGCCGGTGGCCGGCACGGAGAGGCGTTGGTGGCACTGGCCGGGCCGCTCTCCAACCTGGTCATGGCTGCCCTCGTGGCCATCCCGCTCCGGATCCTCACGGCCAGCCCTCTGATGGACGATCTCCAGACCAGCCTTCCGGCGCTGTTCATCTACAACGTGTCCTTCTACTTCGTCGTCATCAACATCCTGCTGTTCATCTTCAACCTCATCCCCATTCCGCCGCTCGACGGATGGAGAGTCCTGCTCAGCCTCGTGCCGCCCCGTATCGCCTGGCAGCTTCGCAGCGTGGAGCAGTACGCCTTCCTGGGCCTGTTCGTGCTGCTGTTCGCGGGGGGTGCCGTGATCAGCCCCTTCAGCGGACTGCTGCGGCGTCTGTTGCTGGGTGACCAGGTGCTTCCTTTCGGGGGACTCTTCTAGGCCATGGGCGGGTGGTGGGCCGGCAAGGTTCGCCAGTTCCGGCGGCACCTTCTCGGTCGGGTCGTGCCTGCCGAGCGCGCGGCGCTGGCCAGCTGGCTGACGCCGGAGCAGCAGGCGCTGTTCCAGGAAATGCACCCCGCCGATCAGCGCCACGGGCTGGACGTGGTCCATTCGCTGCGTCAGGCCGGTCACCGGGACCCGCAGCTGCTCCTGGCGGGGCTCCTTCACGACGCCGGCAAGGGACCCGAGGTCGGTCTTTGGCACCGGGTGGCGTGGTCGCTCGGCGAGCGGTACGGGATGCGCGTCACGCGCGGCGCATCGCGACTCCCGGGCTTTGCGGATGCGTTCGAGCGCATCGTCCGACACGCTGACCGCTCGGCCACGCTCGCACGAGCGGCGGGATGCACCCCGCGCACCGTGGAGCTCATCCGCAACCAGGCGACGCCGCTCGATTCGGTGCTGGGCGAAGCGTTGCGTCTGGCCGACGAAGCTAACTGAGGTGACCGCCACGGGTCCTGCCAGGACCCTTGCCGCGATGATCGCCGTCGCGCCTCGCAGCGGCGCCTTCGTAAGCGTCGATGCGGCCGCTGAGCCCGATAGGGCCACGCACGTGCGGATGGACACCTTCGACGGGCCGTTGGGGCTCCTGCTGTCGCTCATCGTGCAACGGCAGCTCGATGTGTTGGAGGTACCCCTGGGCGATCTGGCCGGCGCCTACCTGGAGGCTCTCTCCGGACTGGGCGATGCACAGCTCTCACATCTGAGCGCCTTCGTCAGCGTGTGCTCGCAGCTCATCCTCATCAAGAGCCGCGCCCTCCTCCCACGGCCGCCAGTCATGGAGCTGCTGGAGATCGAGCCTGAGCAGGACCCGGAGGCAGAGCTGCGGGCCCGTCTGCTCCTCTACAAGCGCTACCGCGACGCGGCCGACCGTCTCGCTGCACGCCTTCATGCCGGCCTTTCGATGGCCCATCGTGACGCGGAAGTGGCAGGGACCGCGGGCATCGCCGGCGCGCGCCCGCCCGAGGCCCGGCCTCTGGACCCCGTGCTCCTGGTGAAGGCGCTCTCGGCTTCGCTGCGTCTGGCACCGCCGGCAGCACCGCCACCCGAGGTCATGCCGCGCGCGGTGACGCTCGCTGAGCGGTCCGCGATCATCCGCAGCGCGCTGCGCCGTGCGCCGGCCGTCGTCCTCCAGGAGCTGCTGGGTGATGTCCGCGACCGGGTCGTCGTGGCCGTGACTTTCCTGGCCATGCTGGAGCTGGTCAAGACGCGTGAGCTCTCCGTGGAGCAGGAACGACCATGGGGTCCCATCGTCTGCCGGGCCGTGGTCGCGCCACCTGCGCCGCGCGGGACTTCCGCGTGACGGACGAGGACGGCGCGCCCGTCGAGAGCACGGGGGACCTGTCCGTCCTTCAGTTGGAAGCGCTGCTCTTCGTGGCCGTGCGACCCCTTTCCCGCCGCGAGATAGCCACGCTGGCAGGCTCCATCCTGGAGACGGTCGATGCCCGCTTGGGAGACCTGGAGGTCGAGCTGCGCGAACGGGGCATCCGCCTGCTCTCGGCGGGTGATCGCGTACAGCTCTCCACGGCACCGGAGGCTGGCGCCCTCATCGCTCGCTACGTGGGCATGGACGGCCTACGGCTCTCGCCCGCCTCGCTGGAGACGCTGGCCATCGTGGCCTACCGCCAGCCCATCACCCGCGGCGCCATCGAACGCATCCGCGGCGTCGACTCTGACCATGTCCTGCGCAGCCTGCTGCACCGTCGACTGGTGATCGAGCACGGGCGCGCGGATTCGGTGGGGCGGCCGATCCTGTACGGCACCGGCTTCGACTTCCTCGAGCGGTTCGGGCTCACCTCGCTGGACGATCTACCACCGCTGGAGGTGGACGTGGCGGCCCGCCTGGCCGAGGAACCTACCCTTCAGGGCCCCGATGGCTGAAGGCGTGCGCATCCAGAAGATACTGGCCGACGCGGGCATCGCCTCACGGCGCGCCAGCGAGGCGCTGGTGACGGCCGGCCGCGTGCTCATCGATGGCCAGCCCGCCGCCGTGGGGCAGCGCGTCGATCCGGCGAAGGCCCACATCACCGTCGATGGTCGCGTTGTCGGGGAGCGCTCGCCATCCGTGTACCTGGCCCTCAACAAGCCGTACGGCGTGACCAGCACGGTGGCCGACCGACACGCGCAGACCACGGTGGTCGACCTGGTGCCGCCCGAGGTCCGGCGTGCCCATGGTCGGATCTATCCGGTGGGCAGGCTCGATCGCGATTCGGAGGGCCTGCTGCTCCTCACCAACGATGGTGCCTGGGCGCAACGGCTCATCCACCCCAGGCACGAGGTGGAGCGCGAGTACGCCATCGGCGTCAGCCACGAGCTCGATCCGCGCCAGGAGGACGCGTTGGCGGAGGGTGTCGAGCTGGAGGAAGGCACGGCCCGCCTGATGGCGCTGCGTCGCGCCACGGAGGTCGAGTCGCGGCGGCTGGAAGCCTTGATGGGCCAGACCGAGGGCCAGCTCGTCTGGTATCGCGCCGTCCTGCGCCAAGGCTGGCGTCGGCAGCTCCGCCGGATGTTCACGGCCGTAGGCATGCCGGTGCAGCGGCTCATCCGCGTCCGCATCGGCACCCTGCGGCTGGACGATCTGCCGCCCGGCAGGGTTCGCGAGCTGGGCGCCGCAGAGCGAGGGCGGTTGGTCGCCGATGCACCCGTGTCCGCGTCGCCCGAGCGCGCCGGACTGGTGGTCAGCCTTGACGGCCCGGGCTCCAGCGGCAAGAGCAGCGTCGGGGCCGGCGCTGCGCTCACCCTGGGCTATAGATTCTGCGACACGGGCGTGCTGTATCGGGCGCTCACGTGGCTGGCCGTGGAGCGGGGCATCGACCCCGACGACCCCGAGGGGCTGGAGGCGGTCACGCCCGAGCTCCACCTGGCGCCCGACACGACCGGTCGCCTGCGGCGTATCCGGATCGGCGGGAAGGACGTCACGGAGGCTCTCCATTCGGAGTCGGTCGATCGGCATGTCAGCCGCGTCGCCCGGCACGCGGCGGTCCGCACGGCGCTGCTTCCCGTCCAGCGATCGCTGGCCACCGGTGGGCGCATCATCATGGCCGGGCGCGACATAGGGACCGTCGTGCTGCCCGATGCGGACCTCAAGCTCTTCATCGACGTGTCGCTCGAGGAACGTGCCCGAAGGCGGGCCGCCGAGCGCGGCATCAAGCCGGGCGGAGCGGCGGCGGCGTCCCTCACGGCGGACCTCGCGCGCCGTGACGAGGTCGACAGCACTCGCCGGACGGCGCCGCTGCGGCGCCCGGCCGGGGCCGTCATCATCCGCAGCGACGGCAACACGCTCCAGCAGACCATCGAGGCGGTGGTCGAGGCGGTGCAGGCAGCGGAGGAGGGGCGCGCGTGAATCGGGATCGGGCGGCGTCGCAAAAGGGTGGATCGGGAAGTGGCCTCACGCCCTACACCCGCTTCGTGGCGTTCCTAGCGCGCTTCCTGGTGACCTCGGTGGGCCGGGTGCGAGTGGAGAACGCCATGGACACGCCGCCCCTGGGTCCGCTCATCATCGTGGCCAATCACATCAGCATCATGGACCCGCCCCTGGTCGGTGGCTGGCTGGCGCCGTTGCTGGGGCGCCGGCCGCGCTTCCTGGCCAAAGCCTCGCTCTTCGTGGGACCCCTCGGCGCCTTCCTGCGCTCGCAGGGCGTCATCCCCGTCAAGGCCGGCGGCAGGGACGTGGCGGCCTACCGCGCGGCCAAGGCCGTCCTCGCAGACGGCGGTATCGTGGTCATCTTCCCGGAGGGCACGCGCAGCCTGGACGGCCGGCTCCAGGAGGCGCGCCCCGGCGTGGCGCTGCTGGCTGCGCGCAGCGGCGTGCCCATCCTGCCGGTGGGCATCTCCGACACGGACGTGCTGCTGGGCCGCGGCAAGCGGCTGCCTCGCCTGGGCACGCGCGTGACGATGCACGTCGGGCGACCATTCACGCTGACGGCCGATCCGTCCGTCCCGCGGCGCCAGGCGCTGGCCGCCGCGAACGAGGAGTTGATGGGGGGCATCGCCGCGCTGGTCGATGAGCGTCACCGGGGAAGGTTCTCGGGCCGGGCCTGAGCGCTCCCGGTGCGATACTAGGAGCGTGATGAGGAGCGTGGAAGAGGTGGTGATCGCGCGCCGGACCGGGTTCTGCTACGGCGTCCGTGAGGCCATCGATTACGCCAAGCTGGCCGCGGCGGAAGGCAAGTCGACCCACACCCTTGGCCAGGTGGTCCACAACGAAGGGGTCATCGCTGAGCTCGAGCAGGAGGGCATCCGCACGGTCGACACGCTCGATGACGTGACGCAGGGC
>Ga0136617_10000674_pt1 | contig 29295 bp, 25 predicted proteins | sample AntDrymUQ3222106_2_FD_129672 | JGI IMG/M metagenome (GOLD analysis project Ga0136617, IMG submission 129672) | Polar desert sand microbial communities from Dry Valleys, Antarctica - metaG UQ322 (21.06) | ecosystem: Environmental > Terrestrial > Soil > Desert | place: Antarctica: Dry Valley... | reverse complement strand
GGTAGCCCTCGACATCGAGGCCACCAACCCCAAGTACAGCTCCCCTTACCCGGCGGATCATCACCACAACGCTCCGCTGGTAGTCCCGTTCGCCCGTTCCCGGCTTATCTTCGCGTCAGCGCCCCGCAGGTAACGGTGGTGGCGGCGGCGCGGGTCGTCCGTTTCCGGTGCACCTCATAGTGAACTCCTCCCCCTCATACTCAGCGTAGGACCACCCTCAGTCGAGGGCGGCGTCCAACGTCATCGTGGTGCCGGCGAGTGCCTTGCTCACCGGGCAGCCGTCCTTGGCTGCCTGCGCGGTCTTCTCGAATCCGGCCGCGTCGAGGCCCTCGACCTCGCCGCGGACAGTGATCGCAATACCGGTGATCGCGAACCCGCCAGCCGCGTCCGGCCCCAGCGAGACCGTGGCCGTCACGTCCAGCGACTGCGGCGTACCACCGGCCTCGGCGATGAGCGCCGAGAGCGCCATCGCGTAACAGGACGAATGCGCCGCGGCGATGAGTTCTTCCGGGCTCGTGGTGTCACCGGCCTCGTCAGCCGCCCGCCGAGGGAAGCTGATGTTATACGTGCCGACCCCGCTGCTGGTCAGTTCGACCTGACCCGATCCGTTTTCGAGCGTTCCGTTCCATGCCGTCCGGGCGGTGCGGCTGGGCATCTGTCCTCCAGGCCTGTGCGATCGTTGCACCCGAGTAAACTCCGATGGTGCGAAGACGTTCGCCACCTTCAGCGACGATGCGATGACCGGCGGAGGACCCACGGCGAACGGGCGACCAGCGTGGGCTCAGCGGACCTGAACGGCGTCGCCGATCACCAAGAAGTCGAAGAACGCGCTCGCGTCGTCGTGGCTCAACCGCACACACCCGGCCGACGACCTGCCGAGGTTCCCTTCGTGGAAGGCGATGCCACCCTCAGCAAAGAACACCGCGAACGGCATCGGCGCACCGTCGAACTCGTTGCTGGTGTGGTCCTTGTTCTTCCACGAGACCGCGAAGTCACCGCGCGGGGTTTCGCGCCCCTCGCCCCCGGGGCTGACCGCCAACGGACCACGGACGATCATGCCGTCGGCGATCAGCCAGGCCTGCTTGGCCCCGAGGTCCACACACGCGCGAGCTTCGTCGGTGCATGGGGTGCCCTCGACCAGAGTGCTGTATTCCTGGCCGTCTTTGCTGTCCCCGTCCTTGTCATCAGCGTGGCCGATGCCGACGGAGCCGAGAACGCCCAGGCTCACCAATCCTGCAGTGATCGCCATGCGCACCCGAGGGCGTGCCGTCCTACCGTGCCTGCCCATCGAAGCCCTTCGTCCGTGCTGCCTTCGTCGATCGGCCGGTCAACGAGACAACGCTACGGATGGTTACTCCCCGGCCCAAGTTTTCCCGCCGGATCCGTGACGACGTAGGATTCGCCTCGTTTGTTCAACGCGAGCCCACATCAAGTTGGGCTGGCGCCCACAGCTGGCACAGCGCCCACCGCGCCCCACAGTGCCCGCTATGTCCGACTCGACACTGCGAATCAGGGAGTGGCCCCGATGCCCGAACGCGCCGGGTCCGACCCGCACGTCACCGCCAAATCTCACGTCACCGCCGACCGCGACGGAGTCCGACCGTCCGCGGCCATCGTCCTCGCTGCTGGCTCAGGTAGCCGGATGCGCTCGGCATTCCCCAAGGTTCTACACCCGATCGGGGGTCGCAGCCTGCTCGGGCACGCCGTGCATGCCGTCGGCACGCTGGAACCCGAGCACCTGATAGTGGTCGTCGGGCATGCGCGCGAGCAGGTCGGTGCGGCTGTCATCGCGCTCGGCGGCGAGCTGGGCCGGCCGGTGCTCGTCGCGGTACAGGAGGAACAGCTCGGTACCGGGCATGCGGTGCGGTGCGGGCTCGACGCGTTGCCGGACGGGCTGGATGGCCCGGTGCTCGTGAGCTACGGCGACGTGCCGCTGCTCGAGCCCGCCACACTGGCCGCGCTACTCGCTGAGCACACCGCGGCACGTGCGGCCGTCACGCTGCTGACCAGCGAACTTGCCGATCCCACCGGTTATGGGCGGGTGGTGCGCGGATCCGAGGGTGCGAGCGGTGCAGGCGGTGACGTCCTCGGGATCATCGAGCAGGCCGACGCCACCCCGGAGCAGTGCACGGTGCGCGAGGTCAACTCCGGTGTCTACGCATTCGACGCCTGCTTCCTGACCACCGCACTGGCTCGCCTGGGCACCGGCAACAGCCAGGAGGAGTTCTACCTCACAGATCTCGTCACGATCGCGCGCGCCGACGGCGTCGGGGTCAGCGCGCTGCGCTGCCCGGACCCGTGGCAGGTCCAGGGCGTCAACGATCGGGTACAGCTGGCCGGGACTCGCGGCGAGCTCAACCGGCGGGTGCTCGAACGCGCGATGCTGGCCGGTGTCACGGTCGTCGACCCCGCCTCGACGTGGGTGGATGTCCAAGTGCGCCTCGAGCCCGACGTGCTGCTGCACCCCGGCACCCAGCTGCACGGCACAACCTGCGTGGGCACCGGCGCGCAGGTCGGGCCCGACACCACGCTCGTCGACGTCGAGGTCGGCGCCGGCGCCACGGTCGTCCGCACCCACGCCAGCTCGTCGGTGATCGGCGCGGGTGCCACTGTGGGGCCGTTCGCCTACCTGCGGCCCGGCACGCAGCTGGGTGAGCGGGGCAAGATCGGCGCGTTCGTCGAGGTGAAGAACGCTGACATCGGCACGGGCAGTAAGGTGCCGCATCTCACCTACGTCGGTGACGCCACCATCGGTGAGCAGACCAACATCGGCGCTTCCTCGGTGTTCGTCAACTACGACGGGGTGCACAAGCACCGCACGGTGATCGGCTCGCATGTGCGCACCGGTTCGGACACGATGTTCATCGCCCCCGTCCAGGTCGGTGACGGGGCCTACACCGGCGCCGGCACCGTGCTGCGCGAGGACGTCCCGCCGGGGGCACTGGCCGTGTCGGCCGGTTCACAGCGCACCATCGACGGCTGGGTCGAGAAGAACCGGCCTGGCACGCCCGCTGCCGAAGCGGCAGCCCGTGCGAACGGCGAATTTATGATGGACAACGGCCACGGAGGCACAGCACAATGAGTGTGATGTCCACAACTCCGAAGAAGAACCTCATGCTCTTCTCCGGCCGGGCTCACCCCGAGCTGGCCGAGCAGGTAGCCAAACACCTCGACGTCACGATCACGCCGCAGTCGTCGTACTCCTTTGCCAATGGCGAGATTTTCGTGCGATTCGAGGAGTCCGTGCGCGGCTGCGACGCGTTCGTCCTGCAGTCGCACTCCGCACCGATCAATGATCAGATCATGGAGCAACTGCTCATGGTCGACGCGCTCAAGCGCGCCTCGGCGAAGCGGATCACCGTACTGATGCCGTTCTGGGGATATGCACGGCAGGACAAGAAGCACCGCGGCCGCGAGCCGATCTCGGCGCGGTTGATCGCCGACATGTTCCAGGTCGCGGGTGCCCACCGGATCATGACCGTCGACCTGCACACCGCCCAGATCCAGGGCTTCTTCGACGGGCCGGTCGACCACCTTTTCGCGCTGCCCGTGCTCGCCGAGTACGTCAAACGCATCTATTCCGACCACGAGCTCGCGGTCGTCTCCCCCGACTCTGGTCGGGTGCGACTCGCCGAGCGCTGGGCCGACACCCTCGGTGGCACCCCGCTGGCGTTCATCCACAAGACCCGCGATCCGCGCAAGCCCAACGAGGCGGTGGCCAACCGCGTCGTCGGTGACATCCAGGGGCGGCTCTGCGTGGTCATCGACGACATGATCGACACTGGTGACACGGTGGCGAAGGCCGCGCAGGCACTGCTCGCGCAGGGTGCGTCCGACGTGGTCGTGGCAGCCACCCACGGCGTGCTCTCCGGCCCGGCCACCGAGCGGCTCGCCACCTGCGGCGCCCGTGAAGTGATCTTCACCGACACGTTGCCGATCCCGGACGAGAAGCGGTTCCCGGCGATGTCGGTCCTCTCGATCGCCCCCCTCCTGGCCCGCGCGATCCACGAGGTCTTCGACGACGGCTCGGTGACAAGCCTGTTCGACGGCAACGCCTGACCGCTCGGATCCCCCCGAACGGGGGGCCAGCTCGGGAAGGGGTGTAGAGGCGCGCGTCCGGCAACGGAGGTGTGGCAAGACGCGTCGACATGCTCACCGAAGTTGCCGCCAGCGAGGAGAGCCGTGCCCGGACTTCACCCTCAGAGCGCGCTCGTCGATCAGGTGCGAGCCGTGGGCGGCGCGGGCAACGTTGTTCTCCCCACGCTCAACGGCATCGTCGTCCTCGCTGTCACGACCATCGACGACGAGTTCCCGCCCGGCGACATCGAGGCACCGACGCTGCGCAGCGACGCCACCGTCGGTGTTCTGTTCGAACGACTCACCCTCGACGGACTCGCCGGCGGGGCCGCCATCCACGACTTCACGGTGACGCGGCCCGACAGCCGCACAGAACGAGGCCAGGCCGAGGTGGTAGCACTCGGCGGCTAGTCCTCAGGAGAAGCTCGTCCAGGCCGAAATCGACAGTGCCAGCACAGACCGCGCGTTCGCCTTCGTAGTCACCCTCATGGGGCTGGTCGCGGCCAGCTGTCAGCAGCTCTCCCCGAGCTTGACTGCGCCGAAGTCGATCTGGGTGTCGGTTCTGATCGTGGTCCCGGCGGGGACGCTCTGCGAGCACACCTCCCAGTTCCGGTCCAAGACCTGTTGGCGACCAGCGCCGGTCTCGTCGTGGGAGGTGGTCACGAGCACCGCACCACCGGTCAGTTGCTGGATGGTGTCCTGCGCGGCCTGCAAGTTCGACTCGACCAGGTTGGGCATCTCCCAACTCGTCTGCGTTGCCGTCGCGGGTTCCGCGGGCGTGGTGGTGCTCGGCAGGGCAGGTGCGGAGGTGGGCTCTGGTGTTGTCACGGGAGGCGAGCTGCCGCACCCGGTGAGCACCGCCACCGAGACCGCCACGGTTCCAGCCGCTGTGATCAGACGTCGCATGCTCGCTGTAACGGGTCCGAGCCACGAACCGTTACGCCGGGCCGCGCCGAGTTACAGCCAGGACCAGGATAAACCTGCGAACTCGCGCTCCTTCCTTGGGTCGACCCGGCCGCATGGGCGTCGTGCCGTCGCGTATTGTCGTGGCCAGTTCCGCGGCGAGGGCGGGCGGCCATCGAGCCCGCCGTGATCGACGTGGCCGGCCCGGGCCGGTCCCTCGCCGCGTGTCCACACCGCAGCGCACAGATCGAGGAGAAGTATCGTGGCCGAGGCCCGTATCGACGCCGAAACCCGCACGGAGTTCGGCAAGGGCGCCGCACGCCGCACGCGCCGCGCCGGCAGGATCCCCGCCGTTCTCTACGGTCACGGCACCGACCCCCAGCATCTCGCGCTGCCGTCGCTGGAGTTCGCCAGGGTGGTGCGCGAACAGGGACGCAACGCCGTCCTCACGATCAATATCAGCGGCATCCCGCAGCTCGCGCTGACCAAGACCGTTGTCACACACCCCATTCGCCCGTACATCGAGCATGTTGACCTGCTCGTCATCCGACGCGGCGAAAAGGTCGTCGTGGAGATCCAAATCGTCGTCACCGGTGAGGCCACACCCGGCTCGATGATCACCCAGGATCTCAACACCATTGAGGTCGAGGCCGACGTGTCGAGCATCCCGGAGAACGTCGAGGTCTCCGTCGAGGGTCTCGCGGTCGGCACCCAGGTCCTGGCCGGCGCGGTGACCCTGCCTGAGGGCACCACACTGCGTACCGACCCCGACGTCCTGGTCGTCAACGTGGTCGCGTCGCCGACGGCGGAGGACATGGAGGGTGAGCTCGACATCGAGGGAGCGGGCGTGGTCGAGGATGCTTCGGCGACCTCCGATGAGTCCGCGGGCTGAAGCCGTGGCGCCGGGCCCTGCCCTGGTGGTCGGGCTCGGTAACCCCGGCCCCGACTACGCCGAGACCCGGCACAACGTCGGCTTCCGCGTCGTCGAACTCCTGGCATCGCGGGCTGGCGGGGGGCGGTTTTCCAGGCACAAGACCAACGCCGACGTGCTGGAGTCCCGGCTCGTCGGCCGACGCACGGTGCTTGCGAAGCCGTGTACGTACATGAACGTCTCGGGCGGACCGCTCGCCGGGCTACTCCGCTACTACTCGGTCGCGGTCGAGGATCTCGTCGTGGTGCATGACGACCTCGACCTCAGCTTTGGGGTGGTCCGGCTGAAGCGAGGCGGCGGCGAGGGCGGCCACAACGGGTTGCGCTCGATCAGCTCGTCGATCGACACGCGTGACTACCTGCGGGTTCGGTTCGGCATCGGCCGCCCACCCGGACGCCAGGATCCGGCCGACTTCGTGCTCAGGCGGTTTGCCGGCGCGGAGCTCACAGAACTGGAGTTCGCTGTGGACCTCGCCGCGGACGCCGTGGAGGCCCTGCTCACCGACGGTCTCGAACCCGCCCAGAACCGCTTTCACGCACTGTCGGGCTGAGCACGTGCCCGGTCAACATCCGGCCATGCTCGGGTGACGGCGAGGAGCACGACGACGCTCGAGCTCGGCGATTTCGGCTTGGTCGGGCAGGCATCGCTGATGGATGGACCGTCAGCGGTAGGATAAGCACCGTGCAGTGGTCCCTCACCGTCCTCCTCGTCGCGGCCTGCGCGCTGATCATCTCGTTCGTGGCGCACCGGCTGCATCCCGAGCAACGATGAGCGGCATTCCCCAGCCCGGTCCGAGCGACGGCGCCTTGGAGGCCGCCGCCGGGCACGCTAAACACACCGCTGGCGACGACCTGCCGCAGTTCGACGACCTGTTCCTTGACCCGAAGCCCTCTCACCTGCGGCGCGGCGTTGAGCTGCATCCGCAGTGCCTGCCGCTGTTGCCGCTGGTGGGCGTGTGGCGCGGTGAGGGCGAGGCCATGTACCCCTCGCTCCTCGGCCAGTTCCGGTACGGTCAGCAGATCATTTTTTCCCATGACGGCCGGCCGTTCCTGGACTACGAGGCGCGGGCATGGCTGCTCAACGCGTCGGGCCAGGTGCTGGCCCCTGCGGCTCGCGAAGTCGGATGGTGGCGCGTGGAGCCGGACGAGAGCATCGAAGTGGTGCTCGCGCACGCGTTCGGAATCTGCGAGATCTACTACGGTGGCGCCAGCAGCGAGTCCTCGTGGGAGTTCAGCACCGACGCCGTGCTGCGCACCGACTCGGCCAGGGACACAACCGAGGCTGCCCGGCTGTACGGCATCCTGGACGACGGCGACCTGGCCTACGTCGAGGAGCGGGCGCTGCGCGGCCTTCCCCTGCAGCCGCACCTTTCGGCCCGGCTGCGGCGTGTAGTCAATAATGACCCACCGAGCTGCTGATCAGGACGGCCGGGCCGGTTTCCGCCCCGTAGGCGTGGCCGTCAGACTCTCGCCCGCAGCAGCTCACCCGTCGCAGCCCTGCGGAGCTTGCCGGACGGAGTCTTGGGGAGGGTGCCGGGCTTGAGCACCACCACCTCGGCCGGCCGCACCCCGACGGCCGAGACGACACGGCTGATCACGTCCTTGCGCACCAGATGCTCGGCCTCGGCCTCGCCCGCCTTTCGGGACTCGACGGCCACGACGAACGACTCGCGGTGCCGATCCGCATCGGCCGTCATCCGGACCGCCACCACATTGCCCGCCCGAACCCCGTCGGCCTCGGCGGCAGCACGCTCGATATCGGTCGGGTAGATGTTGCGACCACCCATGATGATCACTTCCTTGCGCCGTCCGCAGACGATTACCGAGCCCTCGGCAAGATAGCCCTCGTCGCCGGTGTCGAACCAACCCTCGACGTCCTGGGTGGCGACGGGGCCGTCCGCGGTCAGATAGCCGGGCGTCACCGACTCGCCGCGCAGCTGCAGCACCCCCACCGCACGCTCCCCCAGCACCGCGCCGCCATCGCCGACCACGCGCACCTCGATGCCGGGCAAGGGCGGGCCGAGCTTCGGGAACTGTCGAGTGGGGCCATCCATCGAGGGCCGAGCACGGCGGTGCGTCTCGAGTGAGTCGGCGTCGATGTGGTCAACCTGGAGCCCCGTGTCGATCGGCGCGAACGACACGCCGAGCGCGGTTTCGGCCATCCCGTAGGCGGCCACCACCGAGTCCGCACGCAGCCCGAATCGGGCCCCGGCGGCGGTGAACGCGGCGACGGCACCTGGATCGATGGGCTCGGCCCCGTTAAGCGCGAAGCGCAGGGTGGACAGGTCCAGCGAGCCTTCATCGGCTCGCGCGAGCTGGCGACCCAGCACGGCATAGGCAAAGTTGGGGGCGGCGGTGACGGTCCCGCCGTACTTCGAGATCAGCTCCGCCCAGAACAGTGGCCGGGACAGGAAGTCGGGTGGAGTCACCGTCACCAGTTCCAGGCCGGCGACCATCGGGACGGTGAGGAAGCCGACCATTCCCATGTCGTGGAACAGCGGCAGCCAGGACACCAGCACGTCACGCTCGATGTCGAGCTGAGCGGCGGTCATCATCGCGGTGATGTTGGCGTGGAGGTTGGCATGGGTGATCCGGACGGCCTTGGGCTCGGCGGTGGAGCCACTGGTGAGCTGGAGCAGGGCGGTGTCGGTCTCGGCGACGAGATCGGCATCGGGTTCGAAGCCGGTACTCGGCTGCGGGCCGCCGTCGAGTGAGCCGATCGTGCGGAACGCGACGTCGCGCTCGGTGAGCAGGGGGGCGAGAGCGTCGAACGGGGCACCGAGCAACACCAGCTCCGCGTCGATCATCCGTAGTACGGCCAGGGTGTCCTCGGCCCAGGCGCCGAGGTCGGTGCGCGCGGTGGGTTGGTGCAGCATCGTGACGCTGCCGCCGAGGAGCCAGACGCTCTGTGCGGCGGGGGCGATGGCGGCCGGTTCCCCAGCGAGCACACCCACCGCGTCGCCGTGCCGCAGCCCGCCGACGCACAGGGTCGTGGCCATCCGCGTGGCGTTGGCGTGCACGTCGGGCCAGGTGCGGCGAACGGGAGCCGTCGGCTCGCCGGTGATCATCGCGCGGTCGGAGTGGGCCGCAGAGCCCAGCAGCATGATGAGAAACCGGGACATGGGCGGGAGCCTACGGTCTGATCGTCGAGATGGTGAGATGCGCCAGATCGGCGAACTCGCCGTGTCGGATTGCGCAACTCGACTCGCTCCCACGCAAGCCTTGACTCGTACCGATGGTCAGCGCTCTGCCAGCTCTGCCGCCGTCAGCCACGCCAGCTCTACGGACTCCCGCTTGGCCACTACCGTGCGGAGGTCGGCGTCGAGGGCGAGGAGCCGGGGTGCGTCGGTGGCGGCCTCGGCGAGCTCAGCGTGCAGCTTCACCTCCTTCGCGGTGAGGGCCTCCATCCGCCGCTCCAGCCGAGATGCCTGCTTGCGCGCCGCCCGCTGCTCGGCCGCGCTGAGTCCGGCCGGGCGCAGGTCGGGTGGCCTGGCCGTCGCGGTGTCGAGGCGCGCGGCGCCTACGCCGCGCGCACCGTCGAGGCGCGCTCCGCTGACCACGGAGAGCCCGTTGGCCTGCTGCTGGCCGGCAGCGTCAGCCCGCGCCCGTCGCGCCAGATACTCCTCGATCCCACCGGGCAGGTGCGTGAGCTTCCCGTCGCCCAGCAACGCGATGACAGTGTCACACACCCGCTCCACCAGGTAACGGTCGTGGCTGACCACCACGAGCGTGCCCGGCCAGCCGTCAAGCAGGTCCTCCAGGTTGGACAGCGTGTCGACGTCGAGGTCGTTGGTCGGCTCGTCCAGCAGCAGCACGTTCGGCTCGGCCATCAGCAGCCGGGTGAGCTGCAACCGCCGCCGCTCGCCCCCGGAGAGCTGGCCGACCGGGGTCCACTGCCGCGCCGCGGGGAAACCCAACCGCTCCAGCACCTGCGACGCCGTCATCTCCAGCTTCCCCAGCCGCACGTACGACGCGACGTCCTCGGTGGCCTCCAGCACGCGCATCGCCCGGGGCGGCTCGACGAGCTCCTGGCTGAGCTCGGCGAGCTTGACAGTCGCACCGCGGATCAGGCGGCCGCCGTCGAGCGGGCGCTCACCGGTGAGGCTGCGCAGCAGGGTGGTCTTGCCCGAGCCGTTGACGCCGACGATCCCGACCCGGTCACCCGGTCCGAGCCGCCACGTGACGCGGTCGAGCAGGGTGCGGCCGGCGATCGTGGCGGTGGCGTTCTCGAGCTCCAGGACGGTCTTGCCGAGGCGGTTGGTGGCGAACCCGAGCAGCTCCACGGTGTTGCGCGGCGGTGGCACGTCGGCGATCAACGACTCGGCGGCCTCGATTCGGAACCGCGGCTTCGACGTACGCGCGGGTGGCCCGCGACGCAGCCATGCCAACTCCTTGCAGGCCAGGTTGCGCCGGCGCGCCTCGGCGGCGTCGGCCTGCTTGGTGCGCTGCGCGCGGGCGTAGATCCAGTCGGCGTAACCGCCGAGGTAGCTCTCCACCGCGCCGCCCGCCACCTCCCAGGTGCGGGTGCAGACCGTGTCCAGGAACCAGCGGTCGTGGGTGACCACCACGACCCCGCAGCGCCGGCCGATGAGGTGCCCGGCGAGCCAGCCGATGCCCTCGACGTCGAGATGGTTGGTCGGCTCGTCGAGCACCACCAAATCCGGGTCGCCGACCAGCGCGGTAGCCAGCGCGACCCGGCGCTTCTCACCGCCGGACAGCCCGTTGACGGTGCGTTCCAGATCGGCGATGCCGAGCCCGTCCAGGACATCGCGCACGCCCGCGTCGGCGGCCCACTCGTGATCGGCCGCACCCTCCCACGCCGCCAGCACGACGTCCCGGACCCGCGTACCCGGTGCCAGCTCGTCGCCCTGCGCGAGATGCGCCAGCCGGAGTCCGCCGACCCGGCTGACGCGGCCACCCTCGGGTACACGGTCGCCGATGACGATGTCGAGCAGCGTGGTCTTGCCGCCGCCGTTGAGCCCGACGACGCCGATCCGCTCGCCCCGCTCGATACCGAGCGACACCGCATCCAGCAGCACCCGCGAGGCGTCACCGGGCACGTGTGCGGTGACCGTTTCCAGGTTGACGAGGTTCGGCCCGGCCATCAGGCGCGCACCGGAGGCCAGGGGCTCGGCGACCCGGGTGTCGGCGGAGGTTCGTGCTGGTCGACGACCCGGGCGCCGGGCACCGGACCGTGCGCCACCCGGACCGTGCGGCAGACCCCGAGCCCGGCGAGCTCGGCGGCGACATCGATCGCGGCGTCGGCGTCGGGACAGAGGAACGCGCAGGTTGGTCCGGAGCCAGACACGATCCCGGCCAGCGCGCCCGCGGCCACCCCGGCACGCAGGGTGCGCCGCAGATCCGGTGCCATGCTCACGGCGGCGGTCTGGAGGTCGTTGCCGAGGCGGAGCGCGAGCTGGTGCGGGTCGCCGCTGGCGATGGCCTCCAGCACCGGCTCGACCGGCCGCTCGGCGGGCTCGACGGCACCCCGCAGTCGGTCCAGCTCTCGAAACACCGCCGGCGTCGAGAGCCCTCCGCGGTGCAGCGCGATCACCCAGTGCTGCTGGTGTCGGGACAGCACCGGCACGATCTGTTCGCCGCGCCCGGTGCCCATCGCGGTGCCACCGTACAGGGCGAAGGTGACGTCGCTGCCGAGCTCGGCAGCCAGCACGGCCAGCTCGTCGCGGGTGAGGTCGAGCTTCCACAGCGTGGAGAGCCCGACCAGCGTCGCCGCCGCGTCCGCGCTGCCACCGGCCATCCCGCCGGCGACAGGAATGCCCTTGCGCAGCACCAACCGGATGTTCACGTCGCGGTCGACGCTCTCGGCGAGCAGCTGGACCGCACGCCAGGCCAGGTTCGTTTCGTCGACCGGCACCTCGGTGACACCCTCACCGTGCACCTCGATACTCGGCGTCTCAGCCGTGACCACCGAGACCTCGTCGAACAGGCTCACTGCGTGGAAGACGGTGACGATGTCGTGGAACCCGTCGGCGTGCAGCGCGCCCACGGCCAGATGCAGGTTGATCTTGGCGGGGACCCGCACGGTGACCGGGGGGTGGGCGGCGGCAAGCACCTGTCAACCCTACGTGCGTGCGCGCCGCGTGACCCCTGGGAGCGTCGAACCGACCCGGTGTGTCATCGGCGGTATCGTGCGCCCATGAATCCGCCGTCTACTGCTCCGGCCCGGTTCGCCGCGGCCGGCACCTCGACGACGGGCAACTGCTGCTCAAACACGCACGACATGTCACCGCCGACCATCTCGCCGGACTCGCTGCGGAGTGCATACTCAAGGCCGTTTTGGTGGATTTTCTTGGAGCGACATTGTCGCCGAAGGGCATTCCACAGACACCGACCGCGACAGGCGGATCGAAGGTCCATGGCCGCGGTCGTTTCAAGATCGTTGATCATGTGATGAGCTGCAGGATCTTGAATGGTCGGTCCATGACGCGGGTTGCCCAGCGTGTCGCTTCGGTGATGTCGCGGCGTCCGCGGAGGTGGATGGCGCCGATCGCGAGGTAGCGCGGCCATGACGCGCGGCCCGGAGCCGGTGCGGGCGGTGGAGTGGTCTTCGCGGTAGACGGTGTCGCGCAGCCAGTGCAGCGACTCGATGCCCCAGTGCCGGCGGACGAGGCCGGCGATCTCGGCGGGGGTGGCGCGGGTGGCGGTCAGGCTGGTCACCCCGAGCGCGGCGAACGAGGACACGAGCGCCCCGGTCGTGTCGTGGATGTAGCGTTCGATCAGCCAGACCTGGTTGACGTGCGGGAAGGGCAGGTCCGCGGGCGCGGGTAGGACCTGGATGGTGCGGGTGGTGGCCCGGCCGTGGCCGTGCTCGACCTCGCGGTGCGCGATCGGGACCTCGGCCCAGGCCAGCGCGTCGAGGGCGGCGAACAGGCGGGGCTGGTTCTGTTTGGCGGTGAGCACGAACTGGGCGCCGACCGAGTGCAGGTACTCGGCGTGGGCGCGCTGCGTGTGGAGAGCATCAGCTGTGATCACCGCGTTGGTCAGGTCGACCCCGGCGGCGGCGAGCCCGCCCAGCAGCGGCGCGAACTGCGGGATCTCATTGGACTTCGCGCCGACCTCGACCTGGCCCAGCACCAGGCAGTCGTCGTGGGTGGCCGCGGCGAGCAGGTGCACCTGGGCGCCGTCGGCGTCGATGGCGCCGCGCACGGTCTTGCCGTCCACCGCGATCGCCACCAGCGTCGCGTCGTCGTCGGCACCCTGCCCGGTGGCGGCGGTATCGGCAGGTGCGCGTTTCCGGGCGGCGGCCTGGGCGTGCAGCCAGGCGCCGACCGCGGCGTCCACCGCGGCCGCGTTGACGCCGGTGAGCACCCGCCACAGCGTGGACTTCGACGGGAACAACGGCTTCGCACCACATCCGGCGACCGGTAGGCCGTGGAGCTGGGCCAGCAGCTCCATGGGTACGTCGGCGACCCACCCGGCGATCGCGGTGAACGAGCGCATCCCGGCCAGGACCGCCGCCGCGCACAACGTCAACACCACCGCGACCGGGTGATCCCGGCCCTGTCCTGGGCGCCCATCGGATACCGCGGCGAAGCGTCGCAGCAGGTCAGGGCCGTCAAGCGCGGCGGCGGGCAGGTCAAGATGGGTCGATTCGCCGGACACGGCGCCGTCGAGCGCTGTCGCGTAGGAGTCGGCGATGGCAGGATGAACGAGCAACGAAGCTCCGGTGGTGCCGAGAAGTCTGTGGAAGGACCACTCGTCCTATCGGGGCTTCGTTCGCCTACCGGCGCGACACGCCGAAGATCACCAACTTTCCTCACCAGGCCCCGACGGCCACACCTGGAACGATCTTGAAACGGCCGTGGGTCCATGGCCACCTACCTGGTCTATGGCCAGAGGTCGCGGTACAGGCAGGCGGTCGTGGCGGAGTGCAGTTCATAGCATTGCTGACCGCGACCAACCCCTTCACTGGATGGAATATCGCCGATCGCTACGCGGGCGGAAATGTGTTCACACAGCAATGCGCGAACGACCATCTCACCGTCGCGATGAACGTCGCCCAAATCCACGAGCAGGCCATTCTGAACGGCTTCGTGCCATGACCGTCCGATTTGATGAAGCGTGGGCTGGTGCGCAAACCGTCGGCCGAGGCCTCGCTGAGTTCGGATGGCCGACCGTCGTGGTCCGCGACATGATCGGCCGGGTGAGCTTGGTTCTGGATGACCGGCACCAGGAACTCGCAGACGGCAGCGCCGAGGAAATCGCTGCTCGACTAGGAGAAAGCGCCGGCCGCTTCGCCTCACCCGCGGCGGTCCTGAGGGCCAGCGAAATGTTCGCACCGGACGGTGTCTTCGAGGACCGGTCGGTCGTGTGGTCCGACGGGGCCCGACTGTTCGGCCGGCTCGAACGCGGCGTGGTCGGTGGCGAGTGGACCCAGGTTGCGGACGCTCCCCCGGCCAGACGGGTGTCGCTGTACGGGTTCAAGGGCGGAGTCGGCCGTTCGACGGCCTCCTTCATGCTCGCGCGGCACCTGGCCGAACAGGGTCGCTGTGTGCTCGTCGTTGATCTCGACCTGGAGTCCCCGGGCGTCGGGCCACTCCTCGAAGACCAGGATCGCTATCCGCCGTTCGGCATAGTGGATCACCTCGTTGAAGCCGCGGTGCGCAACGACGATGGTCTCGAGCTCGTAGGGCGTAGCACTCGAATCAGGGGCAGCGGCAACGGAGAGGTGTGGTTGGCACCCAGCGGCGGTCTACCCCGTGCTGGGTATGACTATCTCGCCAAGCTCAACCGCGCCTACAGCAGCCTTCCCCTGGATAGAGGCTCGGGAACGAGCTTTGCGCAACGGCTATCCGATGCGGTCGCCGCCACTGAGGAGCAGGTGACCCACTTGAGCAGATCCCCGGATGTCGTATTGCTTGACTCGCGTGCCGGGCTGCATGACATCGCCGCCGTCGCAATCACCCAGCTCGCCGACCTGAATCTGCTCTTCGCCGCCGACAACAGGCAGACCTGGTCGGGGTACAGCATGCTCTTCACGCAGTGGCGCGATGCGGGGATCGCGACGGTGATGCGGGACCGGCTCAAGGCCGTAGCTGCCCTGGTTCCAGCCGATGCCGCCGGTTACCTGCAGTCGTTCCGGGATCACGCCCAGAGCTGCTTTGCCGATTTCCTCTATGACGATGCCACAGCCGGTGACGGTGACGCATACAACCCTCCGCCGAACGATGTCGACGCCCCCCACTATCCGATTCCGATACATTTCGTCGGTGAGCTGGTCGGGCTCGACAGCGATGCCCGAGAGAGCTGGCACAGGTCAGAGCTGGTGACCGCGGCCTATCGGGACTTCCTTGGCGCAACAACCTCGCTGATCTGCGGAGGAACCGATGTCTGATCTCGGCCCGCACGACTACCGCGAGCTGATCACTGGTGCGCTCAAGACAGCGAGAGACGCCGATACCACCGACCCCGGCATCGGCACCCTGTTCACACCGGACAGTCATCGGCTCGCCCTCGATCCGGACGTCACTGTCGTACAAGGGGCCCGCGGAACCGGAAAGACGTACTGGTCGAAGGCGTTGCAGAACGATGACCTCCGCGAATTCGCGGCGAGCGCCTACGAAATCGGCTCGTTGAACCACGTGACGGTGCTGAGTGGATTCGGGAACGAGCGCAGCCCTGAGCAGTATCCCGGTCCTGCCGTTCTCGGTCGCCTGCTCGACAAGCGATCTGACCCGATGAACATTTGGACGGCGGTGCTGCTCAAGGCGCTCGGTGAGCCGTCCGTGGCAGGCATTTCGGATTGGGAGGAGCGGGCCGGGTGGGTCGCCCAGAATCCCGAGGCGCTCGAACGAGCCCTGCACGCCGCAGATCAACGAGCCCGCGAGGACGATCGCACCGTGTTGATGATCTTCGACGCCCTCGACCGGCTGCACGCCCGCCGGAGCGAGGCCGACCGGCTCGTCGACGGCATCCTCCGGCTCGCCCTCGACCTTCGACTGGCCTCACGGTTCCTGCGCGCAAAGGTGTTCATCCGTCCGGACATGCTGAGCTCCGCCCCGATGAATTTCGCGGATTCGTCAAAGCTGACAGCGAACACCTCCAACCTGACCTGGTCGGCTCAGAATCTGTACGGTTTGGCCTTCCACCAGCTAGGGAACGGCCCGGAGCCATTCGCCGAACGGTTCCGCGAGCGTCACCTCGGGTGGCAGCAGCAACTGAATGGGAGGCGCTTCGAGCCACCGCGCGACATCGTCGGTGATCGCGACCGACAACGCGAGATATTCACGGAGATCGCCGGTCCGTACATGGGTACCAATCGCCGCCGTGGCCACACCTACAGTTGGCTGCCCAACCACCTGATGGACGGCGACGAGCAGGTCAGCCCGCGAAGTTTTCTCAGTGCCCTCGCCACAGCGGCCGAGCGCACCAGGACCGAGCACTCAGGCCATGAGTACGCCCTCCACTACGACGGGATCCGAGCGGGGGTCCAGAAAGCATCGACAACCCGGGTCGACGAGATCAAGGAGGACATTCCCTGGGTGGCGGAAGCGGCGTCTTTACTGGACGGCATGCAGGTTCCGGCCGAGGAGAGCGCCGTGACGCAGCGTTGGGAGGCAGCTAGCCTGCTCGAACGGCTCCAGTCCCCGGCCGTCGAGGATGCGGACGACGACGCACCTGTTCGCACCGGCCCCGAGGCCAAGACCGATCGGGAGCTGGTCAGCGAGCTCATGACCCTCGGAGTCATGACGAGACGGGCCGACGGTCGGGTAGACCTGCCCGATGTCTACCGGATCGCGTTCAACATCGGCCGCAAGGGCGGGGTTCCGCGCGTTTTGCCGAGCAGCCGGTGACCCCCGCGCCCGGCGCGGCCTTTGCCTCGGTCAGTGCCCAGCGGGCGGCGCAGCCTTGCCTCGGTCAAGGCCGGCAGGCGGCGGCCAGGCGGGCGAAGTCGGTGATGGCGAGCGTCTCCGCGCGGGCCAGCGGGTCGATCCCGGCCGCCCGCAGCGCCACCTCGGCCGCCGCAGGCGAGCCCGCCCACCCGGCCAACCCGGAACGCAACGACTTGCGACGCTGCGCGAAGGCCACGTCGACGAGCCGGAAGACGTCCTCCCGAGCCGCCCCCACCGGTGGCTCCCGGCGGTCGAACGCGAGCAACCCCGAGTCAACGTTGGGCACCGGCCAGAACACCGCGCGCGGCACCGCCCCGGCCCGGCGCGCGTCGGCGTACCAGGCGAGCTTCACGCTCGGCGCCCCATAAACCCGGCTCCCCGGAGGCGCGGCGAGCCGCTCGGCGACCTCGGCCTGCACCATCACCAGCCCCCGCCGCAGGCCGGGGAGCTCGGCCAGCAGGTGCAGCACGACCGGCACGCCCACGTTATAGGGCAGGTTGGCGACGATCGCGGTTGGCGCCGGGCCGGGCAGGTCGCCCGCCCGCAGCTGCAGCGCGTCGGCGCAGGTGACGACGAGCCGGTCGGCCAGCACCGGTGCCCGATCGACCACGGTCGTTGGCAGCTGCGTAGCGAGGACGGCGTCGATCTCCACCGCGTGCACGCAGACCACAGCCGACAGCAGCGCCAGGGTCAACGAACCCAGGCCCGGCCCGACCTCGATGACGACGTCGTCAGCTGTCAACGAAGCGGCCCGGACGATCCTGCGGACGGTGTTGGGGTCGTGCACGAAGTTCTGCCCGAGGCGCTTCGTCGGGCGCAGCCCCAGCTGATCCGCCAGCGACCGCACCTCCACCGGCCCCAGCAGCCGCGCCCCCCCGTCCATCAGCCCAGGATGCACGTTGATCACCGGACGGAGATCACCGGGGGAGGCCCAGCTTCCGCGCACAGCCCGGCCACGAGCCGTACCCACCGCGGTCGTCGCGCACCTTGCTGGCCACGGCGATCTGCTCCTCGCGGCTGGCCTGGTGCGGCAGCGGCGCGTACTGGGTGCCCCCGTAGGCGGCCCAGGTCTGCCGGTCGAACTGCAACCCCCCGTAGTAGCCGTTGCCGGTGTTGATCCCCCAGTTGCCGGTGGCCTCGCAACGGGCGATCCGGTCCCAGATGCTGCCGTCCTCGACCGACGGGATGGCAGCGATATCATCATTGGTGCCGAGCTTCACCACGCGCGGCTCGGGCGGGGTGATCGACCCGGCCCGGACCTGCTCGCGGCGCACCTCCTGCCCGTTCTGCACGTAGATGCGGATGACGACGGTCTGCTCACCCGACTTGCCGGGCTCCACGATCTCACGCTCGCCGCGTGGCAGCTCGGGATCCTCAATGATCTGTTCGGGCGGCGCGGTGCGTCGTACCTCGATCACCTCGCCGACACCGTTGCGGACCACCGTAACGGTGTCACCATCGGCAAGCACGGTGTCGCTGGTGGGCACCGACACGTCGTCCGGCCCGAGCTGGACGCCCCGCTCGGCAAGCAGGCCACCAACGGTGCCGGCGGTGGTGGTCAGCTCCACGAGGGCTGCGGTGCCGTCGGTGAGCGAGACGGTGCGGGGCACGCTCAGCTCGACGGCCAGCCCGTCGAGCGGGATGGCGGTCTCGGGAGCCGTGGACACCTGGCTGGGCGCCGCCTCGACACCCAAACTGCGCAGGGCAACATCCAATGACGACGCCGTGGTCCATACTCGCCGCTCGACACCGCGCTCAACGAGGGTGAGCAGCCGGGCGCGGCTGAGGATGATGGCGTCGCCGTCGGCGAGCCCGGTGGGCAGGGCGGGCTCCACCCGGTCCTGGGGTGCCGGGGTGAGCCCTGCCGACTCCAGCGCGCCGGCGACGTCGCCGGCAAAGGTGTGCAGCGTGCGGTCCTCGCCGTCGACCGTGACGGTGATCGTCTTGTCTGCCGCGAGGGCGACCGCGCCTGTGACAATCAGGCTGAACAGGACGGCGAGGACAACAGCCCGGACGATCGTCCGGGAATGTGCCGGGCGGGACGGCGCCGGCAGGGTGGGCTGGGGAGCGGAAATCTGTGGGGGCGCCGGGGTGGGCGCGATAGAGTCGAACTGCTGGGTCGGTTCATCGGTGAGGCGTGGGATGAAGCTGGTGAGCTCCTCAACTCCTGGAGAGAACCAGTTGACGGTGTCGGCACGGGCGGCCTCCATGATTTCGACATCGCTGAAACAGCTGGTGTCGGTGGAGTCCACCCGAACGCGCGCAGCGTGGCGCGGCGCGCGAGCCGATACGTCGACCACTGATGTCCAGACCTCGTCGGACCGGGCAGGGGAGGAAGCGCAGGACGGTGGTCGAAGCCGTAGGTCAAGGGAGCGCCCCGACCACCGTGCCCGCTCTGCTGGGGAGCGTTCCCCACCCCGGCTTGTGCGATTCCGGAACCGTAACGGGTGTACGTAGAGTTGCCGAGCCTCAACACGGTGTGAGCGCCGAGCGGGCGACTACCTACGCCGAACGTGGCCCTTCGACGCCGGGTGCCGCCCCAGGCGCGACCGGCGGCAGCTCACCGAACCGAAACGCCCGCTCGGCGTTACGCGTCGTACTCGCGGCCAGTTGCACCTCCGTGACCTGCCGCAACGCCGCGAGGGCCCGGACGGTCCACGGCAGGCAGTACGGCTCGTTGGCCCGGCCGCGGTGGGGATGCGGGGTGAGGAACGGAGCATCGGTCTCGACGAGCAGAAGGTCCTCGGGCACGCCGGCGGCAGCCTCTCGCAGGTCAGCAGCGTTGCGGAAGGTGACCGGCCCGGCGAACGACAGCAGGTAGCCCGCGTCCGCGCACTCCCGCGCCATCGCGGCGTCGCCGGAAAAGCAGTGGAAGATCACTTCGTCGGGCGGACCTTCCTCGCGCAGCACGGCCAGAACGTCATCGTGGGCGTCGCGATCGTGGATCATCAGCGGTTTGCCGAGCCGTTTGGCGAGGTCGATGTGACGGCGGAAGCTCTCCTGCTGGGCCGCCGGGGGCGAGTGGTCCCAGTAGTAGTCCAGGCCGGTCTCTCCCACCGCGACAACCCGCGGGTCGCGGGCCAGCCGCTCGATCTCCACGTGGTCGTCCTCAGTGAGCGCAGCGGTGCGGGTGGGGTGCAGGGCAACGGCGGCCACGACCCGGTCGTCCCAGTGTGCAGCCTGCACAGCCCACCGGGCCGAGGCGAGGTCGTCGGCGATCGTCACCGCGCGCGCGACCCCAACGGCTGTCGCCCGATCCATCACGGCGCGCACATCGGCGGCGTCGACGCAGCCACACGCGTCGAGATGGGTGTGGCTGTCCACCGCAGGCTCGCCCAACGGCTCCGGGATCGGCGGACGCTCCCGCCGCCCCTTCGACCCCTGGTCACCCGTCACAGCCCCTTCTTTCACGGACCCTCCCTTCGGACCCTCCCGTTGCGGACCCTCCCTTCGGGGCCTCCCGTGCGAACGAACGGCACTCTCGTCCATACCTACTGGACGAGAGTGCCGTTCGTTCGGCGGGGCGGCGGCGCGCCCGGACCGGACCGGGTCGGCGGGCCGGACTGCTCGGGCTGTTCGGGGGAGCTCAACGCTGAATCGGGGCCCAGTCCGGGCCCGTCTCACCCAGTCCTGGGTCCAGCTTGGCGAAGATCGGGGTCGGCTTGGCCAGCGGGCGGCCGCTCTCCACCGGGGTGGACGCCCAGCGGGCCTGCTCGCCCGCGTACTCACCCATCAGCACCGGATACCCGGGCCCCTCGCCGAGCTCGGGCACCTGCCGAACCTCCGGCTGCGCCGCCCACACCCCGTTACCCCCCAACGCCTCATGCACCTGCTGTGCCGAATGCGGCAAGAACGGGGTGAGCAACGTGTTGGCGTCCTGGACGACCTGCAGCGCGGTGTGCAGGATCGTGTCGCGCCGGTCGGGGTCGTCCTTGCGCTTCCACGGTTCCTGATCGCTCAGGTACCGATTGGCCGCGGTGACCACCCGCATGGCCTCGCCGAGCGCCTGCTTGAAACGGTTGCGCGCGAGCAGCCCACCCACGATGTCGAACCCGGCCTGGGAGATCGCGAGCAGCTCGGCGTCGGCGTCGGTGGGCGCGGTGGCCTTGGGGATCGCGCCGCCGTTCTTGTGGGCCATCGAGATCGACCGGTTGACCAGGTTGCCCCACTCGTTGGCCAGCTCGAAGTTCGTGCGCCGGACGAATTCGTCCCAGGTGAAGTCGCTGTCCTGGTTCTCCGGGCCGGCGGCGGAAATGAAGTAGCGCAGCGCATCCGGACCGAACTCGCGCAGAAAGTCGCCGACATAGATCACGGTGCCGCGGCTCGTCGAGAACTTGGAGCCGCTCATCTTGAGGAACTCCGATGACACGATCTCCGACGGCAGATTCAGCACGCCGAACGGGCCGGGCTCGCCGCCACAGTCACCCGCGCCGTTCTGCCCGAGCAGCAGTGCGGGCCAGATCACCGAGTGAAAGACGATGTTGTCCTTGCCCATGAAGTAGTAGCCCTTCGCGGCGGGATCGGTCCACCACTGCTTCCACTCATCGCCATCACCGGTGCGCCGGGCCCACTCGACCGACGCCGACAGGTAGCCGATGACCGCGTCGAACCAGACGTAGAGCCGCTTCATCGGCATGTCGCGCCAGCCGTCGAGCGGAACCGGAACGCCCCAGTCGAGATCGCGGGTGATCGCGCGCGGCTTGAGGTCGGCCAGCAGGTTCGTGCTGAACTTGAGCACGTTGGGCCGCCAGTCGGTGCGCGCGGCCAGCCAGGTGCCCAACGACTCGGCGAATGCCGGCAGGTCGAGGAAGAGATGCTCGGTCTCGACGAACTTCGGCGTCTCGCCGTTGATCTTAGATCTGGGATTGATCAGATCGGCCGGGTCGAGCTGGTTGCCGCAGTTGTCGCACTGGTCCCCGCGCGCGCCGTCGTAGCCGCAGATCGGGCAGGTGCCCTCCACGTAGCGGTCGGGCAGCGTGCGTCCGGTGGACGGGCTGATCGCACCCATCGCCGTCCTCGACACGACGTAACCGTTGCGGTGTAGCGATCCGAACAGCTGCTGGACGACCTCGTAGTGGTTGCTGGTGCTGGTGCGGGTGAACAGGTCGTAGGACAGGCCCAGGCCCCGCAGATCGTCGACGATCACGCTGTTGTACTTGTCCGCGAGCCGGCGCGGGGTGAGGCCCTCGGCATCGGCCTGCACCTGGATGGGGGTGCCGTGCTCATCGGTGCCGCTGACCATGAGCACCCGGTCGCCCGACATCCGCTTGAACCGGGAGAAGACGTCGGAGGGCACACCGAAACCGGAGACGTGGCCGATGTGCCGGGGACCGTTGGCGTAGGGCCACGCCACGGCGGTCAGCACGGGAGAACTCATGTGGACCAGCGTAGGCCCTGACAACCAGGCGGTTTTATGCGGTTCAGCCTGGCGAGCGTGGCCACCGGCCGTCCCGTTGTTTACGAAGTAGCAAGCTGGCGTTCTGCTCAATCGTTGGGGCGCCATAAATGGGATGGAGCCGAGGAGCAGTGTGGTCGATGGCCGAAATTTTCGTGGATCTTCCCTCAGCGTTCGTTCGTTACCCTACACGAGCTCCATAGAGCCTGATGCGGTGTTATACGTCGCTCATACTCCCCAGGCGTTGCCACAGTGCCAGATCTCGTGTCGCAGAAATCTGCGCCGAAGACATCGACAACATGGCTGAGCAAACGAACTTTGCCACGAAAGCATGAGTTCATCAATCTCAGCCTGACGGTACTGGCCCGAATCTGTGCCGAGTCGTCAAATACGTAGCCAAGTTCAGCTAACCAGTCCACGCCGCCGACAAACGAGCAGCCCTTCGCGATCGGCGGCCAGTCGATGGGGTTGTATGCTCAGACGATGAGCGACGCGGGGCTGGATCTGGAACTCGTCATCTCCGAGAACTCGGCGTTGACCATCCCTCCCGCTGACCTGGCACGGCTTCGGGCGGTGCCCGGTAAGCGGGTACGGGTGCGCATCGACAAGACACCAGCATCCCGACAAAGCCGTCTCGGCGCCCTCGAAAAACCCGACCAGACCACGCTTACCATAGATGACTTCGACGCCCTCTCCGACGAGACCTGGGCGAGCACCGGCTACGGCAGTGACTCGAATCGCTAGAGCGCCGCGACCGTCGGTCGTCGCAATCAGCCGATCCTCGTCGCGGCAGTGTCACTGATCGAACTCATCTGCATCGCTGAGAAACGCTCCGACAGTGTAGATGCTGACACGCTGCGCCGCTTGCTTGAGATGTTCGAGGAACAAAATTAACTATTCATCGGGTTGGCAGGTCATGAGGCCGCGACGGTGGCGGCGTAGAGCTCGCGCTTCGGGACGCCCGCCGCTTCTGCCACCGCTGACACGGCGTCCTTCAGCCGCTCGCCGTCGGCGACGCGCTCCTGCACCGCCCCCACCAGCGACCCGACGGCGGGCGCGGTGCTTGGCGCGGCCCCAGCCAGCACCACCGTGATCTCCCCGCGAACCGGTCCCTCCGCAGCCCAGGCGGCGAGCTCGGCGAGCGTCCCGCGCAACACCTCCTCGTGCTTTTTCGTCAACTCCCGGCACACCGCGGCCCGGCGCCCCTCACCGAGCACCGCAACCGCGTCGGCGAGGGTGTCGGCGAGCCGGTGCGGCGATTCGAAGAACACCGCTGCCCGCGGTTCGGCGGCCAGCCCACCGAGCCAGCGGCGGCGCTCCCCGGACTTGCGGGGTGCGAATCCGTCGAAGCAGAAGCGTTCACTCGGCAGCCCGGACAGCACCAGAGCAGTGATCACCGCGGACGGCCCGGGCAGGCAGGTCACCGCCAGCCCCTCCGCCGCCGCCGCCGCGACGAGCCGGTAGCCGGGGTCGGACACCGCGGGCATCCCGGCGTCGGTCACCACCAGCACGGTCTTCCCCGCCCGGACGTCGGCGAGCAGACCCGGCAGCCGGGCGGCCTCGACGGCGTCATAGTGGCTCACCACCCGTCCCCCGATCGGTACCCCCAGCGCGGCGGCGAGCGAGCGCAACCGCCGGGTGTCCTCCGCGGCGACGACGTCGGCTTCGGCGAGTGCGGTGAGCAGGCGCCCGGACGCGTCGCGGGAGTCACCCAGCGGTGTCGCCGCGAGCACGAGCCGACCCTGGTTGACATCAGGGTCGTGCGCTGAGCCGGATTTCGCGGCGTTGGGCATTCCGGCAGCCTACGATCTGGCCTCGTGGTGGATCGCACGCTCGTCGTCGACGATGCGCGGTCAGTGCTGCCCAGCCGGCCCGCGCCCGACGATCCGATCGCCTCCGGCACACGGCCGCTGGGCGAGGCGCCGCCGCTGCGCCCGCCGCCGAGAGATAGCGCGCAACGGCTCAGCACCGCACTGCCGGCCGACCGGCTGCGCGGTTGGCTCGTCGCCGTCGGGCTCGCGCTCATCGCGGGTCTGGTGCGGTTCGCCGGCCTGGGCTATCCCACCGACGGCGGCACCCCGATCTTCGACGAGAAGCACTACGTCCCGCAGGCCTGGCAGATGCTGCGCAACGGCGGCGTCGAGGACAACCCGGGTTACGAGCTGGTGGTGCACCCGCCGCTGGGCAAGCAGCTCATCGCACTCGGCCAGCTGGCCTTCGGTTACGACGGGGTGGGGTGGCGGGCCGCGGCGGCGCTGGCCGGCACGCTGTGCGTGTTGCTGATCGTGCGGGTCGCGCGCCGGCTGACCCGGTCCACGTTGCTCGGCGGGATCGCCGGGGTGCTGCTGATCTGCGACGGCATGAGCCACGTGCAGTCCCGGATGGGGATGCTCGACGTGTTCGCCGCGCTGTTCGTGCTGGCCGCGTTCACCACCCTCGTCCGGGACCGCGACGATGTGCGGGAGCGGATGGCGCTGGTGGTCGCGCAGGGCCGGGTCGGTGACAGCCCGTTCGGACCGCGGTGGGGTGTGCGCTGGTGGCGGCTGGCCACGGGCGCGTTGCTCGGGCTGGGCTGTGCGGTGAAGTGGTCGGGCGTGTACTGGTTGGTCGCCTTCGCCGCACTTGCGCTGTTGTGGGACGCCACCGTCCGGCGCGCCGCCGGGGTGCGACGGCCCTGGATGGGCACCGCGCGCCGCGACGTTGCACCCGCGCTGTGGGCGTTCGCGCTCGTCCCCGTGCTCGTCTACCTCTCGTCGTGGTGGGCGTGGTTTCGCAGCGAGACCGCGATCGACCGCAACGCCGTCGGCGACGAGATCGGCACCGGCGGAGCGTTCTCCTTCCTCCCCGACACCATCCGCGGGCTCTGGTACTACAGCAGCCGGGTGCTGGAGTTCCACGCCAGGCTGACCACCCAGACCAGCGGACAGCACCAGTGGGAGTCCAAGCCTTGGACCTGGCCGATGAGCCTGCGCCCGATGCTCTACTACTACGCCGACGGCGAGCAGGTCGCCGGCTGCGGCGAGGCGAAGTGCGTGAGCGCGGTCATGCTCGTCGGCACGCCCGCCCTGTGGTGGCCGGCGCTGGGAGTGCTGGCGTTCGCGGTGTGGCGGGTCGTCACCCGGTTCGACTGGCGCTACGGGGCCGTGCTCGTCGGTTACGCGGCCGGCGTGCTGCCGTGGCTGGCCAACATCGACCGCCAGATGTACTTCTTCTACATGACCCCGGTGGCGCCGTTCCTGGTGCTCGCGACCGTGCTGGTCATGGGCGAGATCCTCGGCCGGGCGGACGCATCGGTGGAGCGTCGGCAGACGGGGCTGCTCGTCGTCGGGCTGTGGGTGGGCGCGGTCGTGGCCAACTTTGGGTGGCTGTGGCCGATCCTGGGCGGTCTGCCGATCACCCACGAGATGTGGGACGCGCAGCTGTGGTTGCCGTCGTGGCGGTGATGCAGTGGATCCGAGCGAACGTCGAGCGGGTGCACTATCCGAGGAGGTTCAGTGCGTTTTCGAGCTCGGTCAGCGCCTCGCCGTGGTAGGTGGCAAACCGTTGGAGGTGGGGCAGTGTGTCGCGGCAGCCAACGATGCCGAGGTTGAATCTGCCGTCGGCGCTCAGTGCGGTGATGCTCAGGCCGATGCCGTCGAAGACCAGGGAGACCGGATAGAGGCGCTCCAGGGGCGCGCCGTTGAAGTAGAGCGGACCGCTGGGGCCCGGCACGTTGGAGAGGATCAGGTTGCACGGCGGTCGGGTCCGTCCGGCGAGCCTGAGCAGCAGCTCGATGAGGAACGGACCGAATACCAGCACACCGAAGTTGTTCGCCACCGGTTGGGGTAGCGCGGCGAGTGCAGCCTTGGCGACGCGGCTGGACTCCGCGATGGCGGTGATCCGCTCGACCGGGTGTGCGACTGTGGTGTGCAGTGTGACCAGCAGGAGGCTGAACGCGTTGCCTGCGGTGGTGTCGTCGGCGTCGCGTATCGCCATCGGCACTGCCGCGGTGAGGCTGGCCTCGGGCAGCTGACCCCGCTCGGTGAGATGGCGGCGCAACGCCCCGGAGCTGATCGCGAGGAGCACGTCGTTCACCGTGGCGTCGGCTGCTTTCGCGACCCGCTTGATCCGTTCCAGCTCGAAGCTCTGGGTGGCCACTCGCCGCTGTTCGGTTATCCGTTCGTTCAGCACCGACTTGGGTGCGCCGAACAGCGTCGCGGCATCGGGGTTCGAGGGCTGGACCGCCTCCCTGACGATGCCGGCGGCTGCTCTGACGAACCCGGTTGTCAGCCGGAGGCCACCGGTGATCCGCTTGTCCAGCGATGCGCGCGGCCTCGGTGGGTGAGGCGTGGATTCGCCGCTCTGTGCGCCGACCGCCCAGACCGGCACGCGGTCGCGGTCGTCCGGGTCGTCGGTCACCATGCGGGTCAGCCGCCGCATCAACCCGACGCCGTCGATCAGCGCGTGATGAACCTTCAGATACATCGCGAAACGGCCGTCCGCTAACCCGTCTATGACGTGGAATTCCCAGAGCGGCCGGGTCAGGTCGTGCGGGCGTGAGTGCAGGCGGGAGACGAGCACGCCGAGCTGCCGCTCCCCGCCTGGGTGGGGCAACGCGGAATGGCGCACGTGGTATTCGATGTCGATCTCGTCGTCCCCCAGCACCTCCCACGCCGGATTCAGAATCGGGAATCGGGTCTGACGCAACCGCTGATTGAACGGCCGCGCGAACGTGCGGGTGGCACGGAAATCAGCCACCATGTTCCGCACAAATCCGTCGCCGGCGTCTTCGGGCGGCGCGAAGACCGCGAGACCGGCGACATGCAACGGCATGTCGTGTCGGTGACCCAGCAACCATGCCCGGTCGATGAGATTGAGCTTCTTTCCGGCCATCGCCTGCCTCTCTCGCCTGAGCGAAGGGTCTGGCCCCTGCCCGTCGCTGTTTATCGAAGTATCGAGGACGCCCAGCTCAAGCTGTCCGTACCCGCTGGCGACATCTTCGGGATGTCCAGGCGGGAACCGCAGCGCGAACGCGTCCAGTGCGGTGACAGCGGCCGGTCGGCGCTCAGCAGAGCAGGGCCGGGGCGATGCGCGCGAGCGTCTGCGCCTGCGCACGGCCGATCGGGTGACGGCCCCAACGGGCCGCCTGGGCGAACTCGACGAGCACGCCGAGGTATTCCAGTAACGGCACCGGCTTGATCCCGAGCGGATCGAGGATCGCGCGCGCCTCACTGTCGTCGAAGCGCATCCGCATCCCGAAGTAGGGGAAGTACACCTCGTTGCGCTTCAGCTGGCGTCGCGCGGATCCCGAGCTACGACGCAGCGCAATCGGGTGCAGCAAGGTCCGGTACAACCACAGCGACACGCACATCGGGCTCCGCTGATCGAATCGCTCAGCGGCGTCGTCCAAGATCTCGCCGACCGTCTGGGCCTCGTCGCCCGCGACGATGTGAAACGTCCGGCCGCGAGCTTCCTCGGCGGCGCTCAGCGCCAACGTTGCCCGCGCGACGTAGTCGACCGACACGACGTCGACCGGGGAACGCCGTCGGGCAGGGAGCATCGGAGGGAAGGCCCCCGATGCGAACGCCCGTAGCGGCGCGTAGATGACGTTGAACGATGCGGTCCAGCCGGTGCGCTTGTCACCGACCACGATGCTCGGACGGACGATCGTCACCGGCAGCAGAGACCGGCGCTCCTGCACGAGCGCCTCGGCCTCAGACTTGGAGTGCTCGTAGGTATTGCGAAACCGCTTCCGTGGACCGGCCGCATGCTCGCGTACGCGACCGCGGCAGTCGCCTGCGACGTAGGCCGTCGACACGTAGGTGAAGCGACGCAGCGTGTTGCGACGGTGCGATTCCTCCGCGAGCTCGAGCATCCGCTTCGTGCCCTCCACATTGATCGCGCGCGACTTGTCAAGCGGCAGGTTGAAGGCGACGCTGCCCGCCCCGTGGATGATCTCGCTCGCGCCGAGCGCGAGCTCGTGGGCGGCGGGGTCGAGGCCGAGCCCCGGAGCCGTGAGATCGCCGCACAGCGCGACGACCCGATCGCTGTACGGCGCGGGATCGTCGAAGATCCCGGCGAGCGTCGTGCGCAGCCGCGACTGCGCTTCTTCATCGTTGCGTGCGCGCACGAGCGCGAGCACGCGACGATCGCTGTCATCGAGCAACCGTGCCAGCAGCTCCGTTCCGAGAAAGCCGGTCGCACCCGTCAGCAGCACCGTGTCGTGATGAGGTGGCGGCAGTGGTTCATTTACTGTCATCGCATCCTTTCGAAGGTGTCGTACGTCGGTGTCGTATGTCACGGTGGACGGCATCGGCACTGCACCCCTGATATCCTCACTCCCTGGCTGGTCGGTCCGCAACTGCGCGAAGCGGCGCCGGCGCCCGACAGCAGCGCCCGGATCACAGCGGGCCGGGACGCCGCCTCGGCCAAGCCCGGCAGCACCACATCGACTGTGACCATCATGGAGCGTTCGTACCACCGGGGCCTTCCGGTTCACTGTCAGGGTGAGCTGACCAGGATCGGAGTCCCGATGCCGGGACTGGTCGGGGATCTGGGCCAGCGGCCGTGCAGATCAGGGTCGGTGACGGAGATCTCGCTGGTCATCTTGGACTAGGGGCTCCACGCCCGGGCACTGCGCGCACGAAGATCACCCAAACCATGAGATAACGACATGCACAGCCACTGCTCCCACCACTGATAACGTGGCTACTGCCGTTCGTCAAATGACGATCGCGTCGACGGCCAGAGCGAAAAATGCCAACCCGAGGCCCCCCACCTTCATTCCCAGCAGGTTGCGCCGGAATCCACGATCCCGGTAGCGGTCGTGTCTGCAACCGAGCAAGAGATCAATCTAAACTTGCTATCCACCCAGCGCGAGAAGGACTATATCCCTGCCTACATTGAGCGGTGGCGTGGTCCCTCCACAAACTCCTTCGCCCGCTCCAAAAATTCTTGTACCGCTGGAATCTTGTCGTGCGGTTTCATCCGAAGATAGAGGTCGTGGAGATGACCGCGTTCGACAGCAAGACCAACGCATCGGGTGACCGCCCGGCTGATCGTGCGTCGGGTCCGGCGCCTGGCCCCACCGACCCAGGGTGAGCTGCTTCCGGCCTGGCGCCACCACGCGATCTTCACCGACAGCCCGCTGCTGATGCT
>Ga0136617_10000673_pt1 | contig 29330 bp, 29 predicted proteins | sample AntDrymUQ3222106_2_FD_129672 | JGI IMG/M metagenome (GOLD analysis project Ga0136617, IMG submission 129672) | Polar desert sand microbial communities from Dry Valleys, Antarctica - metaG UQ322 (21.06) | ecosystem: Environmental > Terrestrial > Soil > Desert | place: Antarctica: Dry Valley... | reverse complement strand
CCCAATGCTGATCAACTGCTCATAGAGTTGCTGCCGACGCTCTTCGAGTACCACCAGTGATTCTGCCATTGTTTTGCGCTCCTAATCTGTCTGCTAATACAGCAGTCAGATTATAGCTCTTTTCAGCGCAACTCAACCCCCTCCATAAATTTGTCGCACACCCAGGCCGATGTTTCGCCTTGCTAGCATCAGACTTTTCCGATAAAAGAATTGCACCAGAATGAAGAAACGCACCCCACGCTTCCAGTCAACCAATTCTTCCAAAACGGGAAAGGTGCATCACGCCAAATCCTCCGCGTCTCATCAGTTCCCATTCTCGGCAGTCGTCGGGCAGGAAGAAATGAAGCTCGCGCTTATGCTGAACGCTGTCGATCCATCGATCGGCGGCGTGCTCATAATGGGACATCGTGGTACAGGCAAATCTACTGCAGTGCGAGGCTTGGCTGAGCTGTTACCCGAAATCAAGGTTGTTGCGGGCTGCGCATATCGCTGCGACCCAAGCGGAAGTAACCTTTGCGCCGAGTGTCAAAAGAAGGTGGACGGTGGCGCACGGCTGGAGGTTGAACTCGCCTCTGTGGCCGTCGTGGATCTTCCGCTCGGCGCCACCGAAGATCGCGTGTGTGGAACCATCGATATCGAACGTGCTCTCAAGCAGGGCACAAAAACATTTGAGCCGGGACTACTGGCCCGAGCGAACCGTGGGCTTCTCTACATCGACGAGGTCAATCTGCTCGACGACCACCTGGTTGACGTTTTGCTTGATGTAGCGGTAACTGGTGTGAACAAAGTGGAGCGAGAGGGCATTTCGATCCAACATCCGGCCCACTTCGTATTGATTGGCTCCGGAAATCCCGAAGAGGGAGAGTTGCGTCCCCAACTAGTGGATCGGTTTGGGCTGCACGTGGCGGTGACAACAGACGACGATCTCGATCGGCGAGTCGACATTGTCGAACGCCGCAACGCCTTCGAGCGTGGTCCGGAGGAATTCTGCGCCAACCTGGCACAGGATCAGGAGCAACTTCGAAACAGGATCACTAGGGCGCAGAAGAACTCGGACTCAGTCATAGTCGAACGTCCATTGTTGCGTCAGGTTGCGCAGCTTTGCACTGAGCTGAAGATCGACGGACACCGCGGTGAGTTGGCCATCACTCGAGCCGGACGTGCGCTGGCGGCATTCGAGGGCCGCAAGAAGGTTACAGCAGACGATGTCCGTCGCGTTACCCCAATGGCTTTGCGCCACAGGCTGCGGAGAGATCCGCTCGAAGCACCGGCCAGCACCGAGCGAATTCAACGAGCGTTGGAAAAGGTGTTTGCCGAACAGGCGCAGAAGCGCGAGGCTGGATCAAGCAGTGGTGGGCAAGGTGACGAAGCTGGATCCTCCACGCAGAACTTGGCCAGCGAATCTCGCAGTCAAAGCACTGCCGAGTCTTCTGGTTCGCGTGCTGAATCAACAGATCCGAATGGGACTCGGGGCTTCGATTCTCCCCAAGTGCCTTCGCTAGCTTCGGCTCCTGATATGGAGTTGGCTAAGTTCGGGTTTAGTGAGCGTTCGGAAGAAGCGCGACGTCAATCCAAGGAAGGTAAACTAAACAGCAGGAGCGACTCAGGATCGAAACGAATCTGCTGCGGCGCCCAACAGGGAAGGTATGTGCAGGCAGTCAGCTTCAAGGGAGAAGGCAAAAGAATAGCAATAGATGCTACTTTGCGGGCGACGGCAGGTGCCGGGAACCGCCTGCCGGGCGCCAGGCCCTATAACTTTCCGGCATCTGACACCCGCATGCAGATACCCCATCTCCGTTACAAGCAACTGAGCCGAAAGAACGGACGACTTTTCATTCTCGCGATAGACGCCTCAGGAAGTATGGCAATCAACCGCATCCGCCAGGCGAAAGGAGCTGCGCTCAGCCTACTGAAGCAGTCATACATTAAGCGTGACCGAGTGGCCATCGTAGGATTTCGCGGTACATCAGCGGAAGTGCTGTTACCGCCGTCAAAAAGCATGCTCCGCGCCCGGCGAGTTCTCGATTCTTTACGGGTCGGCGGAGGAACGCCACTCACCGCCGGCCTGATTCGCTCCCTCGAAATAGCAAAACGAGATCGAAGCGAAAGTGAGATCTTTCTTTTGGTCTTTACCGACGGTAACGCGAATGTAGCGGCCGGATCAAAAGGAAGTGAGTCGCGACCCGAACGTAAGGCAACGATCGAGAGAGAGTTAGAGGGCTTGGGTTCAGCGTTAGGTAAGGCCGGGGTAAGAATCTTTGTCGTGGACAGTCACAACCAATTTGTCTCAAACGGTGATGCTCGAGCCCTGGCAGAGAAATTGGGTTCGAACTACCTAACCGTCAAACAGGGTATGCAGAGTATGTAGACGCCGGCGCCACTGCCGGGGTTTTGGTCATACGCCAATGTCGAGTCAACTATACAAATCACTGACGGAAGCTGAACGCGATCGGCGTGTGCTTGAACTTTACGATCAACTAATTGAAGTTGAGCAGCGGCTGATACCGACCGGCTTACATGTGCTTGGACGTCCGTCTGAAGACGCTGAACGAGCGGACATGCTCAGAATGATTGCTTCGTTTGACCGGCCCGAGGTGGGGGTACGCGCGTTGCCCGATCTGGTGAGTGAGAGTATCGGGCTCGGAAGTTACGACGCACTGCTCAAGTTCGCATCGCTGGACCAGCCGCGATTGTCTGACCGGGAGCGGGTGGATAGCATAGTCTCCGCTACAATTAGGGAGTTTCTCGAGGGCGGTGCTGAGGTCGCAGCATCTTTGCTGGAGCGTACCTCCAATATTAAACGTCAGGATTCGCTGCCGGTGTTCGCGCTGCTGGAGGAGATATCTAAGCAACTCGAGACCAACAACGAAATCGAAGCTCTGCTTCGCGCGTTGCGCGGTGAGTTCATCGCACCCGGTCCAGGTGCCGACATCGTTCAAAACCCTGCAATCCTTCCAACCGGAAGAAACACTCACGCGGTTAATCCTTACACCATTCCTTCGATTATGGCTTTTGCCCGCGCCGAAGCTGTTGCCGGGAATTTACTCGAACGTTATCTGGCCGAGAACGGACGCTACCCTGGGGCAATAGCGTTGGTGTTGTGGGGTCTGGATAACATCAAGACTCAAGGTGAAGGAGTGGCTCAGGCATTTTGGTTGCTAGGTGTACGTCCGGTGCGTGATGCCCTGAACCGGGTTACGGAAGTAGAAGCGATTCCCCTTCAGGAATTGAAGCGTCCACGGATTGACGTCGTCATGACCATTTCCGGCATCTTCCGCGATTTATTTAGTCCGACCGTGTTATTGCTCGACAAAGCTGTTCGCCTCGTCGCTCAGTTAGATGAGCCACCGGAAATGAATTATTTGCGACGACACGTGATGGAGCAAGTGCGCAACGATGTCTGCCGCTTCGACGATGCCGTGGCCCGTGTGTTTTCCAACGCGCCAGGCAACTACGGGACCAACGTCAATTTCATGGTGATGGACTCGCAGTGGGACCACGACGAGACGCTGGGAGATCTATTCGTGATGCGCAAGTGCTTTGCCTATGGCCGAGACTCCGAGGGACTCGCGGTTGAAGGACGTGAAGCCCGAGTTGCAATGGATCGAGCCCTTGCGCGGGTGGAAGCGACCTATCAGAACATCGACACTTTTGAGATCGGAATTACGGATGTCGATCACTATTTCGAGTATCTTGGCGGGATTTCAAAAGCAGTCGAGACGCGTGCTCAGGCCCGGCCCTCGATCTACCTGTCAGATTCGCTCTCGCGTGATGCGAGGATCAGATCGCTGGAGGAGACCGTGCGACTTGAGACCCGCGCGAAGACTCTTAACCCGAAATGGTATGAAGGGATGTTGAAACACGGATTCCGCGGGGTCGCCGAAATAGAGAGCCATGTGTCGAACACTTTCGGCTGGAGCGCAACTGCGGACGCCGTTGACGACTGGATATACACAGAAGTCGCAAAAACATTTGCCCTTGACGATGCAATGCTTGAGCGCCTGCGCACACTTAATCCGCATTCCGCACATTCATTGATCGGCCGCCTGCTTGAAGCCCACGGCCGCGGATACTGGGACGCAGATGTAAATCTCCTGGATCAGCTCCGCGAGATCAGCGGTAGTCTTGAAGATCAGCTCGAAGGCGTGGCGTGAACAGTATTTGAGAGGCAGAAGTCTTTCGTGTTGGTTCGTGTAGTTTTGTGGATCGTCTACTCATACGGGAAACAAACGATCCACGAAATCACACGAACAAGCACGAAGTAAGAAAATCTAGAGTAGAAACCAACCCTAAGGAGGTCTCCTCATGGCCGAATTAGTCCTCAAGGAAGAAGTCTATGAAGTTATAGGCGCAGCGATGGAGGTTTACTATCAGCTTGGCCGGGGGGCTTTCTCGAACCGCTCTACCAGGAAGCGTTCGAGATCGAATTGAGTAGAAGAGGGTTGCCGTTTGAGCCTCAGGCCGAGCTGACAATTGAGTATAAAGGTCAGCCTCTGAAGAAGAAGTATGTTGCCGACGTAGTTTGCTTTAACCAGATTATTGTCGAATTGAAAGCTTTGGACCGTCTCACCGGTGTAGACGAGGGGCAACTGCTTAACTATTTAAAAATGACCCGTATGAAAGTGGGACTATTGATTAACTTTGGCAGCCCAGCAAGGCTGGAGTGGAAAAGGTACATAATCTGAGACGCCGACTAGTCTCCCGTCAACGGCGGCATCGATTTTGTTGGTGTCGATTCGTGTGATTTCGTGGATCGTTCGGCCGCAGACAATAAATACGATCCACGAAATTACACGAATCACACGAACGGATCGTCTCTATGGCTTCAAAAGGGAAGGCAGTGAAGTGCAGGTAACGGTTCTCTATGTGGGTTCTAGTTTGCTGGCGCCGCTCAAGAATGCGGAGCGGGAGATCAATCGTGAATACAAGCTCGACCTGCGTGTGGCTGCCTACAACTTCGGTTCGTCGCTAGATCAACTCGAGTGGATCGAGGTCGACCACGATCTCGCCACTGCGGATGTTGTGTTTGTTATTCACGTGATGGATGGCGAGAACGCTGCGCGGCTGGTTCCTGCTCTTGAACGTTACAGAAAACGCCATCACGCGGTCATAGTCATAAACTGCATGCCAGAGTTGATGCGAAATACGCGCATGAGGCATTTGGACTTAGGCAGGTTTTTCGGAAACAATTCCACTGATAAGGAGAAGAAGAGAAGAGGAGAAGGGGAGAAAAGAAATTTTAAGCGCGCCGTCCGCCTCTTCGGCACCGCCGGCTCATGGATTGGTAGACAAGCACGCGCAAACGGTTCAAACGCTGATTCTGGCAAGAGGCGACATGGGCACGGCCAATATTTGAAACTGGTCGACAAATTGCCAAACATTCTCAGGTTCGTGCCTACGGCTGGAAGACTCCGTGACGTCAAAAACTACCTCTACCTCTTCTGTTATTTCCTGCAACCTACGCCTCGCAATATTCGCTCGATGATCCTCTTTGCGCTGAAACACTACCTGCCGGATGGTCGCCTGCGCAAACTGAAAGTTGAAATCCCAGCGCCCGAGGCTATGCCATCGGTTGCGATCTATCATCCGGATGCCCCCAAGCTGTTTGAAACGTTCGACGCATATCGAAAGTGGTACTCTCGGCGAACTCCAAAGTTAAAAGTGCAAAGTCCAAAGGCGAAGGATATACCTCTCGATGCTGAAGCAACCGTAGGTCTGCTTCTGATGCGGCCGCAGGTCGTCAGCAAAACAACAAAGCATTACGACGCACTCATTCATGCAATCGAGGCCGAAGGCTTAAGCGTTATTCCGGCAATCTCGACGCTAATGGATAACCGCGAAGCGTGTCAGAAATTCTTCATAAACAGTAGCCCGGCTTCAAAGACCAAAGGCCAAAGCCCAACTTCCAACATGGAAGCAACTGACCACGGACAACTGGCCACGGACAAAGGACGCTCGCGCGTCAGCCAAATCGTTTCGTTGACTGGCTTCAGCTTTGTGGGCGGACCGGCACTAAACGACAGTTTGGCCGCCTCGGCATTTCTGACTAGCTTAAATCGTCCTTATCGATCCGCGGTTAGTTTGGATACCCAGAGTATTGAAGCCTGGACTGAGTCACTTACGGGATTGAATCCGATTCAAGCAGGAATGCAGATCGCCATTCCCGAGATCGATGGAGCCACTGAACCCTTTGTCTATGGCGGCATTTCAGAAAGGGACGTTGAACCGGTGGGGTTGGAAGATCGCTGCCAACGTCTTGCTCGACGATTGCGGCGCGCAAACCATCTGCGCCGCGCGCCTCGCAGCAAACTCAAGCTCGCCCTAGTCCTGTTTTGCTTTCCTCCGAACAAGGGCAACATCGGAACCGCCGCTGATCTGGATGTCTTCCCGAGCGTGTGGGACACCCTTAAGAAACTGAAAGCGGACGGCTACGATGTAGAACTTCCTCCTTCATCGGAAGAATTGCGCGAGAGACTTCTCGTTGGGAACTCTGAGACTCTTGGAGCGACGGCTAACATTGCCTATCGAATGGACGCCGACGAATACCGTCGACTTTGTCCTTATGTGGATGAGATTGAGTCAGAGTGGGGAAGAGCGCCGGGCAGAATCAATTCGTACGGAAACGAGTTACTGATTCCGGGACTCACGCTGGGTAACATATTTATTGGGGTGCAGCCGACGTTTGGGTACGAAGGCGACCCAATGCGATTGATGATGGCTCGGGGCGGTGCGCCGCATCACGGGTTCGTGGCTTTCTATACATATCTCTCCCGCGTGCTCAATATCGATGCCGCAATCCACGTTGGGACCCACGGCGCCCTGGAGTTCATGCCTGGCAAGCAAGTAGGCCTTTCCGCGTCGTGCTGGCCAGACAGACTTATAGGCGAACTGCCAAACATTTACATCTACAGCGTCAACAATCCTTCGGAAGGTTCAATCGCCAAACGTCGCTCCTACGCTGAACTAATTTCTTATCTGACGCCACCCATGGAGAATGCGGGTCTCTACCGGGAATTAGCTTCGCTGAAAGAATTGTTGTTGGCTTACCGGCAGACAACTGACGAGCGCGAGCGAGCGAGATTGTTTGACGCAATCGAGGAGTCCAGCCGGAGTTTGAATTTTGCGGATTCACGCCTTCCTCCATCGGGAGGGAGATGTCTATAAGCACCCGATTGGCCATGTGCTGGCAGCTCCTAAGGAGCGCAATGTGACTGGGGGGCTCCGAAGAAAGTTCGCTCCTAAAAGGAGCTAACCGTGTTTGTGGAGATTCGAGATCTATACACATTACGGCCCTGACAGGGCTTAGGAAGGCTCGTTATGATTCGAACACACTCCGTTAGGAGCTGCTTGAGGAAACCAAGACACGCTTGCGAAATTCTTCGGGAATCACTCGATGCCTGAACGCCTCGACACCATTAAATGTGATTACCGGAATATCATCTTTATAGCGTTCCAATAACTCAGGATCGCTTTGAATGTTCACTTCGTCGAGTGTGTAATCACCCTCGCAGCCTGCGGCGCGCATCGCCACCTTGGCGTCTTCGCAGAGATGGCAACCTGGTCGGGAATAGATGATGACTTTTGTTTTCACGAATTAGTCTTAGTCATACTTCTATGAGCAATTCCGCCGTTGATGGTACCCGAGCAATCAGATTGTTGAGGGCAAGGTTGCGGCAAGGAATCGACTAAATACTGCTTGCCAGTGAATCGGGAAACAGGTTATAAATATCGCCACCGAGCCAATTATAAATCTTAACGGCACGGCGCTCTTAATGATTAGGCAAATAATTCGGGCAAATTTCGCAGAGAGTGGTCCCTGCTTTGCGGGGAATTGTATAGTTCAAGCTCTGCTATTGAGTAGAAGTGTACCTGCGACGACGAGTTTAGACCCGCTCGCAGTTCCAATCGACGGAGGTATGCATAGTGGATAGTCCAAACAATCAAGAGCTATCCCCAAAGCTATCCCCAGACCTATCCAAAGCCACGCCGCCTATAGCAGGAGCGACTGCTGCAGCTCCGCCACCTTCCGCACCGGCGAAAGCGGTGCCACCGGGTGCAAAACCCGCTCCCAAAGCTGCCGGTGCGGTCGTTGAAAGCGCTCCTGATCCGCCCGTTAACAAAATGCGGCGTCGGATTGTCTGGGCCGCCGTGGTCGGATTTTTAGCGACCTGCTTCCTGATGTTCCTACGGTTCTTTTTGCCGCGGACGATTTTTGAGCCTGCAAGTACTTTCCGCATCGGTTCTCCGAGTGATTACGCACTGGGCGTCGATACCAAGTGGCAACAGCAATATCGCATCTGGGTAACCAAGACTTCTGACCGCATCTTTGTGATCTACGCGCGCTGTACCCATCTCGGCTGCACACCCGATTGGAAGGCAAGCGAGAACAAGTTCAAATGCCCTTGCCATGGTAGTGGCTACGACAGCGAGGGCATTAACTTTGAAGGTCCGGCTCCCAGGCCAATGGACCGCGCTCATGTCGAACTGGATCCAGAGGGTCAGATCCGAGTGGACATTGCCAGACTTTACGACTGGCCTAAGGGTGAATCAAGCGATTTTGACCAGCCCGGAGCTTATATTTCTTTGTGAGGTTGGCAGGGATAGGGCGCTAGTCGGATTCGCCACGTTTTCTTAAGAAAACAGTCGCAACGAGAGGTTATGGAGCCAGAACGCCCGGATCAAGCGGAACTTAAGGAGACTAAGCAGCTCACCGGCGGTGAGACGGCGGGCTCGAGCCTCGTCGGAAAAGTTCGCGATAGTGGGATGGCGCTAAAAGAACGCGCCGTCGAGGAAGTTAAATCATACAAGGACCCGCAGAATACCCAGCTTTGGAAATCGATCTTTCGCGTCTCTCACGATCGCTCAGATCCCCGCAACCGTTCTCTGGCAATACTCTCGAACGTTTTTCTACACCTTCATCCGGCGAAAATTAATCGCGATGCGGTGCGTTACCCATTTACCTGGGGTATGGGTGGCATTACCTTCTATCTCTTCATCGTGCTTACGTTCTCTGGCGTGCTCTTGATGTTCTATTACCACCCAACAAAGGCTGATGCTTTTAAGGACATCCTTTATTTGGAGCACGACGTTCCCTTCGGGAAGCTCCTGCGCAATATGCATCGTTGGGCGGCCCACTTGATGGTTATAACCACTTGGTTACACATGTTTCGGGTCGTGCTTACTGGTTCGTACAAAAGACCGCGCGAATTTAATTGGGGGGTTGGCGTGGTGTTGCTGGTGCTCACTCTGCTGCTTTCGTTTACGGGCTATCTCTTGCCGGATGACCAGCTCGGTTTCTGGGCGGTGACAGTTGGAACCAACATGGCTCGTGCCACGCCCATGCTGGGATCCGAAGGGCCCTTTGGAGTTCAGCTCGGCATGACTCCCTTCAATGACGTCCGTTTTGGACTGCTGGGTGGATCGATCGTCGATTCAAATGCGTTGTTGCGTTCCTACATCTGGCATTGCATTGGTATTCCTCTGGTGGCCTCGATTTTCATGGCGGTTCATTTTTGGCGCATACGTAAAGATGGTGGCATCTCCGGTCCGGCTCCAGTTATGCTTGAATCAGAGATGAAGGCGGTGAAGAAGAATTAGTTGGAGCCCGGAGAACGCCAGGGTCAGTTTTTAAACTATGGCGAAGCGTAGATTCAACTTAACCAAAGGTAAGTTGCTTGGCCTGGGAGTGCTGGTAGCCGTCGTAGTCCTCGCGGTGCTGGTGGTTGAAGACTGGCAGCAGCTGTGGAAGATCTCCTCGGCGCCGGACAACGTTCCCATTGTGGCGATGCTCTTCCTGGTTCCTATCTTCACCTGGATGGGAGTCAGGCAGTCCCTCGCGAACGATCGGCTAATCAGGGAACTGGAACAGGATCCCAAACTCGCAAAAACCCATCATCGAAAGGCGGAGCCGTGGCGACCAGGGTGGGCGCGTGAGCTCCATGTTTGGCCTTATCTGGTGCGCATCGAGTTCCTGGTGACTGTAATCGTCACGGTGATCCTGTTTGTTTGGTCGATCACGCTGAACGCCCCACTGGAAGAACCTGCTAATCCTAACTTGACTATGAATCCGTCGAAGGCGCCCTGGTACTTCCTCGGGTTGCAGGAGATGCTGGTTTATTTTGATCCTTGGATTGCCGGCGTAGTAATGCCCTCCCTCATCATGGTGGGTTTGATGGTCTTCCCGTATGTCGATTCAAACCCGCTTGGCAACGGCTATTACACGCTCAGACAGCGCAGATTTGCGGTGGGAATGTTTGCCGTCGGGTTTCTGCAGTGGATTTTGCTGATAGTAATTGGGACCTTCATCCGCGGCCCTGGCTGGATCTGGTTCTGGCCCGGTCAGACCTGGGATCACAACGCCGTGGTGTTCGATAAGAACATAGACCTGCACGACCTAATCGCTACCAGCTGGATTGGTAAAACGCTGCATCTCGGATTTCTCCAGAGCAACTTGGGTAAGTGGATCTTTGGCGCTCTGGTTGTAGGAGGCTTCTACATAGTCGGCGCCCTGTTCTTCCATTGGCTAATGACGGTCGATTTTAAACGAATCTCGCTGCGGCCGCTTCGTTTGTTCCCGCGCGATCCGTTTGAGCAAAAGCTCCTGGAGCGAACAAGCATTCTGCAATATGTGATGTTCCAATTTTTTGCAATAAGTGTGCTGTTGGCGATGCCGGTGAAACTTATTCTGCGGCTGGGACTGACGATCAAGTATGTCTGGGTGACACCATGGTTCAACATTTGACTGGCTCACATTTGACAAGCGCGGAGGAATGATCCTGAGTGGCCGACTCTCCTGAAGCTAGGGAATCGTTGGTTAAGAAAGAGCCAGAGGTCCCGGCACACGATCCCATCGTGAGCCGCTCTACGAGCGGCATCATGCTTCTTAGCGCTTTGCTTCTAACCGCTTCTCTCGTGTGGGCGCTTTGGGACGAAACTTTCGGTCAGCGTCCGTGGAAAGGCACTCAACAGGAGTTTGTCACCCGTTACACGCGCTACCTGAAGAGTATTAAAACGCAGGCCGGTAAGACTGAAGCGGAAGTTAAAGAGAGCGTCGAGTATCAGACGCTGGACGCCGAGGCAAAGGCTGCGCAGGAACAAGTCAAACCGGAAACCGCTGAGATCGATCGGAAGGTTGCGCAGATTCAAAAGCAGCTAGACGCCGTAACCGATCCCTTCCAGAATCAGCGCGGCCGTCTCACGGTCATTAACTACAACGTAGAAACTGCTAAAGGGTCGGCCAAAGAGAAATATCGGAAACGGGCGGAGGAAAAACGTCAGGAAGTAGTCGAAGTCGAGTTACCGGCTCCGGATGGCTCCGGCAAGACCATTACGCAGAGGATGAATTATGAGCAGCTCGAGAAATTTTACAACGACCTGCGTGAGGAGAAGGCAAGGATCCTGGGTCGGAAAGCGGAGTTGCTCAAGCAGCCCACTGAGCTCGCAAAGAAGCGGGACGACTACCTGCGGCACCATATGATCGGATTGGGCCCTGGTCAGATCGACGGGCTCATCAGGAAGATGGACAATTTCGACTACTCCATCCTCGGGCACCAGATTAGTGCGAATGAGTCAGATATCGTCGACCGCTGCGTAGTGTGTCATGTCGGTATTCGCGAGCCGGTAAATATTAGACCGGCTGACCTGGCGCCTGAAGGGCCGGGCAAAAAGCCTGACAGTTTGGCGCGAGCATTCGTCAGTCATCCGAACAGAGAACTGCTGCAGATTCACAACCCCGATCGTTTTGGCTGCTCAAGTTGCCACTGGGGCAACGGACGCGCCACTACAAGTGACGTCAAAGGCCACGGACGGCACAAGTACTGGTTGTGGCCGTTGTTTGAACGCGAGAACATCGAAGCCGGCTGCCAGCAATGCCATGCCAAAGACCGGGTTACCCAGGGTGCCGAGACGCTGAACCTGGGTCGAGATCTTTTCGATCACCGAGGCTGTGTAGGCTGCCACCGTTACGAAGGTTTCGATCGAGAAACTGACACACTTTCCAGCACGCGGCAGAGCACTACCCAACTCGAAGACCAAATTATCGGTAACGAAAAACAGATCCGGCAGGATACTGAGGCAGCTAACCAGGCAGCCGATGATGCTGAGGCGCAACGCTTACTCGCGCATGCGGAGTCACTGCGCGTCTCGAATAGCCTGCTGGCCGCGCGCATCGATCAGTTGAGCCTGCAGTCGAAGTATTTGATGCAGGATCAGAAGAAGATTGGTCCGAACCTGAAGGACATTCGGCTCAAGCTGCGCAAGGAATGGGTCCCCATCTGGCTCAAGGATCCTCAGGGTTTTCGACCGGGCACTAAGATGCCGACTTTCTGGCGATTCGGGATTGATCGAGACGGGGACGAGCAGATCAGAGCGATCTCGGCTTATCTCTGGCAGGAGAGTTTCAGCGGCAAGGTTCAAGATCAAGCCCGCGGCGACGCCGCCCAGGGTAAGGAGTTGTTTGAAACCCGGGGTTGTCTTGGCTGCCACTCGATCGGCGATAGCGAAAGCTCGATAGGTGGGACGTTTGCCGCGAATCTTCAGCGCGTTGGTGAGAAATCAAACTTCGAATACATCGTGCGCTGGATTCATAACCCACGCGAGCGCTGGGCGCCCTATTGCCCGAAGGAAAAGCGAGATCTTACGGCAGATGATTACAGCAAAAACAATAAGCCTTACGTGTTTGATACGGAATTGAATTCTCGCTGCCCGAACGACGGAGCCGAGTTGCAAGTTCAGAACATGACCGTGATGCCAAACTTCCGGCTGACTGATCGGGACGCTCGAGACATTGCAAGTTATTTGTTCTCGCTTTCTTCGCCTCCTGCTTATCCCGATGCGTCTTTCATGGACGATCCGAATTTAAAAGAAAAGGGTCATGGGTTGATCAAGCAGTACGGCTGCGCCAGTTGCCACGAAATCAAGGGGTTTGAAGAGGAACAGCGGATCGGTAAGGAACTGACGGTTGAAGGCGCTACACCGATTGAGAGATTAGACTTCGCTCTGCTGACCCATGATGCGGAGAAAGGACACGATCCGCTCAAGTTACATGGCGACCATTCGGAGAAACCCTGGTACAACCACAAAGGCTTCTTCGAGCACAAGCTGGTCGAACCGTCGATCTATGATCAGGGCAAGGAGAAGGATCCGAAGGATCGGCTACGTATGCCCAAGCCCTATCTCACGCCGGAATGGCGAAATGCTCTGACCACATTTCTGCTGGGGAGTGTTGGCACAGAAGGATCGAATGTGCCTGCATCCCTCTTCTATAATCCTCAGGACCAGCGTCGCCAGGATGTGCAAAATGGCTGGTGGGTTATCAAGAAGTACAACTGCATGGGTTGTCACGAGATTCAAGTGGGGCAGCGTTCGGTGTTGATGGATGTCCCGGTTTATCAAACGCCTGAAGGTAAGGACCTGCTTCCGCCGAGGTTGACGAGCGAAGGCGCCCGCGTTGATCCAACCTGGCTCCTGCGCTTTCTAAATGATCCATCTATGAGTGATCAGAGGGGGCCAGCCGCGCAGCCTGCGACGAACACGACCTCCCTTTCTGTTGGCACTCCCGGTGGCAACAGAAATGCACAGGCTAACGGAGGAAACGCTGGCATCGAACCTGAAACTCAGAGCAGCGGAGGGTTGAAAGCGCAACCTGGACAGGATCGCAATGGCGTGCGGTCCTATTTGAAAGCGCGTATGCCGACGTTTAATTTCTCGCCCAACGAACTGCAGACTCTGGTGCGGTTCTTCATGGCGCTGTCCGGTCAGCAGGAACCCTACATTAAAGAGCCGCTTCAACCGCTGACTGAACAGGAAAAACTGGTAGCCCGGCAGATGTTTACTTCAGGCACGCCTTGTCTGAAATGTCACATTACGGGCGAGCCAACCCACGACGAAAAAGCCATCGCACCTAGCTTTCTGCTTGCCGGCGAGCGTCTTAAGCCTGACTGGACCTTTAGATGGCTTCTGGATCCCGCGCAGATCGATCCGGGAACAGCCATGCCTAGTGGATTGTTCAGAAAGGAAGGGGACCGCTGGGTTATCAATCTTCCAAATCCGCCGGCCAGCGCAAACGAGTACAGCCAGGACCATGCGGACTTGCTCGTTCGCTATATGTTGTCGCTGACCCCGGAAGAGCAAAGACGATTGCTAGCCACTTCTCCGGTACAGCCTGCAGGCAGTGCAAGCCCTCAGACGCAGGGAAGCTTGCGCAGGAAGAGCAATGATAATGTGACGAAGAAAATTCGCAAGAACAGACGCCCGCCGACTATAGCTCGCACAGGCGGGCGAGCTAATACACGTGCCCCCGGAATGTAGTTGTCTGGTGTGCTTCGCGGGTCTACTTCTGACGAAGCCCGTGCTAGAGTTGCACCGAAAGTTATCTTAATTTGGAGGAACTGATCATGTTTAAGCAGATGAGGGTCTGGTTTGTCCTGACCATTATTCTTTCACTCCTCGCGCTGGGTTCATCCTGCAGCAAGCAGGGTACAAACGAAGCTAGTCCGGATACAAACTCCACTGCGTCGACGACTGGCAAGACTTACGCAAGCAAAGGTGACGAAGGAACGGTAACGGGAGCCGTCGCATTTAATGGCACTCCACCGGCTCCGAAAAAGATCGACACGTCGGCAGATCCCGTCTGCGGGCAAGCCAACCCGAATTTGGTGACAGAGGACACCATGGCGAAGGAAGGCAAGCTCGCGAACGCCTTTGTCTACATTAAGGATGGAGCCACAGTCGACGGCACCAAGGTTGGCGACTACACCTTCGCAACGCCGACAGACGCCGCAGTCCTTGATCAGAAAGGGTGTCACTATGTGCCCCATGTGATGGGAGTCCAGGCAAATCAGAAGGTCAGAATCACCAATAGCGATCCGACTCAGCACAATGTTCACCCGACGCCAAGGGTTAATCCGGAATGGAATCAAACCCAGGCAAATGGTGCGGCTCCGATCGAGAAGAGCTTCGCGCGTCCCGAAGTCCTTATTCCGGTCAAATGTAACCAGCACCCTTGGATGAAGTCATACATCGGCGTTCTCAAACATCCGTTTTACGCAGTAAGTGGGGAGGATGGCACCTTTACAATCAAGGGCGTACCGCCGGGAACTTACACGGTGGCCGCGTGGCATGAAAAAGGTGGTCCAAACGGCACTGAGAAGACGACGCAGGTTACAGTCGCGGCTAACGGCAGTGGGAAGGCCGACTTTGCCTTCGGCGACGCCGCAAGTGCTTCATCACGGCCCGGGGGGCTTCAGATGATGCCGGCGCTCGAACTGCCGATGATCGTTCGACACTGAAGGACAGGGATTGTCAATTGCCAAATTCCGATTGCCGGTTTGAAGGCAGTGGTAGTCTCTTAATTTGAAAGAATTCACGCAATTACAGAACCGGGAGCGGTAGCGACCGCACTCAACCCACGGAGTACTTAGCGGCGAGCAGCAGTTGAACTCCATTTTATACCGGTGAGCAGAGTGCTCCAGTAAGTTGAGTGCGGTCGCTACCGCTCCCGGTTCCGTGATTGAGTAACACCAACCAGCAGCTCGGGCGCTCTTTCGAACTAACCCTCTACCAGGACAGGTAACAGCTTACCGTTGGGATGTGTCGAATCGACAATTGGAAATCGGCAATGGGGCTGGGCTAGCAACAGGGAACCGGACAAAGGTGAACAAGGGCTTACATCGGTTTTCTCTGCTCGTGGCGGGCGCGACGTTCTTTTTGATCATTGCCGGTGCTCTCGTCACGAGTAATGACGCGGGGTTGGCGACCGAAGATTGGCCACTCTCCAACGGACAGTTCTTTCCAGCAATGGTGGGAAACCTCTTTTGGGAACATGGTCACCGGATGGTGGCTACCACCGTAGGCATGCTTACGATTGTCCTGCTTGTCTACCTTTTCAGGAAAGAACCAAGACGGTGGGTGCGCCGGCTGGGATTATTTGCCCTGTTTATGGTGGTTGCTCAGGGGCTGTTGGGCGGACTTACTGTAAAACTGATGCTGCCGCTGGCCGTTTCGACAGCGCACGCCACTCTGGCTCAGATTTTCTTCTGCACAACGGTGGCCCTGGCGGTTTTTACGTCAAGAAGCTGGACCAACCAGGAGCTGAGCCTCGAAGAAAAAGGCACGCTGCCGGTTCGTTATGTTTGTCTCGCGGCGGCGGCAACGGTATTCCTGCAGCTCATTCTCGGGGCTACGCTGCGACATTCCGCAACCTGGGATAAGCATCTGCCGACAGACCTGGTTGTGGCTCACATCGGCGGAGCGCTCGCCCTAACGCTCCTACTAGCCAGCGCCGCAATCATGATTCTACGCCGCCACGGGAGCGAAGCGTTTTTGACCAGACCCGCTGTAATTGGACTCGCTTTGCTGACATTACAACTGATGTTAGGAGTGGCTGCGTACCTGACCCGGCTCGCATCGCCCAACGAGCCGCAGCCCTTGAACCCGATGGTGGGAATCACTGTGGCGCACGTGGCTTGCGGTGCTTTGGTCTTTGCGACGACCATCGTACTCACTTTAAGGTCATTTAAGGTTTTACGCGCGGCCGATTCGGAGGTTGATTTAGCAACCTCGCCGCAGCGGGTTTGAGTGTATTTCAGATTAAGCTTTGGTTTGTTGCTGCGAAAGAGACAACCTGAAGGTTGATACTTCCGCAAATGCCCTGCGGTGCCTGATAGGGACCTAGGACCTAAGGAACGCTTGTATGGAAGAGATTGTTGTAGAACTTCATCCGGGAATCGCTGCGTCGCTGGGCCATCGCCTTACTCTTCGCGAGCGCGCCGCGGCTTACGCTGAACTCACCAAGCCTCGCATCACATTCCTCATCGTCCTTACCGCAGCTGCCGGCTTCGCCTTGGCGACAAAGGGAAGGATTGATTACCTGCGACTGGTCACCGCCATGGTTGGCGTTGGGCTTCTTTCGTCGGGGATTGCGACGCTCAATCAGTACCTGGAGCGTGACCTTGACGCTCTGATGCGGCGTACTGCTGACCGGCCTTTGCCAGCTGGCAAGCTTTTGTCCTGGGAAGCATTGGTCTTTGGAGTGGGTCTTACTGCACTTGCTGAAGTCTATCTTGCGGTCCTGGTGAATCCGCTCACAGCGTTGCTGGGACTCACCGTCGTTGCCGGTTACTTGTTTGCATACACCCCGCTGAAAACGAAGACTTCGCTTTCAACTCTAGTGGGCGCGTTTCCGGGGGCCGTCCCGCCGTTAATCGGATGGACCGCGGCGCGCGGCGAACTGAGCCTGGAAGCGTGGGTGCTGTTTGCGATCTTGTTTCTCTGGCAGTTTCCACATTTTCTGGCCATCGCCTGGATGTATCGAGAGGATTACGCCCGCGCGGGAATACTGATGTTACCCGTGGTTGAGCCCGACGGAAGGATTACAGGGCAGCAGATAGTTATCTACACCTTGATGCTCTTGCCCGTGAGCTTGCTACCAACCGCATTGGGGATCTCCGGTAAGGTGTATTTCTTCGGGGCGATCATTCTAGGCTTACTGTTTCTCTATAGCAGTGTTCGTGCGGCGTTTTCGCATTCTCGGCAGGAGGCCCGACGACTCTTGCTGGCCTCGGTCATTTATTTGCCGCTCTTGTTCATACTAATGGTCGTGAATCGTGAATCGTAAATCGGAAATGGTAAACCGTAAGTCGTGTGAAGGGTTGTTCGCTTCATCCGATTCTTCTCTGCACAAAGGACTGTTTTTAAGATTCACGATTTACGATTTACCAAAAAGGAGTACCCGATGGGACGAGCTCTTGCGGTTATTATCTGGATCCTGACGCTCCTGTCAGTGTCTCTCTTTTTCATCGACAAATGGTGGTTCCCCACGGCCATCTCATCGCACGCGGCCGCCCTTGATCGCCAGTTCCTGATAACCATCATTGTCGTTGGACTTGCTTTCACAGCGGCTCAGGTTGGGCTCGGCTACATGGTCTGGAAATATCGGGAGGACGCCGATCGGAGTCGCGCGACCTACACCCACGGAAGCAGCAAGCTAGAAGTTATCTGGACCGTGGTCACGGCTATCATCTTCATCGGCCTGGCGGTGATGGGGCAAAGCGTGTGGGCGTCGCTGCGCTTTAATGATGCACCCCCAGGCTCCTACCAGGTTGAGGTCGTGGCGCAACAGTTTCAATGGAACTTTCACTACCCCGGTACGGACCGAGTCTTTGGTCGCACTGATCCAAACTTGATTGATGACTCAGGGCTCAACTTCATCGGCTTAGACGAAGCAGACCCGAACGCCAAAGACGATGCCGTGCACACCGTGCTCGCCATACCCTCTGGTCGTCCGGTCGAATTGCTGTTGCGTTCGAAGGACGTGATTCATAACATCTGGGTCCCGCAGCTCCGTTTCAAACAAGATCTGGTTCCAGGGATGGTAATTCGCGTGCACTTCACTGCGAACACACCCGGCAAGTACGAACTTGCTTGCGCCGAACTCTGCGGGCAACTCCACTTCCAGATGAAGAGTTACCTACTGGTTCTTCCTGACGACGAACTGGGAGCGCTGACCGCCCTGCCTCAGGACCAGTTTCAGACTCGGATGACGGAGCTGTTGGCTAAATACAAACTGCCTGCCCAGAACTGAAACTCTTGGCTGCTCTGCGCTGCGGTTAATTAGCTTAACCACGAGGAGATCAAAGATGTCAGGTGAAACTCACGAAGCCGTCCACCGGCACCCGGCCCCAACAGGCTTCATCCGCAAGTATATCTTTAGCCTGGACCACAAGGTGATCGGCATCCAGTACATCATGCTGGCGCTGGTTGCCGTACTGGTCGGGATGACGATGTCTGTATTGATGCGAATGAACTTGTCCTGGCCCGGAACAAATTGGCCCATTCTCGGCACGCTGTTTCCGGGTGGCGCTCCGGACGGCATGATGACTCCTGAGTTTTACTTGTCGCTGGTAACAATGCACGGAACTATCATGGTCTTCTTCGTGCTGACTACAGCGCCGCAGGGGGGCTTTGGCAACTACTTTCTGCCCATTCAAATCGGCGCAGAAGATATGGCTTTCCCCGTATTGAACATGCTTTCCTTTTGGGTCACCCTGGTGGGATTCATCGTCATCCTCGCTGCGATTTTCTTCTCCGGCGCGGATTCCACAGTAGGGCCGATCGGAGGCTGGACGGGTTATGCACCGCTGAGCGCGTTACCAAACGCTGGGCCTGGGCAAGGCATGGGCATGAACCTGTGGATCATCAGCATTGCGATTTTTTGCGTTGGTTCCTTGTTGGGCGCGCTTAATTTTATTACCACTCTGCTCAACATGCGCACGCGCGGAATGTCCTTGATGCGCATGCCTCTGACGTGCTGGGCGTGGTTTACCACGGCAGTGCTGGCGCTGCTTTCTTTCCCAGTGCTGCTGGGCGGCGGCATTCTGTTATTGCTCGATCGGTTGGCTGGTACCAGCTTCTTTATTCCTGGTGGGCTATATCTCAGCGGCATCCTCTCAGGTACAGACGAAAGGTTTCCGTTGCACACCGGCGGATCTCCGATTCTCTGGCAACATCTCTTCTGGTTCTTCGGGCACCCAGAAGTCTATATCGCGATTCTGCCAGGGATGGGCGCCACCTCGCACATCCTGTCGACCTTCGCCCGCAAGCCCGTCTTTGGTTACCGGGCAATGGTCTTCGCAATTTTTGCCATCGGGCTGCTGGGATTCTTTGTATGGGGCCACCACATGTTCATCAGTGGTATGAGCCCGTATTCGGCAATGACTTTCTCGATACTGACGTTGTCCATAGGCGTTCCTTCTGCAGTCAAGACGTTTAACTGGCTGGGAACTCTATGGGGCGCCAGAATACGCTTCACCACCGCCATGCTGTTTGCAATTGGGTTCGTTTCGCTCTTTGTGGCTGGAGGAATTACCGGCCTTGTCTTGGGGCAAACATCGCTCGATCTCCCAATGCACGACACCTATTTCGTGACCGCGCACTTCCATCTGGTCATGGGCGTGGCTTCAATCTTCGGGATGTTCGCGGCGACTTATTTCTGGTTTCCGAAGATGTTCGGACGCCTCATGAATGAAAGTCTTGGGAAGTTTCACTTCTGGATTACATTCATCGGTGTTTATTGCATCTTTGTCCCCATGCACACCATGGGAATCGTTGGTATGCCCAGGAGATTTGCGCAGTTTACGGAATACGAGTATCTCAAAACGCTGCATCCCCTCGTGGTCTTTGTCTCAATCGCGGCGATAGCGACGGTGCTGGCCCAGATCGTTTTTTACTTCAACTTGCTTTGGAGCATTTTCAAAGGCAAGCGGGCGGGGGAGAACCCCTGGGATGCCACCACGCTCGAGTGGACTACGGCGTCTCCTCCTCCACATGACAATTTTGCCGGCCACCTGCCGGTAGTTTACCGGGGCCCTTATGAGTTTGCAGTACCCGGAGCCGCAAATGATTTCGTGATGCAGACAGAACCTGAGGTGATCCTGCAAGCTGTTGGGTCAGGTAGGGAGGGAACCAGTGGGAATGGCCACGACGGTCACAGGCACTAAGACGATCAAGAAAGGCAAGAGCCCCGTTGGAGGACCGCGGTTCCCCGGCGGAAATGGTGGCGGCTCGCGCGGGCGCAACGGTCACAACGGGGATATGTCCCATTTTGAGTCGTCCGCCAACCGTTACCGGATCGGTATGTGGGTCGCTCTGGCGGCGATCTTGATGATGTTTACGGCGCTTACGAGCGCTTACATCGTGCGTGCTGCTTCCAGCAACGACTGGCGGCCCATCGCGATGCCGCAGATTCTACTGCTGAGCACGGCATTGATTGTTGCTAGCAGCGGCACTCTCGAGCTGGCGAGACGCAAACTCAAAGAGGCGTTCGAGGTCTCTTTCAATCGATGGCTCCTGATGACCACAGCACTGGGCGTCGCATTCGTCGGTTCGCAATTGCTCGCGTGGCGCCAACTGGTGAGGCAAGGCGTTTATGTCGGCAGCAACCCGCACAGCTCCTTCTTCTACCTTTTGACTGCGACACACGGGGTTCATTTGCTGGGCGGTCTCATAGCACTCACTTACCTGCGGTTGCGCACTCGCCGGACCGAGCGCGATGGGCAGGCTCTGGCAAAGCGGCACGCGGTAGCTGATGCCGTTACACTCTACTGGCATTTTATGGACGGTTTGTGGATTTACTTGTTTCTGCTCCTGTTCTTTTGGAGGTAACCACGCTCGATCTAGAAAGCACAGATGGAGTCTGTGCCACTCTTGGAGGTGACAGGTGAGTACTGAAGCCCGCGCAGAACATTTCCCGGCAGCCGATTGGGATGGAGGTGTGTTCCCGTATCGCGTTGGACATCGCAAGCTGGGGATGTGGTTGTTCATTGTCTCCGACTCGCTCACGTTTTCGGCGCTGCTAATTGGTTATAGCTATCTGCGCGCGTCCAACGTTTGGCCAACCCCTTTTCCCTTCTATCCCAGCATCGTCTTTTCCTCGGTGATGACTTTTTGCTTGCTCTCGTCAAGCTTGACGATGGTGTTCGCCGTTTCAGCATCCAGTCGGGGAGAGCGGGCAAAGGCGCGCAAGTGGATCTTGGGGACTATTTTCTTTGGACTCGCGTTCTTGGTGTTGCACTTAATCGAGTGGAACCATCTGTTCAGTGAAGGCCTGCGTCCATTCAGCCTGCCTGCCGATTGGGTTACCAGGTACGCTGCGCCTGATGGCACGCTGCCATCGCCATTGTTTGGAGCGACTTTTTTTACCATCACCGGTTTGCACATGTTCCACGTCTTCACTGGCGCCATCTATCTGGCAGTGGTGGCGGCCAGGCTTAACAAGCTTAAGCATGAAGACGTCGAGATCAGCGGGCTCTATTGGCACTTCGTGGATCTGGTCTGGATGTTCGTATTCCCATTGATTTACATCATGTCAGTTGACATCGGAACGCACTGAGACGTGTCGTCAGAACCGGGAGCGGTAGCGACCGGGTCGTCGATGGGTGACGGGGGAGTAAAGGAGGAAAGCTAATGAGCGCACACGCTGAAAAGCATGAACACTTTGCCGGCAGTAACAAGCTGTTTACTTCGATCTGGATCTGGCTGGTGCTGCTGACTGTGATCGAAATCGTCCTGGCCTACCGGCCGATGGCAATGCATTTCATGCTGACGATTCTGCTTGGTCTTTCGATAATCAAAGCGGCGCTGATTGTGGCCTATTTCATGCACCTTAAATTTGAGCGGCTGAGCTTGATTCTTACTATTGTGCCCATGCTGGTGATCTGCATCTGCCTCTTGTTTGTTTTTTTTCCTGATAGCTTTAGATCACATGGTCTTCGCTATAAATTCAAAGAGACGCCCCCGGCGCCGGCCGCTGAGAGTCATTGATGAAAATTCCACGGATAGTAAACGGATGTTTGGTGCTGGGTGTGGTTCTGGCGGTTTTTCTGGCGGTCGAGACGGCTGGCCTTGCGCAATGTTCTCTGTGTCGGGCTTCACTTGCCGGGTCAAACAATCCGTTTTTTATCAGGAATTTCAATATCGCAGTGCTGGTCTTATTGACGCCTCCGGTGGCAATTTTTTGTTCGATCTTCGTTGTTTTGAGGCGGCATAGCACCCAGGATGATGACGCGACCCATCCTGACCGTCCCAAGTCATGAGTCTGCCGCGGGATAGCTTTGTATTCTTCTTGAGCAAGCTTCAGCAGCTATCACGATCCACGATCCACACGAAACACACGAAGCGACTTGGTATAACCTCGTGGTTCGTAAATCGTCCCCTTTTGATTGCCTGACGCTCGGGCAAGATTTGACTTTGGACTCTGAGTCCACCCTCTCGACTTCAGAGTTTTCATTATGTCTGACGATAACCCGCTGGCGATTGACGTCGAAACGCGTACCACGCGTGGTCGTGCTTGTCCTCGATGTGGCGGCAAGATCATACCGTCGGACCGCGCGGTCTATCAAAGCATCGGTGATCCGAACGCGGTGTTTGCAATCTGGCAGTGCGAACGATGCGGCTATGAGGAGATGTCGGAACGACCTAAACCTCCGGGCAAGGCCAAGCACTAGGAACAAGGCCACACAACTTCACCTTTAGACCCCGCCGCGCGCAAGGTAGTGATCTAACAAGTGGGAACCCGCCGGTGGTGAATTCAAAGACTGGAGAATGAGCCGCGGATTTGCGCGGAGAAACGCGGATCAGACCACGACAGAATAGGGTAAAATGGGTTCCAGGTTTGGCTTACGTGCTTTGTAATCACACTCTTTTCAGATTCGTGTCATCCGCGTTAATCCGCGGCTAATATGGGGTAAGGCGGATGAGGAAGGAACTTGGGCTATTAAATGTCATCTGTATCGTATTAGGAATCGTATTTGTAGGCCTGGCGATTTGGACCGCGCTGTTTTCACCGCAGTTTTTCACTACCGACAATCTTTTCTTCATCTCGGTTTGCCTGGTTATGGCCCTCATGTTTTTGGCTAGTCCTCTACTTTATCTTCAGTCGGAGGGTCGATTGGCAATTCCGTTTACAAAACGATCCCCTCGCCCGGAGGCCGCTCAGTTGGCTGGCTCCGGACCTCCTTTGCTTGATGCCAAAGGTCGCGCGGTACCGCCCGACGTGAAATCTATGATGGCCAGGATGAAACAGAAGCGATCAGAAGACGTCTAGCAGAGTCTGTTCTAACCGTGGACGAGTTTACAAGAGAAGTACTGGGAAGCTTTGCAGCGTGGAAGAAGGACGCGTTGGACCTGCACACTTTGTTTGAGGCCGGCGGCAATGATCCGGATGCTCGTACCAGGGTCTTTGATATCGTCGAACGATTGGTGAAAGAGGGATTGCTAGAGGAACTAGGAAACGATTTTTATTCCCTGACAGAGAAGGGAAGGCTAACCGCCGCTGTAATTAATGATAGAAGAGAGCTTTGAGTTCGTGATTTCGTGAATCGCCTCCGTGGGCAAAAACTCGAATCCACAGAAACACACGAAGCCGTACGAAAAAACCTGTCAGTCAATTGAGAGACAATACGCTGGTTGGAAGGTCGCCAGAGCTATGAACATTGCGCTGTGGCTGGAGCTCTTTCTTGAATGCCTGAATACATTTCCTACCTGCCTCATCTAAACGCCGTTCTAAATACTACCAGCACCCTGTTTTTGATAGCGGGCTACCGTTTTATTCGGGCCGGATTCGTTCGACCGCACCGAAATTGTCAGATTGCGGCCCTGACAACGTCCACGTTATTCCTGATTTCTTATCTGACTTACCATTACTATCATGGCGACACGCCTTTCCTGGGACAGGGAATCGTTCGGCCTTTTTACTTTATAATCCTGGTTACGCACGTGATCCTGGCTATTGTCATAGTTCCTCTCGTTTTAATTACGGTCTACCGCGCAGCCCGTGGGGATTTCATCCGGCATCGCAGGATAGCTCGATGGACGTTACCGCTATGGCTTTATGTTTCGGTCACCGGCGTAATCGTCTACTTGATGCTGTATCGCATCTATCCTTCTCAGTTGTAGGGGCGGAACTCCGTATCCGCCCTTGACGCATCCGAGGATCACACTCGGCGATGGACGTCTAAGGGGCTCACAGAGTTGCGACCCTACAATGAGGACAGCCAGGGGCGCGCACGGTTACGAGCGCTCCGCCGCCGAAGCTATGCGGAATGACCGGTAACGACAACAATACCGAAGTTAGGATCGCGACCCCGGAGGCGAAGCGGCTCCGGGCCTCGGGTCCTATCCTGATTCTCGCGGTCCTGTTTGTAACGGGAGCGTTCCTGACGTGGTATTTCACCTGGTTCGGCCGCGACCTCTCCGATGCAGACATCTCCCAGTACCTCGTTGATGAGAAGCATCCGCGGGGCGTCCAACATGCGCTCTTGCAGATCCAACAGCGCCTGGAGCGTGGCGACCCCACCGCCAAACAGTGGTACCCCCAAATCGTCGCTCTGGCCAGTCATCCGGAAACAGAGTTTCGCCTGACCGCTGGGTGGCTGATGGGTTTCGATAACAAGTCCGAAGAATTTCATCAGATGCTCTTGAAACTTGTGCGAGATCCGGAACCGATCGTCCGCAGAAACGCAGCCCTTGCCCTGGTAAGATTTGCAGATCCAAGTGGACGCCCCGAGCTCGTGGCGATCCTGAGCCCCTATGTTGTCACCGCGACCCAAGAAGGGGAGGTGGCGAGCACCTTGAACGAGGGAGCCTCGCTCGCGCGTGGGACCTTACTCGCTCGCATTACTCAGCCTGATAAGAAAACGGTCGAAGTCAGGTCGCCGCTCCCCGGAAAGTTGGAACGCATCACCGCTCCGAGCGGTTCTGGGGTCGCAATGGGCTCAGCGCTAATGACCATCAATTCGGATGAGGATAGTATCTGGGAGGCGCTACGGGGCCTTTCATTGATCGGTGAGTCGCAGGATGTGCCGGCTATTGAATCCTACACCCAAGGCTCCGCCGCCTCCTCGCCTCGCATAAGAGAACAAGCGGTCCTGGCGATAAAAGCCATTCAGGGCCGGGCAAAGTAAAAGTAGTCTTCTAATTTGATGATCAGTGCGACTCGTCAAACACGACCGACGCCGAGTCCCGCGTCGGGTCCTAGGAAATCCCACTAACTCACCCTAAGGATTTCGCGTTAGTTCGTGTGGTTTCTGGATCGCTTGTTTAGTTCGAATCCACCATAAAACACCGAGGAAACGCGAAGCTATCCCAAAGCACACTAGGCACAAGAAAGCGCTTATTGCTTTACCCGATATGTCACCGCCACGCAGCCGTTTTTGAAGGCTTTGCAACTCAGCAACTCCAGATCAATCTGATGCTTCATCTCGTAAAAGACCGGAATCCCCGAGCCCAGCAAAACCGGATGGATGTTGAAACCGATCTCATCAATTAGTTTCGCCTCGAAGAGGGTCTTCGCGAAATCGCCACCGCCCATCAGGCAGATGTCTTTGCCTTCCTGACCCTTTAACTTTCTTACGAAGGCCGCGGCATCCTTCTGGACGATCTCGACACCGGCCTCTTGGCCTGGCTGTAAGGTGCGCGAGAAGACGTATGATTTAATGCCCGAGTAAGGGTTGCCCTTACCTTTGCTCATTTTAAGCGCCACCTCGTAAGTCTTGCGGCCCATCAAAATCGTGTCGATAGTCTTCCAATAGTCCGTCATCATTGACGCCGCTTCGTCACTCCACATGAGCCAATCAACAGCGTGATCTTTGCGCGCAAAGTAATTGTTGAGACTGCTCGCGCCGCCGAATGTTATCTTTCGCATTTCCACTCTCCTTTCTCAGATCAACATTAATCCTAGTTCAGGAGCGGCGGGCGTGTCTTGGCGTTTCTTGATATTAACTGAGAGTTAAACCTCCAGCTTACGCCTTAGTCATCAAATCGGCTGTGGTGTAATATGAGTTGAAAGGAGGTTCGTATGAGATCAGCCACTGTAGCTACTCTTTGTGGGCTATTCTTCAACATTGGACTTGCCCAAGTCAACCCGAGGCCTTCTCTTCAGCCCACCCCATTGGAAGCGTTCGCAGGGCGACCTACAGCACAGGTCACATGGTCCAAAGAGTTCGGACGCATCGAAAGCGCTGAAGCTTGTGTGGTTATCACCGCCTTGGTCGTTGAAGATGCGGTGCGACCTCCTCGTCGAATGCGTGGAATTCGGATGGAGCTTGCCAGCCAGAACGTAACAGATCAGGTCTACCTTGACGAGGCTAAGCTTGAATTGGTGAAGAAGGCTCTGGAACAGATTGGAAGGGGCATAGAAAGTTTTCGGAATGAGCGGGGAGATGCCCCACTGCGTTATCTCGGCGCATGCGAGTTGCGGCAGCCGCGCCCGACCGTCCACACTCTCAGCGCTGCGTATTACATTGCGCCCGATTCGTCCGGACTCTCATTGTCTGCGTTCAAGGGGCAAGAATTCAGGTTCCCTAATCAGAGACCGTCAGAGTTGGCCGAAGCAATTGGCCGGGCGATGGACGAACTCAAGCACCACTGACAAGGATTTTGCGTGTTTAGGCTGCCTAACAAGCCGTTCAACTGGGCGCGCAATCGATTGCTTTTTTCAAGGCCACGGTTAACCGCAGCGTTAGACGCGGTTAGGTTTCATCATGGTCTGGCAGGCGCCCGGTGATGTGCTGGTGGTTTTGCGAAATTGTTTATAAAAACGACTCAAGTCGTTATAACCCACATCCAGCGAAACGTTCACTATCCCTTCGCCCCTAGCCAGTCTGAGTGGTGCATCCGCGAGACGCAATTGGCGAAGGTAGGCGCTGGGACTCATCCCCAAATCAAGTTTGAACTGCCGGGAGAGATGTTCATGCGTAACACCAAGCCGCCGGGCAATACGTGCGATTGAAGGATAGCTAAGATAATTCTCATCAATCAGCCTTTTCGTCTTGACCGAAAGCAAAGACGGCTTTGGATTCATTTCCACTGATTGATGGCTCTCGTCGCGATTAACAATTTCTAACACCTGCGCCACACCTGTCGGTAGTTCGATGGACGTCGTTTCAAACATTCTCGGAACCTTCGTTAAGCCGGCAGGCAAGGACTCGGTCGCAGCAACTCCGACAAGACGACCCTTTGCATTTTCTAAGCAAGCTTGCGAAATGTTGAACGGAGGGTAAAGGACCCCGAAACATTTTGTGGCTGGCCGGACGTGCGTTGTGCCACTGATAAAAACGACTTCGCCGGCCTTCAGTTCATAAAGTTCGAGCATCCACGCCGCGCAGGTGATAACTTTGGCCGTTAGCGCGCCCTGAACTTCCAAGTCATCCTCAAATAAATACGCGCCGTCTGGCAGAAAGCGTGTTTTGCGACGCGCTATTACCCCACCCGCATCAGGCTCAAGTTGAAAATGGAATTTCTTTGAGTCGCTTTGGCTCTTTCTCATCGCGGCCTCTTACCAAATCCGTAGCCCGTCTAAATTCTCAATTAGGGCGTAAGACCGATGCGCCGCAAGAGGTCGGTGAAACAGGATCTGATGGCGGGCCATCGAAGATAGTCAAGCTTGAGTAGATTCACGTGATCAGAATGTTCGTCGTAAGGGTTTTTCAGCCATCCAAGCGCCCGATCCTTATAGCTTAGCCGACAGGAGGAGCTGGCGGTGCGTCGGGAAGAGCGATCCCGTGAAGGCCTTCCCAATCCTCGGTGGGAACCATTTCGATAGCGTCCCAAGGACAACCATCCAGGAAGGCGCCATCCGGTCCTTTGCTGATGCACTTCTGGCAACCAATGCAGAGATAGGGATCAACTTCGATGCGCCCGAAGGGTGGGTGATCTTCGTCGGGCACCCAGAACATACACGCCTCAATGGGGCAATACTCGATGCAGGCAGGTGATCCAGCACAGCCGGTGCAACAGTCGGTCGTAATAGCCAGGATCCGCGGTTTCTTCTTGCGCGTCGCCTTTCCGTCGCCCTCCGACATGGGCCAGTGTTTATCTACGATGTCGTACAAGCCGTTTCTCCCCGGCCGTCTATATTCCGATCTTCAAACCGACTCTAACATAGCCTTGTTGATTTCCTCAACGATTTGTGTCGTTTGACAGTTTCGCTTGATGCGTAGTCGACAGAAGAGTTAAATGGTGCAAATCGACAAGGAGAACAACCATGGAAGCAATAGCGGGTATCTTTGACTCACGCGCAGACGCCGAACGTGCCGTTTCTGGACTTAGTTCCGCAGGAATTGCCAACGACAGGACTGTCTTCTTAACGCCTGGAACCAGCGACGAAGAAGTTGAGTCGGCGGTTCCTATTACTGACACCGAGCAGCCGGGAATGGGGAAAGCTATGGGTGGAGCCATGGGAGGTGCGATCGGGGCGGCCGGAGGGGCAACTCTAGGTCTGGCCGCAGCCAGCCTTCTGGTTCCAGGCGTTGGACCTGTGCTTGCGGCCGGCGTTATTGGGGCTGCATTACTGGGAGTTGGAGGAGCAGCTACGGGGGCAGCTGCCGGCGCCGCGATGGAAAGCGGATTGGCGGAAGGGTTATCACGGGACGAGTTGTATCTCTACGAGGATGCGTTAAGGAAAGGCCGCTCCGTCGTGATTAGCTTCGCCCAAGATGACGACGCCAAGGAACGGATACACAATGTGCTGGCCCAGGCTGGTGCCGAAAGCATTGACGCGGCTCGTGAAAGCTGGTGGGTGGGCCTGCGCGATGCAGAAGAAGAGTACTACCAGACGGAGGGTGGGGACTTCCGGTCTGATGAAGTAAGCTATCGCCGCGGTTTCGAGGCTGCTCTCAATCCGAAGAGGCGAGGCCGATCATATGAGGAAACCGCTTCAGAATTGAACGAGGCTTATCGCGAGGCTGCCACTGATAAGGCTTTTCGCCGCGGATACCAGCGTGGCCAGGAGTATCAGAAGAGAGTAAGAGAAAGCCATAACCGGTGAAAGAACTGCT
>Ga0136617_10000672_pt1 | contig 29351 bp, 24 predicted proteins | sample AntDrymUQ3222106_2_FD_129672 | JGI IMG/M metagenome (GOLD analysis project Ga0136617, IMG submission 129672) | Polar desert sand microbial communities from Dry Valleys, Antarctica - metaG UQ322 (21.06) | ecosystem: Environmental > Terrestrial > Soil > Desert | place: Antarctica: Dry Valley... | reverse complement strand
TGACGATACAGACATCCCTTGGGTGATGCCCTCACCGAATATGCCCACATTGGACACCGCGACGGTCTTTCCCGGAACAGTACACTTGGAGGGCACACAGATGTCGGAAGGGCGTGGCACCACGCGCCCCTTTGAGATTGTCGGTGCGCCTTATATAGACCCTGACAAGTTTTCCAAAACGTTGAATAGACATGAATTGCAGGGAGTGAGATTCCGCCCAATCTACTTCTTACCCACTTTTCAAAAACATGCCGGACAGGTTTGTGGAGGGGTTCAATTGCACGTACTGGAGAGAGACGTGTTTGAGCCGGTCATCGCTGGTGTCGCTATCGTCAAAACCGCGTTCGAACTCTACGGCGAACAGTTCAAGTGGAAGGAACCGCCTTATGAATACGTCTACGACAAAAATCCTTTCGATGTGATTGCGGGAACTGATGCTTTGCGTAGAGCCGTCGAGCGGGGAGATAGTCTGGCTGATATCGAACAGTCATGGCGAGGTCGTTTGGCTGAATTTTCGCAGTTAAGGGACCGGTATCTACTCTACAGAGAGGCATAACCTTTGGTGTTGGATTGAAGCGCTGAGCTCTCACTATACGTGTGATCGTGCGATTGGTTGATCCGTTGATGTCAGGTTCAAGTCTCGTGCAAATGGTTCATGCTGGCAGCAGCTTCAGTGGTTTCGGCTGCTCATCGAGTGATTGTTCAACTGTCGAATGCCGACAGTTCGAGTGAAGCTTTAAACCTAAAACCTGAAATGATGTGTTGTTTCTTTATGAATGATCAGGTGTTGTGCTTAATAAAAGCGGTAACGATAGATGATTAACTCGAAGAGGTTAGGTCTGGAGGCCTGTGATGAGTAACGAGCGAGTTGTGCAACAAGGTCTCAAACAAAGTCCTTTGTTAATATGTCTGGTCGCCCTCTTGATTCCGGGGGCCGGACATTTAATCTTAAAGCGTGTCGTGCGGAGTCTGCTGATGGGCGGGGCTGTGTTGCTGATGTTCATCATCGGCATCGCGCTGGGGGGCCATATCTACGGGGTTAACAACGCAGGAACCGGTTTACTGTCGTACGTTTTTGGCTTTTGCAATGTTGGCAACGGGCTGCTTTATGGGTTCAGTTTCCTGAGTGGCATCGGCGTCGAGGATCAAGCGGTACGGCCTACCTCGGAATACGGAAACGTATTTTTAATGGTCTCTGGTTTGTTAAATTATATTTTGGCGATGGATGCATATGACATCGCCAGCGGGAGGAAACATTGACTCACTTTTTGGTCATGACCTTGTTTGCTTTATTAGTCGCCATCGTTTTCGGTGCGGTTGGTCGAGATACTGCGCGGGGGCGTGTGCTCTACGGGGTTAAAGTGTTTATCGAGTTCGTTGGCGTGGGATTCATGCTGGCGTGGTTACTCTACTGGATTCCGAATTAAAGTGGTGACTGATTTCCGACGGTGGCGAGGACGTGTAACTTAACGGTATGGGTTTAGTCGAAACCGAAGCGATTGTCTTACGGACTTATAAGCTTTTGGAGGCAGATAAGATTGCCGTCTGTTTGACAGAGAAGGCTGGAGTCATTCGCGGCGTGGCGAAGGGCGCGAGGCGCTTAAAAAGCAGGTTCGGAGCCAGTCTGGAGCCGTTCACGGTAATTAACCTATCGTATTTCGAGCAGGAAGGCAGAGAGTTGATGTCGTTTCGTCACGCAGACATCCGTCTCTCTTCGTTTGCCCTGTTTAGCGATGCCGAAGCCTTCAGGACACTCGAATTCCTCAGCGAGTTGGTCATCGAGTTTGCCCCACCGCACGAGCCGAACGGACGTCTGTTTCGGATGGTTGGTGCGTGCGTGGCTGCAATCTCTGAGGACGCCGAACTGCTCCGCTTAATTGTTTACTACTTTGAGTTGTGGGTGCTCAAGTTGTCCGGTTTTCTGCCTGGATTTCGTCAATGTACAAATTGCAGGACAGATTTGCTAAGCAACGATGGTCTTGTCTATTTAGGGGGACAGGGAAGCCTGCTGTGTGTTCTGTGCGCGAAGCGGAGTGATTTCAGCATGTCGCCCGTGGCTTATTCTAAGCTTCTTTCGATGCAGCAACTGCCGCCGGGTAGATGGGCGCAGTCGTCAAATGGCTTGGCGGTGGAAGTGCGTCAGGAGATGGCGAACTTCCTTAATATACTTATTGAGCGAGCGTTAGAGCGAAGTCCGCGTGGCCGGGGTGGTCTTCCACGGATTTAAATTACTCCTTTGAATGGATGATGTGTATGGCCGCGTGGTCTAACGGATCGTGTTACCGGAAGATGGACCCCTTTCGACCTCAGCCTCAATCTGAGCTTTAGTACGGATCGAGAGCCAGATCAACAAACGTTTGGTGGGTAGCTATTGAACTTGGCTCATGCGAGGTAAGTTGATTCCAATCGGCGGACGGATCGAGAGGTACGTTGTGTCAGCCATCGCTCCTTATTTCGGGCTGGCGCTGCTGCTGCTGACGGCGATTCTTTTGATTCAGCAATCATTTCGGTTCATCGAACTGCTTGGGATGGCTGGGACATCATTCAATTCGACGATCGAGTTACTGTCTGGTCTGCTACCGAATGTGCTGGTGTTTACACTGCCGATGGCAGCGCTGATTGGGACGGCGATAGGCTTCAGCCAGATGGGCAGCGATAGCGAAATGGTTGCGATGCGCGCTGCTGGAATTGGCACCTTCAAGATAGTTGCGCCGGTTCTGCAATGCGGGGTGATGGTTACCGTGATCACCCTTTTGGTGGGAATGAAACTAGCTCCTGACGCTGCTCATGCCCTGCGTGTGACGGGCCTCCGCGCCGCCCTGCGAAAACTTGATTCACCCGTTGATTTACGCTCCTTCAATCTTGATTTAACCGGCAAGGTCGTCTACGTGAGAGACGGTGACCGGAAAGAAGGTCAGTGGGGTAGAGTTTTCATGTACTGGCATGATGGGGACGTTCGCCGTCTGATAACGGCCCGCTCCGGCAGAATCGATTCCTCAACGAATCAATCAGAACTGGTGTTGAGTGATTCGGAAGTGATGACCCTGTCTACGAATGTCAGAACAGGGAAGGACGAATATACGTTCGAAAGTTCCGATAGTCTACGCCTTCGCGACGACCGATTAAATGCCGCCCGTAATTCTCTACTGAACAATCTGCGTCAGTATAAATTGGAAGTCGATGAAATGAGTTGGGGCGAACTTCGTGCTGAAATGCAATCTACGGATGAATCTGCCGGACGTAAAGCCGCCGTCGCCTTACATAAGAGACTTGCGCTCTGCTTCGCGCCTTTAACTTTCGCATTGATGGGCGGAGCATTAGGCGCAAACATCAGAAGGGGGGGGCGTGCCATTGGGCTATTGATGTCGATCTGTCTGATGGTTTTGTATTACTTGCTGTCAATAGCGGGCGAGCAGTTAGCACGCTCCGGGACTGTCCCTCCGGTCGTCGGTGCCTGGCTGGCGACTATCATATTCGTCAGCGTGGGGGGAGTAAGCTTGGTCTTGTTTGACGTGCGGCATTTGGGTTTTGGCAGTTGGAAGACCGACTTACGTTCCAGCAATGGGAGTGCGCGTGGCTTTCTCCAAACCTCTCTTTGGGTGTCATCTCGTGCCCGTTGGCCTAGTCTATTAGATTGGGTTGTGGTGCGGTCTCTGTTGAGCAATTTAATAATTTCCTGTTTGTCCTTAAGCGCCATCTTCTACATCTTCACGTTGTTTGAACTGACGCGCTATCTAGCTGCCAGGGCCGTCAGTGCTTGGGTGGTCGCCAGTTATCTTTTCTACTTGTTGCCCTTTGTGGCGGTGGCTTTGGCTCCGATGACTCTGCTCGTGGCATCTATCGTCACCTACGCATTAATGGCGCGACGCAGTGAAACCGTCGCCTGGTGGGCGTGCGGCCAGAGTACTTACCGACTGGCCTTACCCGGATTGATGTTAGGCGTCTGTCTGGGTGGGGTCGTATGGTGGATGCATGAAAACGTTTTGCCGTCGTCTAACATCAGGCAAGATGATCTACGGGCTCAGATCAGGGGGGGAGCAGTAAAAACTGGCGCGGTGGTCGGGGGGCGGCAATGGTTGGCGTTCGGTAACTCCGAGCAACTGTTTTCGTACCTCTATAATTCTGAGACCGGAGATTTGACGGATGTTCAAGTTTACCAATTCGACCGAGAAGGTGTGCATCTGTCGAGGGTCATCCAAGGTGCTGAGGGAAAGTGGGAGACCCCGACGCTCTTACGTCTGCCTGAAGCGAGGGTGGTCAATTTAGATAAGTTGGGAGGGCCGATCAAGCCGGTTCTGGAGAGTTCGCTCGTTCTTCGGACGGAGATTACTAGTGACGTCTTTAAGCCTTCGCTTAAAAAAGCCAGTCACATGAATTCTTCCGAATTAAGCAATTACATACGCATGCTTAAGGCAAGGGGCGGAAGCGGAGAATTGGCGTCGATGTACGTCGCGCGCGAGCGTAAAGCAGCGGAGCCGTTTGGGGCATTCGTGATGAGCCTGCTGGCCATCCCCCTGGCCCTCGCTTTCGGCCGCAATAGCGCTGTGATGGCAGTGACAGGGGCAATAATCGTGGGACTGGGTTACTGGGGAATCACACAGGGATTGCTTCAACTGGGCAATTACGGTCTGCTGCCGGTTTCAGTCGCCGTCTGGTCGCCACTGGCGGTTTTTGGTGGAGCAGGCTTGTATCTGCTGTTCCGCACTAAAACTTAAGCACCTCACAAAAGTCGCCAGGCACGCCCGACGGTTGTAAACGTCGGGCGTGCTTCACATTTAAACACTTGATCAAAACTGATACTTACTTTTAGGTTCCCATCTCCCAACTGGACATGTATTCGACCTGCTCAGAGGTTAAAGTATCAATGGAAACGCCAAGCGAGTGCAATTTCAGGCTGGCAATCTCCGTGTCCACTTCCTGCGGCAAAGTGTGAACGCCCGGTCCCAGTTCCTTGTGGTGCTTCATGATGTACTCGGCTGATAGCGCTTGGTTAGCAAAGCTCATATCCATGACGCTGGCCGGATGCCCTTCGGCTGCGGCGAGATTGATCAGGCGGCCTTCACCCAGCACAATGATACGCTGACCGGAGTCCTTAATTGTAAATTCCTCAACGAACGGGCGCACTGAGACAGATTCTTTTGACATCTCCCGCAGCGCGGTAAGATTCAACTCAAGGTCAAAATGTCCACTGTTACAGACGATTGCCCCATCCTTCATAGTCTTAAAATGCTGCGAGTCGATCACGTGTCTATTTCCCGTGACTGTAATGAATATGTCACCGACCGCGGCTGCTTCAGCCATCGGCATCACGCGAAATCCATCCATCACGGCTTCAATTGCCTTAATCGCGTTGATTTCTGCGACCACGACGTTTGAGCCCATCCCTCGCGCACGCATCGCGACGCCTTTACCGCACCAGCCATAGCCGACAACGACCACTGTCCGACCCGCCAGAAGAATATTAGTCGCACGGATAATGCCATCGAGTGTGGATTGACCGGTGCCGTATCTGTTGTCAAAGAAATGCTTTGTTTGCGCGTCATTAACGGCAATCGCGGGAAATGAAAGTACCCCGGCCTTTTCCATCGCTTTGAGGCGCACAATACCCGTCGTTGTTTCCTCAGTCGTGCCAATGATTTCTTTGATCTGTGATTGTCTCTCTTTAAGAAGGGTCGCAACCACATCGGAACCGTCATCTATAATTATTGAGGGATGAAAGTCCAGAGCAGTACGTAGGTGTCGGTTATAGGTCTCGGTCGATTCGCCCTTAATGGCATATACGGGAACGCCCCAATCGGCCACTAGTGAGGCAGCCACATCGTCTTGAGTTGAGAGAGGGTTGGAGGCGATCAGAACGGATTCTGCGCCACCAACTTGTAGGGTCCGAACAAGGTTGGCGGTCTCGGTTGTGACATGCGCACAAGCAACCAGTTTGACTCCGAGCAGCGGTTTGTCCTTGGCAAACCTCTCTCGGAGAAGACGCAGCACAGGCATTTCTCGCTCCGCCCACTCAATGCGTCGTTTACCGTCTTTAGCAAGCGAAAGGTCTTTCACATCAAACCCGACGGGGCTGATAGCACTCATGAATTGCTCTCCTTATTGAATTAAAACTGTTTAGTTTGTTGGAAAAAATCGGGGCTTGCGCCGGACATAGGCTGAGAGCCGTGTCTCAAGAGCTAGACGTTGGCTGCTTCGCGCAGAGCTTCCGCGCGGTCAGTATGTTCCCACCTGAACTCTTTTTCGGTCCGACCGAAGTGTCCATAGGCCGCTGTTTTTTTATAGATCGGTTGTTGTAAGTCGAGGTCTTCGATGATTCCTTTGGGGGTTAATTGAAAATGTTGGCGGACCAATTTTGACAATTCGCTCTCGCTGATTCGTCCCGTGCCGCTCGTGTCGACAAACACTGAAACCGGTTCGGCCACCCCGATTGCATAGGCGAGTTGCACCAAGCAGTGATCCGCCAGACCAGCTGCGACGATATTTTTGGCGATGTAGCGTGCCATGTAAGCTGCTGAACGGTCTACTTTTGTCGGGTCTTTTCCTGAAAACGCGCCTCCGCCGTGAGGGGCATACCCGCCATACGTGTCGACGATGATTTTCCGTCCGGTCAATCCCGCATCACCTTGTGGGCCACCTGTGACAAACCTACCGGTTGGATTGATGTGGAACTTGGTCTCTGTATCCATCATTTCGGACGATACCGTTGTTTTGATCACATGCTCGAGCACCTCCTTGCGCAGTTGTTCCGTGGAGATGCTCGGATCGTGTTGGGTGGAAATGACGATGGCGTCGACGCGAAAGGGTCTTCCATCTCGATACTCAATGGTGACTTGTGATTTCCCGTCCGGACGAAGAAAGGGAAGAGTCCCGGATTTACGTACCCGAGCGAGTTTGCTCGCCAACTTGTGAGAGAGCTGGATAGGGAGAGGCATCAGTTCAGGTGTTTCGTTGCAGGCGAAGCCAAACATCAGGCCTTGATCGCCGGCTCCACCCGTGTCCACACCCATCGCGATGTCCGGTGACTGCTTGCCGACTGTCGTCATTACGCTGCACGTATCGCAATCAAATCCGTACTTGGCTCTTGTATAACCAATCTCTCTAATGGTTTCACGTGCCACTGACGAAAAATCGATGGAGGCATTCGTAGTGATCTCACCGGCGATGACCACCAAACCTGTCGTGACGAGCGTCTCGCAGGCGACCCTCGACGTTTTATCTTGCTCAATGACTTTATCCAGGATGGCGTCTGAAATTTGATCTGCGATTTTATCAGGGTGTCCTTCCGTAACGGACTCAGATGTAAAGAGATGGTTATTCCGATTGCTCAATGTCTACTCCTTAATTTTATTTAAATCGAGATCGTAAAAGACCGCGTAATCTAGCAGCGGCCTCAGCCAATGTCAAGATTGGTTGATTCTGGATGATTATCTGTATTACTCTGATCGACGAATTAACAAGAAAGAATCAATCGTCCTCAGAATCCAGCTTATCCATAAGTTTCATTATCGGACTCTGGTTAAGCTCTGGAATAGTTTCGTTGTAGTTATTCACATTCTTCTCTCTCATATGGCTATTAAAATCGAACGCGCGGAAACCTCTCAAGTACCCGCGAAAATCGAGAACACGATTCTTAGAATTATTGAGATCGTTCCTCAAGCTCATCTTCGCGGCATTGAACGAATACGCATCGTCGATACTATTAGTAATGCACGGCTGAGGGGAATCAATAACTCAGCTTTGCCTGGACTGTATCATCCTAAACAAGGCACACAACCCGCCTGGCTGGAGATTTCTGCTGACTTTCTTTTACCGCGCTCTGCCAAGGGTATGAAAAAACTTTTGTCGCGGCTCTCTCTTAAAAATAATTTGGCTGCCGTCATCATCTCACTTATCGGACAGCACTATTTTCTGACCCTACGCCACTCTATCAAGAAGCAGAACCTGGAAACATCAATTCGTTCATACACTGAGAATCATCTCCGTCAGTGGAACGCGCGCGAACACAAGATCCGAACACGTATTTTCAAACCCCTCCAGCCACTACTCGAACGTTGGTCTAAAACCTTAAGTAAAAACCAAAAAGCAGCACGTAAAAATTTGAAAGAATAAGGAATTCGTCAAGGAATTTGTCAATGTGCTGCTATCCCGTATCAGGCCGGTCGGTTACATCAGGGGCGCCCTGACTTTTCTTCTCGAGTTCTTCGATCACGCTCCGCAAAACATTTATCACTTCTTCGCTCCCCACTTCCCGGCTCGTATTAAATCGCAAGTTCAGCGTGTACATATTATCAGACGGCTGAAATCGGAATACTGACGGGGAACGTCCCGGCTGACCATCCATGTTAGCCGCCGACAGACGCTCGCGCCTGACGACTCTCGCTTCATCACGTTTTAGACCACGCTTCACAATTTCATTAATCATGGTCTGCATTGATTGGTCATCTGGTTGTCGTACGATTTGCAAGAGCAGCGACTTAGCACTAATGTCCGCACGCCGGCATCGTTCTTTGATCTCAAGCGGCAGGGCCGCTATCGACAGCGATTCTGTGACAGTGGTCCGACTCTTCCCTACTTTCCGCGCTACTTCTTCGTGGGTATAGCCAAAGCGTATGCACAGCGCGGCCAAGCCGTCCGCTTCCTCCCAAGTCGTCAGGTCCTTTCGCTGCATGTTCTCAATCAACGCAATCTCAGCGACCGCGCGATCATCGACATCCATCTCAATACACGGAACCTCTCGCAGGCCGGCCAGTTTGGCCGCACGCCAACGGCGCTCCCCAGCAATGATCATCCAGCGCCCGCTACTCTGTGAGGGTTTTACCAACAGCGGTTCGAGGACGCCGTTGTCTCGTATCGACAGAGACAATTCGGTCAAATCACCGATCTCGACGCGCGGTTGTAGTGGGTTCGGGTCCAGTTGGTCGACGCCGATCAGACGCCCGACCGGAGCGGGCCTCTGCCCGGCTAATTCCTCGACGTAATGAATGTCATGACGCATGCGAACTTCCGTCGGTAACCCTCGCTTAGACACGGCTGATCACCTCTTCACATAGCTTTGCATATTCACTCGCTCCGGAAGACTGTGGGGCAAAGCTGAAAATTGATTCCTTATAAGCCGGAGCCTCCTCCAGACGGACGCTCTTAGTAATTACAGTCTGGAACATTTGAGACCCAAACACGCTCCTGATCTGCTCATGAACTTCTCGCGCCAAAGTCGTCCGGCGGTCATGTAAGGTCACAACGACACCGAGGATGCGCAGATCCGGATTCGGACGCGCCTTGACCTTCTCGATAGTCTCCAAGAGATCGTCCGTCCCTTCTAATGCAAAATAAGATGATTGGATCGGAATCAAAACATGCGTCGCCGCGACTAAGGCGTTGACCGTGATTAATCCGAGCGTCGGTGGGGTGTCAATCACGATCACATCGTATTTCGCACGCAAAGTCTCTAAGCGATCTTTCAAACGAAAAGGCGCGTCGAAATCCCCCACGAGTTTTGATTCAAGCTTCGCGAGACTGATCCGAGACGGAATCACTCTCAAGCCTTCGACTTTAGTATCGTAGACACACTTGGCGACATCCCCTTGTCCGTCAATCATCAAATCATAAGCCGACTCTCCAACCTCGGCAGGGTCAAGAAAAGATATCGAGCTATTCCCTTGTGGGTCTAAATCAAGCAGTAAAACGCGGCGCCCCCCCCGCGCTAATGCCGCCGAGAGGTTAATCGCGGTAGTGGTCTTACCAACCCCCCCCTTTTGATTCGCGATGGCAATCACCACACACTGTCTGGAGGAGATGTTTTTGACGACCATGCCAGAGCCGTTAGCGGACATTGATTACTTCCCCCTTCACATTGGTAAGTCACCCGCTTCTCCGATTACGTCCGGCCACTCTTCGTCTTCCACGGAACTCGCGGATTCCCTCACGTCAGTGTTTTCGACTGTGTTTCTGGAAGCGCTGATGACCTCTTCACTGACAAAGATGGGGCAGTCTGCGCGCAGAGCGAGGGCGATAGCATCGGAAGGTCGCGCGTCGAGCAAGATCAACTCGTCGACGCTACTGCGCATCTCGATAATGGCGAAAAATGTGTTGTCACGCAGGTCCGTGACCACCACACGGACGACTTGTGCCCCCATCTCGATGATTAAGTTGCGTAAGAGATCGTGCGTCATCGGACGCTGGGGAGCGATTTTTTCAATCTCCAGGGCGATCGCATTCGCCTCGTACGCCCCGACCCAAATCGGCAGCATCGTGTCGCTGTTCACGTCCTTTAAGATGATGATGGGCGTTCCATTACTGGGGTCCATCATGAGCCCTCTGATTTTAACTTCGATGTCCATTAAAGGCCCCCTCTCACTCTCCGACAACCAAAAGGTACGCTCCTAATTCATCAACTCGCCGTACAAACTGTTGACCTTCGCATCAGTCACACGCACCTGCACCACACGGCCCGCTAGAGAGTGTCCGCCACTGAAATTAACTACTCTATGACACGTGCTGTGCCCGGTCATGTCGAGTGCGGACTTAGCACTCTCCCCTTCCACCAGCACGTCAAGCGTTTTTCCAATCAGAGATTTGTGAATGCGTCCCTGAATCGTCTTCTGCATGCTACTCAAGGCTTGGAACCGCGCGGCTTTAACGTCAGAGGGCACGTCGTCTGTCAGCTTTGCGGCTGGCGTGCCCCGTCTTTCAGAATACTTGAAGATGTAAATAGCATCGTACCGACAATGCTCGATTAACTTTAAGGTCTGCTCGAACTCTTCATCAGTTTCGCCAGGAAAGCCGACGATGATGTCACTGGTGAAGGCGACAGGTCTCTTTGCCTGCTTAATCACATCAACCAGACGCTTGTAATAATCGGCGTTGTAACCGCGTCGCATCCGGCGCAGAATATGGTCACTCCCGGATTGCACCGGCAGATGAATCCAGTCGCACAAATTCTGTTGCTCTTCAATCGCGGTCATTATATCCGGATGAAAGTCGCGCGGGAAAGAGGTCGTGAATTTAATCCGGGCGATTCCCGTTCCGGCAACCGCACGCAGCAATCTTGAAAAAGGAGTGGCGCCGGTAAAGTTTTCCAAACCCACATCATTCGACGGCCGGTAGCTGTTGACATTCTGCCCGATGAGATGCACTTCCCGGTAACCATCCGCATGCAGGCGGTTCACTTCACTGAGAATCGCCGTCGCCGAACGACTTCTCTCCCGACCCCGCGAATATGGCACGATGCAGTACGTGCAGAACTTGTTGCACCCCTCAATGATCGGCACGAACGCCACGTAAGGCGAATGCCGCTCCGCCGGAGAGATGTCCAGGCCTTCGTCAAGGCGACGCTCACCCAAATCGCTCGCTCTCTTCTCTCCATCCAAGACGCGGCCAATAATCTCCGGCAGACGATCCACCGCCCGTGTCCCGACAACTAAATTAACTTTCGGAGCGCGTTCAAAGATCGAGTCCCCCTCGAGTTGGGCCACGCATCCCATCACACCGATGATCTTCTCGACCTTCCCCGCTTTTTTGAGAGTTTCACCAATCCGGTTATAAACCTTTTGCTCCGCCCTCGCCCTCACCGAACAAGTGTTAAAGAGCAAGATATCCGCGCTCTCAGGGCTGTCCAGTATGTCGTACCCGGAAGCGCGCAGTCTGGTGACAGCTCGCTCCGTATCCGCAACATTCATCTGACATCCGAAGGTCTCGATATACACACGCTTAGAACTCATCAGTAATGCCCTTCCGTGGCAAGCCCATGGAGTGATGTCCCAAAGAATTTCTGCTTTATTCAACCCCGCATCAAAATCCGATCAGTGACCGCGCATCTGTCTGTTAAGGATGCGCCTGTTGGGACCGCTTCTTACGGCCTTTGCGCAGGACGCTCTCTGAGGCTGCGTCCAACATCCAACGCGCGGTCTGGCGCGCCGCCTCGATGCTTTCTGACCCACCAATCATACGGGCCAGCTCACCGATTCTTTCCTCGCCACTCAACTGACCGACACTGACTACGGTGCGCCCCCGGCTGACAGCTTTGGTCACAACGTAATGATGATGGGCGAAGCGCGCGATTTGTGGTTGATGTGTGACACAGAGAACTTGACGCTGCTCTGCCACCGACTTCAGTCTCCGACCGACTGCTTCCGCCACACGCCCACCGATGCCCGTATCCACTTCGTCAAAAATTATCGTTTCAGCGCCGGTGCCATGTTCAGAACCCCGCTCATAGCCGCAGACGTTTCGTAAGGTGAGCATCAGACGCGAAAGCTCGCCGCCGGAGGCGACTTTCGCTAACGGCCGTGGCTTCTCCCCGACATTAGCCGAAAACAGAAATTCGGCGCGATCAGCCCCGTGGGGTGACATGAAAGGAATGCCCGAACCATTTCGACCATCTCCTGCCCCGGACGCCAGATCGTTGTCGACAGCATTAGTTGACACACTACCGGGCCGAGCGGATTCGACTCGCACGACGAAAGCAGCGTTTTCCAACGCCACTTCGCGCAACTCTCTGACCATTTGACTCTCAAGCAGAGGTGCGGCGTTCCGGCGTTCGGCACTCAACCGTAGAGCGTGCGGTTCATATTCAGTCTTCGCGTCTTCGACTTCAGCGGCCAGCTCTTCACGCCTCGCTGTCGCCACCTCAAGCTGACGCAGTTGCGCATACATCTCTTGCACCAGGGCATCGAAACCATCGACGCGGCTGACATATTTACGCTTCAGCTGATCCAGTTCGGACAGACGGTTTTCGATCTCACCAAGTCGCTGTGGTGAAAAGTTTATCGAGTCACTGTAGCGAAGCAGTCCGTGTGCGATATCGGTGAGAGTGAATCTGACCGTTTCGAGGTCGTTCAAAGCCGTCGCCGCGCGATCATCCAGACGCGCCAGTTCACTGAGACGCCGTCCAATCGAGGCCAACTGTTGGAGGACACTCTGATCATTCTCATACAAATCGTTGTATGCACCGACGCTGAGTTCAAGCGCCCGCTCGGCATGTAGAATCAAATGCTTTTCCGACTCAAGCTCCTCATACTCCCCGGCTCGCGGCGCGGTCCTTTCGATCTCTTCGATCTGGAAGCGGAGCAAGCTCGCGAGGCGCTCATTCTCTCTCACATAACTATCCAGATTCTTAAGCGCTTCGTGTGCGGTGCGCCAACGCGAAAACGCACTGTCGACCTGTCTCCGCAAAGATTCGCACCGGCTGTAATGATCCAGCAGATCAAGGTGCGACTCAACCGCCGACAGGATTTGGTGTTCTCCCTGACCGTGTATCTCAAGCAGATCAGGCTGGATGGATTTAATCGTTGAGGATGTCACCAGCCGGTCATTGATAAACGCTCGATTGCGTCCATTCATATTTATCTCTCGGCGGATGACCCACTCCCCGTCCTCCGATATCTCCACCCCGACGCTCTGTAGAATTTCCTCAACACGTTTTCCTTTTTCGCTTGGCAGTTCAAACACAGCCTCAAGCACGGATGTGCTTTCACCCGATCTGATCGAGTTGTGATAGCTTCTCCCACCAAGCAGAACCTCAAGCGCGTCGACAATAATCGACTTCCCAGCACCGGTTTCGCCGGTCAGCAAATTCAGCCCTTCGCCAAAGCTAATGCTGATCTTTTCGATGATGGCAAAATTATGTATATTAACGTACCTCAGCATATATCGCTCTTAACTTAGCTCATCACCTTAAAAGCTTTTTCTCGACAAAGTCTCTCTCTCTCAACTGCCACCTGAGTGGCCGCGCTTCGGTCACCTCCGCCGACTCGAATCAGAACCACATCTCTTTCGGTGTCGGCGCGCCGACACCGAAAGATTTAGGTTAACTCGCGAGCTATAAAAATTTCCCATCTCCCATGTGCCTCAACTTCTGATAGCGCTGGGCAATTCTTTCAGCCGAAGGGATTTTGCTAACTTCATTTAACGCATTGAGAATTGACTCATCAAGCAACCGTGCGGATTCCTGATGCGAAGTGTGAGAGCCCTCAGAAGGTTCTCTCACAACGACATCGACCACCCCAAGACGGTAGAGGTCCCTGGCTGTCAGCCGCAAGCTCTCAGCCGACTGCGATGCTTTTGACGAGTCTTTCCATAAAATAGCGGCACACCCTTCCGGCGAAATGACGGAATAGACTGCGTTTTCAAACATAATGGTTTTATCGCCCACTCCGATACCCAAGGCCCCGCCCGATCCCCCTTCGCCGATGATCGCCACCACGATGGGTACTTTTAGACGTGACATGACCAGCAGGTTGACGGCAATCGCCTCCGCCTGACCTCGCTCCTCGGCATCAATCCCCGGATAAGCCCCGGGAGTATCAACAAAAGTGATGACCGCACGATCAAATTTTTCAGCCGTGTTCATCACACGTAATGCCTTGCGATAACCTTCGGGCTTAGGCATTCCGAAATTGCGATGACGGCGTTGTTTAATATCGCGACCTTTTTGATGTCCGATGACGGCGACCGGACGTCCATGAAACAGAGCCATCCCGCAGACCAACGCCGGATCATCCGCGAACCTACGGTCTCCCTTCAACTCCACAAAATCTTCAAACAAATACTCGATATAATCAATGGTGTACGGGCGCTCAGGGTGGCGTGCGAGTTGGACCCGCTCAAATGCCGATACACTGGAATTTGCGCTCTCGTCCGACATAGACGCATCCATTAATGCTGTTCCTTTTTCCCAACCTTACACGTTATGCAGCGGGCTATGGTTTTCCGTACTCGTCCCGCTGATCGCATTTAATTTAACCACTCAATCTGACACCCACACTCCTGGAGGGCTGTCTGTAGCTCATAACTACCTGTGACACGTAAGGCGCCATGAGCTTTTGACTTAACCCATACCCCATCCCCGAGCATCATTTCAAGCATTACTTCACATTCCCCTCTGTGTCTTTCAAGCACCCGCCACACCTTCTGTAAATGTATCTGCGATAAATGTTTTTGTGGAATTCGAACCAACATAAAGGTGGCCCTGCGTTGGAGAACATCGTCCAGCTTATGTATTTCATCAACTATTACGGTACATGTCTCTTCGCCCGAATCGGGGCGTCCGGAGATCAGTACGGCAGCGTCGTCCTCGACAAAGTTTTTATATTTTTTAAAAGCCTCGGGCCACACTACGCACTTTACTCCGCCGACTTGATCCTCCAAGCGAAATAAAGCGAACCGGTCACCCTTTTTGGAGACACGTGTCTGCATCGACGTGACGATCCCCCCAACCTGCACGTGAGTGCCACTCTGCACCGTGGACAAATTAGCGATGCACACGCAGTTTAATTCTTTTAACGTGTCTTCATAATTTTCCAGCGGGTGGCCCGTAATGTAAAACCCGATGGAGCTTTTCTCACCGACGAGAAGCTTGGTGTGGCTCCAGGTTTCGACATTCGGTAAAGTAACCGATCCGGTATCTTGTATTCCAACCATCTCGCTTGAAAAAAGTCCGCTTTGACCAACCGTCTTATCTTTCTGTGCACGCGACGCAAGGGCTAAGGCATTATCAACGGCGGCAAAGTTTTTCGCACGCCAGAGATGTCGATCCATACCATCCGCATGGTTCAACGAATCGAAGGCTCCCGCCGAAACAAGGCTCTCCAGCACTCGCTTAGTAAGCGCGCGTTGACATACACGCTCCGCAAAATCAAATATCGAGGTAAACGTGGCGTGGCGACGCGCCTCAATGATGGCAATCACAGTCGAATGCCCGACGCCTTTGATGGCTTCCAATCCGAAGCGTATGGCACCTTTGAGCGGAGTAAATCCGGCGCCACTTTCGTTGACATCCGGTGGCAGCAGACGGATCCCCTGTCCTCTCAATTCATTGCTGTATTTGAACAGCTTCTCACTGTTCTCAAGTTCGTTGGAGAGCACCGCGGCGTAAAAATGCTCGGGGAAATGCGCTTTGAGATAAGCCGTCTGGAATGCTAGGTATGCATAGGCGACGCTATGACTTCGGTTGAACCCATAGTCAGCGAATTGGGCCATCAGTTTGAAGATCTGCTGGGCCTTCTCCGGCTTCATCCCACACGCGCCAGCTCCGCTTAAAAAATGCTCTTCATGGAGAGCCATTTCCTCGCGCTTCTTCTTTCCCATGGCGCGCCGCATCAAATCCGCTTCACCTAAGCTGAAACCGGCCAGCTTTTGCGCCAGCTGCATGATCTGTTCCTGGTAGACAATGATGCCGTAGGTGTTTGAAAGAATCTCCTTCATCTCCGGCACAATGTACCTGACAGACTTGTGTCCGTGATGTCTTTCGATGAAATCATCCACCATCCCGCCATCCAACGGCCCTGGGCGGTAGAGCGCGTTCAAAGCCGCCAAATCTTCGAGCCCCTGCGGCTTAAGGCGGCGACAGATCTCCTGCATGCCCGTCGATTCGAACTGGAAGACGGCTTCGGTGCGCCCCTCCGCAAACAGCTTCATCGTGAGCGCATCATCAAGCTTAATACCTGACCAATCAACCCTCGCATTAAGCGATTGCTTTACAGTATTTAAGCAGTCGCTTATAACCGTCAGTGCCGTTAACGCGAGAAAGTCCATCTTCAACATGCCCGTCTTTTCCAGGTCGGACATGGCGTACTGCGTCGTTAATTCATCCCGCGAAGAAACCGCGATGGGCACTAACTCTTCCAGCGGAGCCGGCGAAATCACGACCCCCGCGGCGTGTACCGAGGCGTGACGGGCGCACCCCTCCAAGCGTCGCGCCAGATCAATCAATTCTTTTACCTGCGGGTTATCTTCGACGGCCCCACGCAACTCAGGCACCTGCTCCAGGGCTTGTGTGATGCTGACGTTGCGGCCTCTGACGGGCGGCGGAATCATTTTAGCGATTCTCTCGACTTCGACATACGGCATGTCTAATGCTCGACCGACATCCTTAATGGCGGCCTTCGAGGCGAGTGTGCCGAATGTAATGATCTGACACACTGAATCGCGCCCATACAATTCAGAGACATGCTGGATCACCTTGTCACGCCCACGAACGCAGAAATCGATATCAATGTCGGGCATTGATACCCGGTCGGGATTCAGGAATCTTTCAAAGAGGAGATTATATTGGAGCGGGTCGACGTCGGTGATTTCAAGACAGTAAGCAACGAGCGAGCCGGCGGCCGAACCGCGACCAGGGCCGACCGGTATTCCATGATCGCGCGCGTACTTGATAAAGTCCCAGACGATGAGGAAGTAGCTTGAAAATCCCATCCGCTTAATCATCGCTATCTCGCTGGAGATTCTTTCCTGATATTCACCGAGCGAATGGCGGAGTTCTCCGCGTGCGCGCACTTGCTCCCACACGGAATCACGTCTTTTCTCATAACCGTTTCTCACCATTTTTTCGAAATATTCGTCCAGCGTGAGGTGGCCTTCCGCTTCCGGGATCGGAAAGACGGGTAAGTGATTAGCACCCTCCGGCAAACTCAGTTGGCACATGTCGGCGATATCCAACGTACGCGTCAGCACTTCCGGCAACTCTTCGCCGAAAATCGACCACATCTCTTTCGCCGACCGCACATAGAAATTAGGAGAGCCGTAGCGCAGACGATTGGGGTCTTTGACTGTCTTACCGCTCCCGATGCACAGCAGCACATCGTGCGCTCTATGGTCTTCGGGGTTTAAATAGTGAGCGTCATTAGTCGCCACCAGAGGGATGCCGGTGCGTCGAGACAATTCGACCAGCGGTTTGTGAATACGTCTCTGCGCCTCCAGCTCGTGGTCTTGAATTTCAAGGTAGTAGCTTCCTTTGCCGAGTATTTCTTCAAATTCAAGCGCGGCCTTTTCCGCCTCTTCGCACGCCCCACGGGCGAGCAGTGCCGAAGGGATTCCTGACATGCAGGCCGAGAGGCCGATTAACCCTCTGGAGTGTTTAGCGAGCAATTCCCGGTCGATACGCGGCTTATAGTAAAAACCCTCTGTGTATGCTCTCGAAGTTAGGCGGATCAGGTTATGGTACCCTTCCAAATCTCTCGCCAGCAGAATCAAGTGGTAGTTAACTTTCTCTCCGGTCGCGAGCGCCCCTCTCTCTCGATCCAAACGACTGCCACGCGTGATGTACACCTCGCAGCCGATGATCGGCTTGATGCCTTGATTTTTCATCGCGTGGTAAAACGACATCGCGCCATAGAGGTTCCCGTGATCCGTGATCGCGCACGACCGCATGGCGAGTTCCGTGATTCGCTTGGCAAGCGGTTTGACCTGTATCGCCCCGTCGAGCAGGCTGTAATCGGTATGGAGGTGTAGGTGAACGAAGTCTTGATTGTGCATCGCGCGGGACTGTTAACTAAGCCGGAACTCGACGCCTCAGAACTCTTGGAGCGCCGATACTATATCACGTACCCGCGCGCCCTCAAGCCCTCAACATATAGCGGCACAACGAAGCCGCGTGCGTCGGGTGAACGAGGCCCCGGATCTCATCGGCAACTCGCCGGCAACTCACCGCAAAGATTAAGAGACCGGCATCACGATCATTCCCACTCGATGGTGCTGGGCGGTTTCGAGCTAATATCGTAAACCACTCGATTGATGCCGCGCACCTCCGCCACAATGCGTGTTGAGATTCTGCTTAAAGTATCGTGTGGTAAGCGCGCCCAGTCTGCCGTCATTCCATCGACGCTCGTCACCGCGCGCACCGCGATCACTTGTTCGTAGGTGCGAAAGTCCCCCATCACGCCCACCGTCGAAACCGGTAACAGAACGGCGAAGGCCTGCCACACTGCATCGTACAGATCATCCCTGCGTATCTCTTCCTCGACAATCGTATCAGCCGCCCGCACCATTCTTAAAGATTCGTGTGTCACTTCGCCGATGATGCGAACGGCCATCCCCGGTCCTGGAAATGGGTGACGCAGCAGAATCTGCTCCGGCACGCCTAATTCGCGACCGATGATTCTGACTTCATCCTTGAACAATTCCCGTAAGGGCTCGATGATCTTTAGATTCATTTTCTCCGGCAGTCCACCGACGTTATGGTGGCTCTTGATCACAGCCGACGGGCCACGCACTGAGACTGATTCGATCACGTCGGGGTAGAGCGTCCCTTGAACTAAAAACTCAACGTTTCCGATGCGACGCGCCTTTTCTTCAAATACCTCGATGAAAATACGTCCGATGGTGCGCCGCTTGGCTTCCGGGTCGATGACTCCTGTGAGACCTTTCAGGAATTTTTCGCCGGCTTGTGCGCCGATTACGTTAAGCTTCATGTACTGCTTTAAGAGGGAGCCAGTAAGGGCAACCTCACCTTCCTTTAAAAGCCCTGTATCCACAAAGATACAATACTGCTGCAGACCTATCGCTTGATGCACTAACGCCGCCGCCACAGTTGAATCGACGCCCCCCGAAAGTCCGCAGACGACGTTCTTTGACCCGACCTGCTCCTTGATCTTTTGAATCTGCTCTCTGATGACCGAAGACGGACTCCAATCGCTCTCAACTCTGCACACGCGGTAGAGAAAGTTCTTTAGAATCTGAGCGCCCAGCGGCGTGTGGGCCACTTCCGGATGGAATTGGACGCCGAATATGCGTCCGCTTAAGCTCTCCATTGCGTTAAGCGCTCCGCCTGTGCGAGCCGTTAAGCGGAACCCTTCTGGCAAGTTTGTGAGGTGATCTCCGTGACTCAACCACACGTCGATCTCGGATGGAATGTCGAGAAATAGCGGACTGTCGTCAGCCACAATCTGTAAGCGGGCGTGTCCGTACTCGCGGTTCCCGGAGGGCTTGACCTCTCCACCCAAATAAGAAGCGATCAATTGCAGACCGTAACATATTCCTAAGATCGGGCATTTGATTCCAGTGATAACATCGGACTCTAAATGTGGCGCGTCCGTGTCATAAACCGACGATGGTCCGCCCGAAAGGATTAAGCCTTTTGGTTGATAAGCGAGCAGAGAGGCGAGGGGCGTGTTGTAAGGTAGTATTTCGCAGTAGACTCCCGCCTCTCGCACTCTGCGCGCGATCAGCTGTGTGTATTGGGATCCGAAATCAAGTATCAGAATAATTTGGCGTCGTGTCATTTCGTCCAAAGTTAGTAAACCTCCATGGAGCGGCGCGCGTCATATCACCGCGCGATCAATTATTTTTTCGATTATAATCACACGCCCTTGCCGAGGGCTATCAAAACGGCCTGTTTATTACTTGAGCACTTGAGCAAAAGTTTTTCAGTACGAGAGTCGAATAAAAGCACTGTCACTAATTGGTTTTCACTTTTGCCTTTTGCCTTTTTACTTTTGCCTTGATAATTATGTCTCTCTTCCCTTTACTGGTTCGTAGTTTACATGGTGTCCGTCCAGGGTGCCGGCTTGGCGGTGGCAGGAATATTGTAATCACATTCTTGCTACTGAATCTTGTTTTTTTCACCTCCCTCTGTATGCCATCGGCACGCTCGGAAGAACGTCTCGCGCTCTCTCAACCCTTCATGGCGAAATGGCAGTACGAGACGGAAGAAACCGTCGACTTTACACCCGCAGTCCGAGATGGAACGATTTATGTGCCGTTCTCTTCCGGCCAAATCGTTTCACTAAACGGAGATGATGGTGAGTTGATCTGGAAATCAGAGACGGGTGGACACATCTCGGCCTCTCCGGTGGCCGATGAAAAGGCACTCTTTGTCGCATCCGAATCAGGGAAAGCAAATAGCGGATTCCGCTCACAGTCAAAAGGTGTCGTCCGCGCGCTCAGCCTCAATAGCGGTCTCACCATGTGGGAAAGAATCCTTCCGCTACCATTGCGAGGCGCTTTAACATCGGATCTGAGGAACGTGTACGGCGCAGGCAGAGACGGGCGTGTGTATGCGATAAACAAGCTTACCGGCGACATTTTATGGACCAAACACTTTGGCGAGCCGTTCGAATTTCGCCCCGTCAATAACAACGACCTACTATTTCTGGGAAACATGAAGGGCGATATGTATGCCCTGGATAAAAAGACGGGAGCGATCAATTGGCGTTATCGGACACGGGGCGCGTTGCGCGGTTCGGCCTCAATCTTTAACAGCAAGGTTTATTTCGGATCCGCCGATAATCATGTCTACGCGTTGGACGCACGCCGTGGGCAACTTCTCTGGCGAGTCAGAACCGGCGCGGAAGTCCAGTCGGTTGTCCATACGCCGGCCGGTGTGCTCGTCGCCTCCCTCGATAACTTCGTATATTTCCTTTCACCAGATGACGGAGGGCGTCTGTGGAAGAGACAGCTCGCCGGAAGGATTTCGGCCCAACCGTTAGTCACCGCCGACGAAGCTTTACTGACCCCTCTGACAGGTGATGCATGTATCGTGCTTGATTTGAAAGACGGGAAGTTATTAAACAAACTTACGGTTGGCGACGACAACAATACGTCCGCCTCTCCGGTCACCGCCGGAGGACTTTTGTTCATCACCACACGTCGTGGACTGTTGGCTTTCGCCAACCAGACAAGTGGGCCTTAGTTTCATCAGGGTTTGATTTCGCCGCCGCGTTAAATCCGCACGGCGCGTGGCCAAATCCCGCCATCAGTATTCAAGTGCTCTGAGATGTAACGGAACGGCGTCGAAGGAGACTGACCAAGCGCAGGCCGACACCGTGAAAGACATACAGCGAAACGATAGTGAGCAACACATAACGTGAGTAGAGCCACACGAGCATCCCAACCGCGGCGATCAGCACGATGACGATCCGTGTGCTGCGCCGTTCGGCACCCACCGACTTGAAACTTGAGTAGCGCACCGTACTGACCATCAGCGTCGCCAGCAACGCGATCAAGATCATTAACAGCCCACTGTACACCTGTCCTGGTCCAGGCCCGTACACAGACAGCGGTTGCGGCGTAAAATGGACGATGGCGGCAATCAGCCCTGCCGCCGCCGGTATCGGCAAACCAACAAAACTTTTCTTATCAACCTTGACGGTGCCTTCAGCGAGCGGGCGCGGGCGCGTCGCCTGCACATTAAAGCGCGCGAGCCGGAAGGCGCCGCAAATCAAAAACATAAAGGACAAAAACCAGCCGAGTTTATGCAGGGCACTACCTTCCGCCAGCGACGCCCCGTATCCCCAGGCATAGGCCAGCACCGCCGGAGCAATGCCGAAAGTCAAAACATCAGCGATTGAATCGAACTGAATGCCAATCTCCGTCGTCGTCTTGGTCATCCGCGCGATTCTGCCGTCCAGCGCGTCGAAGAGCACGGCCCAGCCGATAGCCCGCGCGGCATTATCGAAATGCGCGGTTGCGCGCAGCAAATCATATTCGTTGCCATCGCTCAGCAGTTGGAACCCGCGCAGTGCCCCCATCACCGCGTAAAACCCCATCCCGACGTTCGCTGCCGTGAACGCCGACGGCAGCAGGTAGAGACCCTTTTTGATACCGCGGCGGGCGGGGTCGGGCAGGGTCGGCTGGGGAGTCTCCGGTGCGGCGTCTGACATCATGGCCGGAGCCTCCCGATGATGCTGACCCCGCCGCGGACGCGCTGGCCCACCGCCACCGTCACTTCGACCTCGGCCGGCAAAACCAAATCAGTACGTGAACTAAACTTAATCAGCCCGAATTTTTCACCGAGTTGAAGACGGTCGCCGACCCTTCTCCAACATACGATGCGTCGCGCTAAAACTCCGGCGATCTGCTTGCACACGACGGTCACGCGCTCGCCCTCAATCGTCAGCGCGTTCTGCTCGTTGACGAGACTCGCTTCATCGCGCGTCGCAATCATGAAACGACCCTTCGTGTAAGTGACGTCCGTGATTTGACCGGCGATGGGAGCGCGGTTGATATGTACGTCGAACGGCGAGAGGAAAATACTGACGACCTGAGGCGAGTTCGCGTCTGCCGGCACCAGATGTTCCACACGCGTCACACGACCGTCCGCCGGCGAGACCACGACGCTTGAGTCGACGGGCGGCGCGCGCCGTGGGTCGCGGAAAAAGTACGCCATAAACGCGGCGAGCAACAGCCACGCCCCCGCGAAGATCAACGCCGGCCACCACCACCAGTAACCGAGGGCCGCCGCCGCCAGACAACCGAGGAGCGGTACCAGCACCCACGCCATTCCATCTCGCGCTATGTTCATTTCGACTTGATGTGTGGAGTTGCTCGCCCGCTGATCTTCAGGCAACCCGCACGTCTAACACAAACGGGGGCGCGGCCTATGCGGATGTGCGTCCCCGTTTACGTCTCTGGCAAATTAAAAATCTGATCCGCCGAGGTGTGCGCCGGCGTTCTTAATGGGCGGTGCTCTCGGACCTTTGGTGTCGCAAAACAATTGCGTGCATCTGATCCTTAACGGCTAACTTCTTCTTCTTTAACGTGACTTCTTCAAGCTGCTCCTCGTCACTCGGGTAAGCGAGCGCCGAAAGTTCGTGCAAACGTTCCTCGTAACGGCCATGCTCCCGCGCCAACTCGCGGAACTCCGGGTCGCTCACCATCAGTTGTTCCTTCAAACTGTCCGTCTTGGTTATTTCCATATCAGGGAAGCCTCCTTTCAGTACGTCAGGTGAATTGCTCATTCTTTTGGCACAGAGAAATCGAAAGACATGTGCCGTGGTTCGGGTCAGTAACAAAATGGTAACTTAAACCAATCATCGTATCAAGCCCGTCGCCCGAAGGCGGCGGTCATCACCAGCGCGTCTTCGGTCGGACGAGAGTAGTAGTCGCGGCGGCGCCCAGCAATTTCAAAGCCGTGCCGCCGGTAGAGGGACTGCGCCGCCATGTTACCGGCGCGCACCTCTAAGACCGCGGAGACGACGCCACGACTCAACGCATCGGCCACCGCGACGCTGAGTAACTCGCTGGCGATGCCGCGCCCGCGCACCTGTTCAATGACCCCGACGTTATTGATATGCATCTCGCCAGCCGTCACGCGGGCCGCGAGAAAGCCCGCGACCAGTCTCTCCGTCAATGGATTTGGTCGACGCCACCGCGCCACGTACATCATCGATTCGGGCCGACCCAGTTCCTCGCGGTAGGCGTCCCATCCCCAACGGCTGAGCGCGCATGATTCCTCAATTTCGACGACCTCCAACAAATCGTGTTCGGTCATCAGGTAAATGCCGTGCTCGCAGCTCACGGCACCGTGATCGGGTTTGACACTCGCCATTTCTCATTCAACTCCGCATCCGAAGCGCGCACATAGAGTGCCTGCAACAAATCAGCATTGACGGTTTGATTAAGCATGAACTTCTCCAGTGCGACCCGCGCGATGGCTTCGGCGAGCGAGCACAGAGCATTCGCCAGACTCCAGCACGGCGCATCTGTCTCGTCCACGCCGAAGAGCGTGGCCGCGTCGCGCCACCTGATCGTCTGTTGTAAAGCAAATTCCCTGATGCTCTCGGCGTGAAGAAGCGCGCCCGACCCGGCCCACAGCACGTCCCCGCCACTCTCGCGCGCCGCTTCGAGCATGGCTTGCGGAGGAACATGCACCGGCTCGGTCAATTCAACCATCGGGCCGTGGCTCTTCGGGAGGTCAAGCAACTGTGCGTACACTTCCCCGCGTCCCGCCGGGATGACGGCTAACACGCGCCCTTCGCACCGGGTCGCGCGGGCGACGGCGTGCAGCGTCGGGATGCCGACGACCGGGCGTGCGAGCGTCGCGGCGAAGCCTTTGATCGTCGCCAGACCGGAGCGCAGGCCGGTGAAACTGCCCGGCCCCCTGGTGACGGCAAACAGATCCACGTCAGAGATCAAAGCGTCGGCGCGACGCAATACATCATCTACCGCGCTCAACACGTCCCGCGCGCTTTGACTCCGCCCTTCGTAGCTCTCGACGGCGAGCACCTGCGGGCCACGCGCAACGGCTACGCTTCTCGTCTCGGTCGCCATATCAAGGCTCAGAATCAGTGGCCCGGATTGTTCCGGTACGTCCTCTTCAAGACACAAGGCTCGATCCGTTTCATCAACGCGGCGGTTACTTTCCATCATGTTTGACAGTCGGTATTCAGTGGCGCGATTATAAGTTGGCATATTTCACAACGCAAATTTGAGTCGAAACATTTCGATAGTTTGGTCGATTGGTTTTCAAGATGAGTACAAGAATCGGGATTCTGACCGGTGGCGGCGACTGTCCGGGGCTCAACGCCGTCATCCGCGCGGTGGTGCGGCGCGCGATGCCCACCGGCGCCGAAATCATGGGCATCAAGAACGGCTGGCGCGGACTCATTAAAAACGAGATCGAGGTTCTGACACGCGAGTCTGTGCGCGGCATCCTCCCGCGCGGTGGGACGATCCTCGGCACTTCCCGCGTCAACCCCGAAGACGACGCCAACAACCTCGCGCTGATCGAGGAGAATTGGAAGAAGCATCAACTGAGCGCACTGATCGTCGTCGGCGGCGAAGGCACGTTGCGCGCGGCGCGCGACATGTGGCGCGACTTCAGCTATCCGGTGGTCGGCATCCCTAAGACCATCGACAACGATCTGTGTGGCACAGACTTTACGTTCGGCTTCGACACCGCTGTCACCGTGGTCACAGACGCCGTCGACCGCCTGCACTCGACCGCCGAGTCGCACCATCGCGTGATGGTGATCGAAGTGATGGGCCGACATTCCGGCTGGATCGCCGCTTACGGCGGCATCGCGGGCGGTGCCGATGTCGTGCTCGTTCCGGAGCATCCCTTCCGTATGTCGCGCGTCGGCGAGTTCCTGCGCCACCGAGAGGAACAGGGCCACGCATTTTCAATTGTCGTGGTCGCCGAAGACGCGAAGCCGCACGAGGACGAAAACTTTCTCGGCCCGGAAACTTACGCCGAGATTTACCGTCATAACCGCCTCGGCGGAATCGGCTACTACCTCGCCCGCGAGATCGAGTCCAGCACCGGCCTCGAGGCGCGTGTCACCAACCTCGGCTACGTCCAGCGCGGCGGCACGCCGACGGCGTTCGACCGCGTCCTGGCGACCCGCTTCGGGGTCAAGAGTTTTGAGATGGTCGAAGCGTGCGAGTGGGGCCAGATGACATCCCTGCGCGGCAACCAGATCGTTAGCGTTCCGCTCGACGAGGCGGTCGATAAACTCAAGCCGCTTGATGAGGACATCTACCGCGTCGCCGAAATCTTCTTCGGCTGAGTCGGCGGGCGCGAGGCTCAACCCTATCGCTCACGCTTGACGCAACCAGAATGTAGCCGTCGAACCTCATCGTGTAAACTTGATCAACCTCGAAGTTGATGATCTCGCCAAACACCGGCGACATCGCCTCGGAATCTGATCAACTCTCCGACGGTCTCTTGAATTTTTCACAGCATACAGGATCAGATGTCGCGAGTCGCCGGCATCATCATCGAGACGAAGCTCCTCGGTTTTTCCGCGCTCTCGTGTTTTTCGGCTTGACCTGTGGTAGCTTTGCCGTGTCAACCGACAACGCCGTCGCAGGTGCCCACCGCCGCCGCGGTTTCGATCCGTTTTGATGTGAGCCATAACAGCTCGCCGCTCCGTTTTTACTATGACCACGAACAACCTCTCGCCGATGCTGCGCCAGTACCACGAACTGAAGGCGCAGCATCCGGGGACAATCCTCTTTTTCCGCCTCGGTGATTTCTACGAAATGTTCTTTGACGACGCGGTGATTGGCGCGCGCGAACTTGAGATTACGCTGACGGCGCGGCACAAAGAGCGTGGCGACCCGATTCCGATGTGCGGCGTTCCGCACCACGCCGCCGGTGTCCACATCGCGCGCCTGATCCGCAAAGGCTACCGCGTCGCCATCTGCGAGCAGACCGAAGACCCGACGAAGACGAAGAAGCTGGTGCGGCGCGAAGTCGTGCGAGTCATCACGCCGGGCACCGCCATCGATCCGCAGTTAGTCGAAGCGCGCGAGTGCGCATATCTCGCTGCCGTGTGCGGCAGTGGTGAAGGCTTCGGCGCGGCATTTCTCGATCTTTCGACCGGCGAGTTCCGCGCCACCCAGGCTGCAGGCGATGAAGCGTGGGCGCGCATCCGCGCCGACATCGAATCTTATGCCCCGCGCGAGCTTCTCTTCCCCGCTTCGCTGACTCCGTTAATCAAGGATGCGTTCCAGTCGACGCGGCCCGACGCGCCGACGCTCCCGCTCTCCGTCGAAGGCGAGCGCCGGCAACCTTCCAACGCGCCGCTCGCGCGCATCCTACCCGCCGCCCAGGCCAACTTTGGCACTGCCTTTGGAAGTGGCTGTGCGATGGCCTTGACGCCGCTCGAAGATTGGCTGTGGGAGCCTCTGGCGTGCGCCTCTCTGCTGCTCGAACAGTTCGGCGTGCGGACACTCGAAGGCTTCGGACTCGGCGGCAAGACCGAGGCCGTGAGCGCCGCCGGTGCGTGTCTGCGCTATGTCCGCGAGACTCAGCGCGACGCCGCCGCGCACGTCACCGACATCAACTACTTCGAGGCGCAGGAACACTTGCTGCTCGACGCCGTCACGGTGCGCAATCTGGAACTGTTCGAAGCGCAGAACAACGCCGCGCGCACGCACACACTGCTCGGCGTGATTGATGAAACCGTCAACGGGATGGGCGCGCGTCTGCTGCGCACGTGGGTGCTCCGACCGTCGATGGAGCGTGGCGTGATCGAGGCGCGGCTGTCGGCGGTCGAAGATTTATACCGCGCGCAGATGAAACGCGACCGACTGCGTGCGCTCCTGCGCGACATCGCCGACCTCGAACGCCTCACCGCACGCGTCAACATGGGCACCGCCACCCCGCGTGACCTCGCCGCCCTGCAACGCTCTCTCAATCAAATCCCGCCCATCCGTCAGTCCTTATCGGACGCCGAGCCGTCGCTCCTTCAAGTGCTCTACGAAAATTTGGATGAGATGCCGGACGTGCGTGACACGCTCGCGAGCACGCTCGGTGAAGACCCGCCGCTCAACATTACCGACGGCGGTGTGATTCGCGCCGGCTTCTCCGCCGAGCTTGATGATCTGCGTACGGTCAGTCGCGACGCCAAGCAGTTCATCGCCGCGCTCGAAGCGCGCGAGCGTGCGCGCTCCGGCATCGCCTCTCTGCGCGTTCGCTTTAATAATGTCTTCGGCTATTTCATCGAAGTCTCGAAGGCCAGCGCGGCCCGCGTGCCCGCCGACTACGAACGACGGCAGACACTCGCCAACGCCGAGCGCTACACGACTCCGGAGTTGAAAGAGTGGGAACAGAAAGTCGTCGGCGCGGAGGGTCGGATCGTCGAGATTGAGACGATGCTCTTCGCCGAGCTGCGTTCCAAAGTCGCCGGTCAAACGAAACGGCTACAGACGACGGCGCGCGCACTGGCGACGCTCGACGCCATCGCCGCGCTGGCGACGACCGCCGTCCGCCGCCGCTATCAACGGCCCGTGCTGCACGACGGCGACGAAGTCGAGATTGCCGGCGGGCGGCATCCGGTGATCGAAGCTTTCAGCGAGTCGCCGTTTATTCCGAACGACCTCTACATGAATAATTCGACCGACCGCCTACTCATCATCACCGGCCCGAACATGGGCGGCAAGTCGACGATCCTGCGGCAGACGGCGCTGATTGTGCTGCTGGCGCAGATCGGTTCATTCGTTCCGGCTGAGCGCGCGCGGCTCCCCGTTTTCGACCGCATCTGGACGCGCGTCGGCGCGTCGGACGATTTGGCACGCGGACGCTCGACGTTCATGGTCGAGATGACCGAGACAGCGGCCATCATGCACAACGCGACGCCGCGCTCGCTGGTGCTGCTGGACGAGATTGGCCGCGGCACCGCGACCTTCGACGGCCTCTCCATCGCGTGGTCGGTGGCCGAGCATCTGCACGACTCGCCCGCACACGCCGCGAAGACTCTGTTCGCCACCCACTATCACGAATTGACGGAACTCGCGGAGCGACTGCCGGGCGCGCAGAACTATCAGATCCGGGTCGCCGAGCGCGACGACGAAGTAATCTTCCTGTACCGCTTCGAGCGCGGCCGCGCCTCCAAGTCTTATGGCATCGAAGTCGCACGCCTCGCCGGGATGCCGCCGGCGGTGCTTGAGCGCGCGCGCGACGTGCTGGCGCGTCTGGAACGCTACGAGCTTGATGTCTTCACAGATGACATGGATGGAGATGAGATCGGCGCGAGAGTTGCCATCTTGCCAACCGACGTGCCAGCCAGCGAATCGGCGGCTGGACGTGATGCGCATCAGCCCGCGCCCGCGCCCCCCGCGGACGAGGCTCTCAAACACGCGGCGCGCCGCGCCGGCCGGCAGGCGTTGGCCGCGACCGCGACGCTTTTCGATGCCGTCAACCAGGGCCTGCTTGACGAGCTTCGCGGCCTTGATGTAGAAACCCTCTCGGCGGAAGAAGCCAGACAACTCCTTCTCGACATCCGTCAACGAATAATATGAACGCCGCGCTGACCGTGCAATAGCCACGAAAGAGCAGGCACGCGCTCGCTGCACGACATTTGAAGTAAAGCTTCACGCCGAGCGACGGCTACGAGCGGCGTCAACTCTCC
>Ga0136617_10000671_pt1 | contig 29361 bp, 27 predicted proteins | sample AntDrymUQ3222106_2_FD_129672 | JGI IMG/M metagenome (GOLD analysis project Ga0136617, IMG submission 129672) | Polar desert sand microbial communities from Dry Valleys, Antarctica - metaG UQ322 (21.06) | ecosystem: Environmental > Terrestrial > Soil > Desert | place: Antarctica: Dry Valley... | reverse complement strand
GTTCCTGCACCACCACCACATCGGCGGGTTCCTCACCAACACCGACACCACCGCCGACCTCGACGACGACCACGCCGAATGGCGCGCCTTCCTCACCCAATGGCGCGAGGTGTTCGGCGACCGACACGTCACCGCCCACGACCTCAGCCGCAGCACCGACACCTCCACCGGATGGGCCACCACCGACCCCTGGGCCGGCACCTTCCCCCTCCGACCCAGCGGACAACCCCTCTCCGTCCGCAGCCTCGGACGCCGACTCACCGGCCAACTCGACCGCTGGCGCACCGACGTCGTCCTACGCAGCGTCACCGACCCCCACACCCACGCCCGCCGCTACTGGGTCCACACCACCACCTGACCACCCCCCTTCTTCTCGACCCCCCGAAACAAACCCGCAAACCCGCAAACCCGCCACCAACACCTCTGACCAGGAGAGACACCCATGAGGACCGCGAGGTTTGACCCCGACACCGACCCGTCCAAACCCGCAAACCCGCGGGTTTGCGGGTTTGACCCACCCCGGCCCGACCCAAACCCGCAGCCCGACACCGCAGCTCAGCACCTGTCCTGCGAGGTCTGCGGGTTTGAAACGCCACCCTCAGCCCTCACAGCATCGGGCCCTACCGACGCTCGCCGGACCGCACGTCCACCGACCGACCAGGAGTCACGATGAGTAACCGTCGGGAGCCGCTACCTCTCACCCTCGCCGAGGTCTGCGCCGAGCTGCGCATCTCCCGATCGACGTTCTACGACTGGCGCGCCAAGGGCCGCGCACCCCGCTGCATCAAACTCCCTAACGGTGGCCTCCGCGTCCGCCGCGTCGAACTCGAACGCTGGCTCGACTCCCGCGAGGACGCCGCCTGATGGAAACCAGCTACGAGGTCCGCATCTGGACCAACCGTATCTACAGGGGCGCACGGACAACGACTCACTATGTCAGGTGGAAGGTAGCGGTGACCTGCTTTCAGGTACCGTTCAAGACCGGCGCACTCGCAGAGAGCTTCCGGTCGCAGCTCCTCGCGGCGGCCCGTCAGGGCGAGGCGTTCGCGACCTCGACCGGCCTACCTGTTTCGATGGGCCGGGAGGAGGAGACGGCGAGCTGGTACGAGTTCGCGTGCTCCTACGTTGATATGAAATGGCCTGACGCTGCGGGTAAGTCGCGTATGGGGATCGCCGAGACACTGGCCACGGTGACGCCGGCGCTCGTGAGGCCGGCCGCGGGCCAGCCCGAGGCGGAGGTGATCCGCAGAGCGCTCTACGGGTGGTCCTTCAATACCCGCGCACGCGTAGCAGGTCCGCCACCGGTCGATCTGTCGCGTGCCGTTCGATGGCTGGCGAGCAACACTCGGCCGGTCGGGGATCTGAGTCAGCCGGAGGTACTGCGAGCGGTCCTCGCCGTTATTAGCCGACGGTTGGACGGGCGGCCCGCCGCAGCGAGCACGAACCACCGTAAGCGGGCCGTCCTGTACAACGCCCTCGAATTCGCGGTGGAACGTCGGCTCCTGTCGAGGAATCCGCTGGCGTTGGTCCGCAGCAAGAACGCAAAGATGGTGGAGGAGATCGACCGACGGGTGGTCGTCAACCTCGACCAGGCGGTACGACTACTCGAAGCCGTCGGCCAGCAGGGGCCGTCCGGGCAGCGGCTCGTCGCCTTCTTCGGGCTCCTGTACTACGCGGCGCTGCGCCCCGGCGAGGCAGCGAGTCTCCCGAGGTCGGCCTTGCAGCTGCCTCCCGACGGATGGGGCGAACTGTTCCTGCCGGGGTCGGCACCGACGACCGGCGCTGCGTGGAGCGACAGCGGCAAGCGGCGAGACGAGCGCGGGCTGAAGCACCGCGCCCGTGAGGCGATCCGCGTGGTGCCGTCCCCGCCGCCTCTGACAGCGCTTCTGTGGGCACACCTGAGCGAGTTCGGGACGAACGACCGCGGTCGCCTGTTCGGTGCGATACGTGCCGGCGACGGCGACCTGTCGGACAGCGTGTACGGCCGAGTGTGGGCAAGCGCCCGGACAGCTGTCCTGACGCCCCAAGAGGCTGCGTCGCCGCTCGCGCGCCGGCCCTACGACCTCCGCCACGCCGCGGTCTCGACCTGGCTCAACGCAGGGGTTCCGCCGACGCAGGTCGCCGAGTGGGCCGGGCACAGCGTCGCCGTGCTGCTGCGCGTCTACGCCAAGTGCATCGCCGGGCAGGAGGACGCGGCGCGGGGCCGCGTCGCAGCCGCCCTGGGGCTGCCGTAGCTGCCGAAACCTGGACACGTATTTGCCACAGCCACCCGTAGACCACCGGACGGACCCGGATGCCACCGGACATGACGAGGGCGGCCCCTGACAGCGTCTGCGCTGGTCAGGGGCCGCTTCTGCGGGGTGTGGCAGGTGAAGGATTCGAACCTTCGTAGGCTAAGCCGACGGATTTACAGTCCGCTCCCTTTGGCCACTCGGGCAACCTGCCGGGTGCGCCGTGGCGCGGACACGAGGATACGACAGCCGGGAACCGGCTCCGCAGGGGCCCGCTCGGCAAGGAGGCATCACATGGCCGACCCGTCGTTCGACGTGGTGAGCAAGGTCGACCGGCAGGAGGTCGACAACGCCCTCAACCAGGCAGCGAAGGAGCTCTCACAGCGCTTCGACTTCCGGGGCACGGGTACCTCGATCGCCTGGGCTGGCGAGGAGGTCATCACGATCGAGTCCGAGACCGAGGAACGCGCGCAGGCCGCAGTCGAGGTCTTCAAGGAAAAGTTGATCAAGCGGAGCATCTCGCTGAAGGCGTTCGAGGCCGGTGAGCCGGCGGTCTCGGGCAAGACCTACAAGATCGCTGGCAAGATCTTGCAGGGCATCGAGACGGACAAGGCCAAGGAGATCAGCAAGGCCATCCGCGACGAGAAGCTCAAGGGTGTGCAGGCGCAGATCCAGGGCGACCAGCTGCGGGTCTCGGGCAAGAAGAAAGACGACCTGCAGGCTGTGATCGCGCTGCTCAAGGACAAGGACTTCGGGATCGCCCTGCAGTTCACCAACTACAGATGATCGGGTAGCGCCCTAGCGCTCTGACCAGCACCGTAGATGTGAATCTTGGGATCGGTACAGCTCGCGTTGCCACCTCGAACGCCGGACGAAGCCGCGAGCCTCGTAGACAAGCAGCGTCTCAAGGTAGTGCCTCAGGGTGTGGCAACCCGCGCGGTCCGACAGCTCGGCTCTCGGGCGGCAGCGGACGTGTGCTGGTTTGAAGGCGAGCGGGTTGAGTGAGATACACCACACCATCCGACGAGAACACAGCAGAAAACCAGGTGACGGAGGCCTGCCACTCCCAGCCGCCATCTGACAGGAGGACCGCAGCACGACGACCTCGGCGAGGCAGCCCCGAGGTGGAGTGAGTCAACGACGGCGACGGCCAGGTGTTCCCGCGCGGACCGTTGACCAGGCTGGGTATCGTCCGGACGCGACGTGCACGAGCTGGACTCTGACAACATCGCCACCTCTGCACACTTGCATCTCGTGAACTCAGCAGACTGACCCGGAACGTCCGACGGGCGCTGAGCGACCAGCAGCTGCGCAGCGGGTGACGGAGCTATCTGTCGTCCCGTTGTGGGACAGTGAGAGTCTCTGGGGCCGGAGGAGCGGGAGGTCGCGAGATGGGCGGTAGTCGTGCTGCATCAGAGGTGCAGGTCAAGGAGTTGAGCGAGCAAGCGGCGGGGGAGTTGTTTGACAAGATCTGCCGACGTGAGATGGGCATCAGCGGCGTTGAGTTCCTGCGCCGCTGGGACGCGGATGAGTACGCTGCTACCGAGGTGGACTCCGTCCAGGGACTGGCTGACGTCGTGATGGCGTTGCCACTGATCCGCGAGAGCTGAGCGAAGGGAGACGACTGCCTCATGCCAGGACGAAACCCTCATGAGGCAGTCGTCTCGTTCCTAGACCCGCTGCGAGATGCGCTGGCAGTCCTCGACAGTCACAGCCAGATCGTTGTTCACAAGCGCGGTGGGTACCGAAAGGAGGTCCCCTACGCCTGGCTCCTCAACGATGAGGAGGGCATGAGACTCCGCGGGGTCGGGCGGTTGCGTGCCACGATGCAGTTTATGATCATCTCTTGTGATCCGGTGACCAACGAGCACGGCCACCGCTTTCGGGTAACAACCCTGGGCTACAACTACAAGATCAGCGACACAGACGATCTCGACCAACTTCGTTTTCACTGGCACCCTCGTGGTGCGGGTGCGAATCAACACCCGCATGTGCACGCGCTACCCAACCTCGACACGCACGTATACATGCCGCGCGTGACTTTGGAGACGGTGATCCGTGCATGCCTTCAGATGGATGCTCCACTGACGATGGACGTCGACGAGGCTGTGAGACACCTTGCTGTTACTGAAGCGCCGCACATGCTGTATCGCACATGGAGCGACTGGCCACCCGGGCGGGCGGAACCATACGGCACCTCGACTGAGTCGCCACATGTTCACAACCCATGAGCTGTCCCGCGGCGGTTGACCCGTTTGCCGTCGATGCACTCGGCAATTTAACGAGTGGGCACCCACGGGCGCAAGCTCGGCGCCCGAGCGCCGCTTCTCCATCCGAGTAGGTGTCAGTCGTTGTGCTTGACGGGCTTCGTAGCCACTGAGTCGGGAAGGCCGCCAGCTGAGGCGCCCTGTTTCAGATCGAACCCCTGGCGGTAGTCGGCTTCCAATACGTATCCGCACCCATCGGACGGCGGTCGTGAGCGGAAACCGTCGCTCTGGCGACGGTTTCCGCTCACGGGCGGCGGAGCCGCATCGCTTCCAGGCGGCGGATGCGGTCTTCCAGCGGGGGGTGCGTGGAGAACAGCCTGGTCAGCTGCTCACCCGCGCGGAACGGGCTCGCGATCATCAGGTGCGACTGGGACACCAACCGCGGATCCGGCGGCAGCGGTGCGAGCTGCGTGCCGATCTCCAGCTTGCGCAGCGCCGAGGCGAGCGCCAGCGGGTCGCCGGTGAGCTCGGCACCGCTCGCGTCGGCCTGGTACTCCCGGGACCGGCTCACCGCCATCTGGACGACACCGGCAGCGATCGGGCCGAGTAGCGCGATGAGGAGCAGCGCGAGCGGGTTGGGTCGATCCTGGTCGCCGCCCCCGAACAGACCGGCGAACATCGCCATGTTGGCCAGGAAGCTCACCATTGTCGCGAGCGCGCCCGCGACCGAGGAGATGAGGATGTCGCGGTTGTAGACGTGGGAGAGCTCATGGCCGAGCACGGCGCGCAGCTCACGCTCGTCGAGCAGTTCGAGCAGTCCGGTGGTCGCGCAGACCGCGGCGTGGCGGGGGCTGCGCCCGGTGGCGAACGCGTTGGGCGCCGCGGTCGGGCTGATGTAGAGCCGGGGCATCGGCTGACGCGCGGAGCGAGAGAGCTCGCGGACGATCCGGTACATGCCGGGATGCTCGGCCTCGGTGACCGGCTGGGCATGCATCGCCCGCAGCGCGAGCTTGTCGGAGTTGAAGTACGCGTAGCCGTTGAGGGCCAGGGCCGCCACCAACGCGATCAGCAGCCCTCCGCGGCCGAACAGCGAACCGACGAACAGGACCAGCGCACTCATCCCACCGAGCAACAGCGCCGTCTTCAGACCGTTCATCTGCCTGTGCACTGCCATCCGTCCTTCCGGAGACCTCACACGCCCCGATTGGTGAACGAGCCACAAGCGGGTGGTGTTCCGCTCACCTTCGGGCAGGATGCCGGACATGACCATCGCCGAAGGGTCGCCCACCGACCCGAGCATCGTCAGCGTCCGGACCGAGATCGCCGACCGGGTCGCCGTCCTCACGGTGTCGAACCCGCAGCGGCGCAACGCGATGAACATCGAGCTGTCCACGAAGCTCGTCGACGCCATAGCCGGGTGCGTCGCCGATGACGACGTCAGCGCGATCGTGATCACCGGTGCGGATCCGGCGTTCTGCGCCGGCGGCGACCTCGGCGAGCTGGCGACGGCCGATCTGGCGACGCTGCACGCCGTCTACGCCGGGTTCCTCGCGGTCGCCGCGTGCCCGCTGCCGACCATCGCGGCAGTGAACGGTGCGGCCGTCGGGGCCGGGCTGAACCTCGCCCTGGCCTGCGACCTGCGCCTGGCCGGGCCCCGGGCGAGGTTCGAGGCCCGCTTCCTGCCCCTCGGCCTGCACCCCGGCGGCGGCTACACCTGGATGGTGCAACGCGTGCTCGGCTCGCAAGGCGCGGCTGCGCTCACCCTGTTCGGCGACGTTGTGGACGCCACGGAGGCTGCGCGGATCGGGCTGGTGCACCGGGTGGTCGAGGACGTGGTCGCGGCCGCCGTCGAGCTGGCCGGCCGGGCTGCCGCAGCGCCCCGGGACCTGGTCCGCACCACGAAAGCGACGCTGCGGATGACCGCCGGCATGGCGTCGCAGGCAGACGCCGTCGAGATCGAGGTCCGGGCACAGGCCGAGTCAGTGCGCTCGGAGGAGTTCCGGGAACGCCTCGCCGCGCTCCAGGCGAAGATCAGCAGGTCGGCCTGATCCGAGCGCTCTTGATGATGTGTCCCATTGGTTGACGACGACGTGGATGACAATGCAGCCCGGTGACGAGCTACCGCCAGCGGAACAGGACTGGCACCGCTTCCAGCAGCTCAGCCAGCTCGACAACCACTGGGAACGCCCCGGCTGGACCGATGATCGACGTTCTTATCATTGGCTCTTGACCTTCGAGCACGCTTCCGGATTGCGCGAGCTGGCAGCACAGTGTCAAGAACTATTCCATAGCTCACCCCGGTTCGACCTCGTACCGCTAGACACATTGCATCTCACCCTCCAGCGCGTGACGTTCACCGACGAGCTATCTGCGGCCGACCTGGAAACCGCCGTGGCATCGGTGAGCCAGACTTGCCGCTACCTGGCACCGTTCCGGTTACGAATCGGCTGGCCAGCGGGTTCGACAGGCGCCGTTCGTCTCACCGCCTTGCCGACAGCGCCTGTCGTGGAGCTGCGCAACGTCGTACGCAGGAGCGTGCCAACCCGTTCCGTAGATCGCTTCTGGCCCCACGTCAGCATCGCCTACAGCAACACCGCCCAACCGGTCGCTCCCATTGTGACCACGATCGAACCCCTGCGCTCCCTGTCACCAGCCGAGGCACTGATCAGCAGTCTGGTGCTGGTCGAGTTGCGGCGAGAAAGCCAGGTGTACCGGTGGGAGGTACTGGAGCGGGTTGAGCTGGGTGGGCCGATGAGCGCGCAGGAACAGTGACGCGTGGTCAGCCGGTGCGGTCGATGACGTAGGTCGTGAGGGAGGCCAGCGCCTCCGACGCGGGGCCAGCGGGGAGCTTCGTCAGCTCGGCGCGGGCCGCCGCCGCTCGGTCAGCGAGGGTCTCCCGGGCCCGGACGAGCCCGGAGCCGCTGCGGAGCAGGGCCAGCGCCTCGTCCACCTCGGCGTCGTCGGTGATCGGCCGGGCCAAGAGCACGCGGAGGCGGTCGGCCGCGGTGCCGGTGTCCTGCAAGGCGTAGAGCACCGGCAGCGTGTGCACACCCTCCCGGAGGTCGGTGCCGGGAGTCTTCCCGGAGCTGTCCGACACCGACGCGATGTCGATGACGTCGTCGGAGATCTGAAACGCCATGCCGATGGTGGCGCCGAAGCGGTGCAGCGACTCGACGTGCTCCGGCGGACAGCCGGCGAAGATGCCGCCGTACCGACCGGAAGTGGCGATCAACGAGCCGGTCTTCTCCGCGATCACCGCGAGATAGTGCTCCACCGGGTCCTCGTCGGGGCGGGGGCCGCGGGTCTCGCGCATCTGCCCGGTGACGAGCTCGGCGAAGGTCTCGGCGATGATCCGCACCGCATCCGGGCCGAGGTCGGCCACGAGCCGCGACGCATGCGCGAACAGGAAGTCTCCGGTCAGGATCGCGACCGTGTTGTCCCATCGCGAGTTGGCCGACTCGGAGCCGCGGCGCATCGTCGCCGAGTCCATCACGTCATCGTGATAGAGCGTCGCCAGGTGGACGAGCTCGACCACGGCCGCAGCTGTGATCACGTCCTCCGCCTCCGGATCCGGGCCCATCTGCGCGCCGAGCAGGGTGAACAGCGGCCGGAACCGCTTGCCGCCCGCGTCAATGAGATGCAGCGACGTCTCGGTGACGAACCGATAGTCGCTGTGCACCTCGCGGTGCAGCAGCTCCTCCACCCTGACCAGGCCCGCCTCGGTGGCTTCGGCCAGTGCCGGGTCCCCGAGCTCGACGCCCGCTACCGTGCTGGTGCTCACTCAACCTCCTCGCCGGCGCTCGTCGGCCGGGCTCGCCGGGCTGCTGTGCCCGCTGGTGAGCGCAAGCTCGCTCACATGCTCAGCCTACGAAGTTGCCGCCGCTGGCCCATCCCAAGGCCAGCGTGGGCACGATCCCGAGCAGGAGGGTGAGGAGCACACCCAGCGTGATCGCCACGGTCGTGAAGGCTCCGGGCACGGTCACGGTGGGGCCGTCCGGCGCCGGCTCGTTGAAGTACATGAGCACGATCACGCGCAGATAGAAGAACGCGGCCACCGCGCTCACCACCAGCGCGACGATGACCAGTGGCGCCATGTCGTCGCTGAGCGCCGCCGAGAACACGGCGAACTTCGCGGTGAACCCGCTGGTCAGCGGTATGCCCGCCAATGCGAGGAGCAGGAAGGTCATCACGGCGGCCGCGAGCGGCGAGCGCTTCGCGAGCCCGGCCCACTGCGAGAGGTGGGTGGCCTCGCCGTCCGCGTCCCGCACCAGGCTGATCACCCCGAACACGGCGAGGGTGGTGAAGCCGTAGGCCAGCAGGTAGAACAGCGTGCCCGAGATGCCCTGCTCGGTGATAGCCATCGCGCCCAGCAGCAGGAAGCCCGCGTGCGCGATCGAGGAGTAGGCCACCATGCGCTTGACGTCGGTCTGCGTCAGACCGATGACGGCGCCGATCACCATCGAGGCGATCGCGATGGCCCACAGCACCCCGCGCCACTCCCACCGGGTGTCCCCGAACGCCACGTGCAGCACCCGCAGGATGGCGCCGAACGCCGCGACCTTGGTGCAGGACGCCATGAACGCGGTGACGGGCGTGGGGGCGCCCTGGTAGACGTCCGGGGTCCAGGTGTGGAACGGACCCACCGACGCCTTGAACATCAGGCCGACCACCAGCAGCGCGAGCCCGCCGAGCAGCAGCGCGTCGGAGCGCGTCGAGGCCACCGCTGCCGTGGCGATGTCGGTGAGGCGGACCGAGCCGGCATATCCGTAGAGCAGGGCGAGGCCGTACAGGAAGAACGCGGAGGCGAACGCGCCGAGCAGGAAGTACTTGACGGCCGCCTCCTGCGACAGCCGCCGGCGGCGGCGCGCCAGCCCGCACATCAGATACAGCGGCAGGCTCAGCACCTCGAGCGCGATGAACATCGTCAGCAGGTCGTTGGCGGCGCAGAACGCCATCATCCCACCGAGCGCGAACAGCGTGAACGGGAACACCTCGGTCTGCATGCTCGCGACCTGACCCGCCCTGCCGGAGTACCGGTCGTCTGGCGGGTCGGCCGGACCGGCACCGCCGCCACCACCGGACGCCCGCACCGCCGCGGAGGCGACGAACGCCCCGCCCGGTTCCACGGTGCGGTCCGCGATGAGCAGGACACTGCCCAGGCCCAGCACGAGCAGCGTGCCCCACAGGAACAGCGTCGGCGAGTCGACCGCCAGCGCGTCGGCCAGTGTCGTTATGCCGTCGGGGCTGCTGGCGGCGTAGAGACCCAGCACCAGTCCGGCTCCACCGAGCGCCCCGACCGCGAGCACCACCTGGGCAGACCAGCGCTGGTGGTGCGGTAGGAAGGCCTCGACCAGCACGGACACGCACGCCGCGCCGAGCACGATGAGCAGCGGAGCGATCGCGACGTAGTCGATGGGCGGTGCCGTCAACGGCTCCACCTGGGCGAGGATGCTCACCGGGACAGTCCTCCCACCGGGTCGGGCAGACCCACGTCGTTCATCGTGGCCACCACGGACGGGGTGATGACGTCGAGCACCGGGCCCGGGAAGAACCCGAGCGCAAGGATCAGCACGATCAGCGGTGTCAGCAGGGCGATCTCACGTCGGGACAGGTCGGGAAACCCGCCGCGCTGCGCGGAGACCGCGGGGGCGAGCATCGTGCCGGGGCCGCCCGCCCGCTCCAACGCACCGAGGACGGCGGCGCCGCGCAGCGGGCCCTGCATGGTCTGCTGGTAGACCCACAGCACGTACAGCGCGGCGAAGATGATCCCGACCGTGGCCAGGATGGTGTAGACGGGCTGGCGCGGGAACGAGCCCACCAGCACCAGGAACTCGCTCACGAACGAGTTGGTGCCCGGCAGCGACAGCGACGAAAGCCCGGCCACGAGGAACGCTCCCGCCAGCAGCGGTGCGATCGTGGAGACACCACCGTAGTCGCTGATCACCCGCGACCCGCCGCGGGCGATGAGCAGGCCGACGACGATGAACAGCATCCCGGTCGAGATGCCGTGGTTGACCATGTACAGCGTGGCGCCGGCGAACGCCTGCGTGGAGAACGAGAAGATCCCCAACGCGATGAACCCGAAATGCGCGATCGAGGTGTAGGACACGAAGCGCTTCATGTCGGTCTGGCCGACGGCGAGCAACGCGCCGTAGAGAATCCCGATCACCGCGAGGGTGAGCACCAGCGGCGCGAGCCGCTGCGACGCGAGCGGGAACAGCGGCAGGCAGTACCGCAGGAAGCCGAACGTGCCGACCTTGTCGAGCACGCCGACGAGCAGCACGCCCGCGCCGACGGGCGCCTCCGCACCGGCGTCGGGCAGCCACGTGTGGAACGGCACCAACGGTGCCTTGATCGCGAACGCGACGAAGAACCCGAGGAACAGCCAGATCTGCGTGGACTCCGGAACGCTCGCCGCCATCCGCTGCAGCTCGACCCAGGTGAAGGTGCCCTGGCCCAACCGCTCGCCGCTCACCACGAACAGGCCGATCACCGAGGCCAGCATGATCAGCCCGCCGAGCAGCGAGTACAGGAAGAACTTGACGGCCGCGTACTGCCGGCGCGGCCCGCCGAACCGGCCGATCATGAAGTACATCGGCACCAGCATGGCCTCGAAGAACACGTAGAACAAGAACACGTCGGTGGCCGCGAACACGCCCACGAGCAGGCCCTGGGTGACGAGCACCAGCGCGTAGAACCCGGACGGCGCGCGTCCCTCCGGCAGCTTCTCCTCCCAGGAGAACGCCATCACGATCGGCACCAGCACCGCGATCAGCGCGAGCATCACCAGGGCGATGCCGTCGATGCCGAGCGCGAACCGGGTGCCGAAGGCCGGAATCCAGTCGACGGCGAACTGCAGCTGGAACCGCGCGGGCCCTGGCTGCGCGTCGGCCAGCGGCACGTAGGCGAACCAGCCGGTCGGGTTCACGTACGCGGCCCAGACGACAGCGGTGAGCGCCAGCGACGCCAGCGCGAACCCGAGTGCAGTGAGCTTGGCCCGCCGCGCGTTCCCGGTCATGGGCGCCACCGCCAGCGAGCCGATCATCGGCAGCACCAGCAGGATCAGCAGCAACACACTTCCCCCAGTGTTCATGCGAACCGCACCGCCAGCAGCGCCGCTACGACGAGCACCGAGCCGCCGAGCATCGAGAGCGCATAGGAGCGCACGAATCCGGTCTGTAGCCGTCGCAGGCGCCCGGAACTGCCGCCGAGCAACGCGGCCGTGCCGTTGACCAGGCCGTCCACGCCGCGGTTGTCGAGATAGACCAGCGCGCGGGACAGCCAGGTACCGGGCCGCGCGATGAGCGCCTCGTTGATCGCGTTGGCGTAGAGGTCGGCCCGTGCCGCGCGCACCGGCAGCGAGACCCGCTCCGGGCGCTGCACCGGGGTGCGGCGCAGCCCGACCGTCAGGTAGGCGAGGAGTACCCCGAGCGCCGAGATGCCGACCACGAGCCAGGGCACGACCTCGTGCGGGAGCGCGCCGCCCTCGAGCTCGGTCAGCTCGCCCAGCGACGGGGTGAGCCAGCCGACCAGGATGTCGCTGCGGGCGAGCAGGTAGCCCGCCCCGATCGAACCGGCGGCCAGGACGATCATCGGCAGCGTCATCGACAGCGGCGACTCGTGCGGGTGGTACTCGGCCCCGTCTGCCGTGCGCAGCTCCTGCCAGCGCTTCGCGCCGAAGAACGTCATCAGCATCAGGCGCGTCATGTAGAACGCGGTGAGCCCGGCCGCCAGGGTGGCCGCCCCGCCGAACACCCAGCCCTGCCAGCCCTCCTGGGTGAACGCGGCCTCGATGATCGCGTCCTTGGAGAAGTAGCCGGACAGGAACGGGAAGCCGATCAGCGCCAGGTAGCCCAGCCCGAACGTCACGAACGTGATCGGCAGGTACCGGGCAAGCCCGCCGTAGCGGCGCATGTCCACCTCGTCGTGCATGGCGTGCATCACCGAGCCCGCCCCGAGGAACAGCCCGGCCTTGAAGAAGCCGTGGGTGAGCAGGTGGAAGATGCCCAGCGCGTAGCCGGCCGGGCCGAGCCCGACGGCCAGGATCATGTAACCGATCTGGCTCACCGTGGAGTAGGCGAGCACCTTCTTGATGTCGTCGTAAGCGCAGCCGATGATCGCGCCGAGGAGCAGCGTGACGACCCCGACCAGCGCGACGACCAGCCGTCCGGTCTCGGTCAGGTTGTAGATCGGGTTCGCGCGCGCGATCAGGTAGACGCCCGCGGTGACCATCGTGGCGGCGTGGATCAGGGCCGAGACGGGGGTGGGGCCCTCCATCGCGTCGGGCAGCCAGGACTGCAACGGGAACTGGCCGGACTTGCCGCACGCCCCGAGCAGCAGCAGCACCGTGATCGCGACGATCGTGGCGGCGTCGATCTCGCCGATGCGCGCGAACACCTCCGTGTACCCGAACGTGCCGAGCTCGGTCCACAGCAGGAAGATCGCGAGCGCGAGCCCGACGTCGCCGACCCGGTTCATCAGGAACGCCTTCTTCGCGGCGGTGGCCGCGGACGGGCGGTCGGAGTACCAGCCGATCAGCAGGTAGGACGCCAGGCCGACGCCCTCCCAACCCAGGTAGAGCAGCACGAAGTTGTTGGCGAGCACGAGCACGAGCATCGCCGCGACGAACAGGTTGAGCTGCGCGAAGAAGCGGCGGCGGCCGAGATCGTGGCTCATGTAGCCGACCGAGTAGATGTGGATCAGCGACCCGACCCCGGTGATCAGCAACACGAACGTCAGCGACAGCGGATCGAGCCGCAGACCGAAGTCGACGTCGAGGCCGCCGACCGGGATCCAGGAGAACAGCGACAGCTCCCGGGTGCGCTGCTCCGGGTCCAACCCGAGGGTCTCGAGGAAGATCGCCATGCCGAGCGCGAACGCGCCGACGACGGTCAGGACGCCGAGCCAGTGCCCCCAAGCGTTCGTCCGGCGCCCGGCGACGAGCAGCACGAGCGCACCGGCCGCGGGCACCGCGAACAGCAGCCAGGCCAGCGACGCGACGCCGCCAGCCGCGCCGACCTCGGGCAGCTCGACGGCCTGCGCCAGCACAGCGTTCACCGCGGGCTCCGCGCCGGCGCGACGATCACGGGACAACGGTGGCTGGGCACGGGGAGCTCCTTGGCCATTAGTACTTGAGCTGGTTAGTACTTGAGCAGGTTAGCGTCGTCGACCGACGCGGTCCGGCGGGTGCGGAAGATCGACATGATGATCGCCAGGCCGACCACGACCTCGGCAGCGGCCACCACCATCACGAAGAAGGCCATGACCTGGCCGTCGAGCGCGCCGTTGATCCGGGCGAAGGTCACCAGGCTCAGGTTGACGGCGTTGAGCATCAGCTCGATGCACATGAACACGACGATGGCGTTGCGCCGCACCAGCACGCCGACCGCGCCGATGGAGAACAGCAGCGCGGAGAGCAGCAGGTAGTAGGTGGGTGTCACCGCTGGTCCTCGGTGTCGTCGTCGGCCCGCCCGCCGGTGAGGGCCCGGACGTCGGGCGGGAGCTCGCCGGTGCGCTGCACCGGCGTCGCCTCGATGATCGCCGAGATCGACTCGGGGGCGACCGACCCGTCAGGCAGTACCGCGGGCGTGGCCACCGAGTTGGCGGTGGCGTAGACACCGGGGCCCGGGAGCGGGGAGATGCGGTCGTGCTCGCCGCGCAGCCGCGCGGTGACCGTGGCCCGCTGACCGCGCTTGCCGCGCCCCGTGGACTGCGCGAACGCGAGCACCATCGCCCCCAGTGCGGCCGTGATGAGCAGCGCCGAGGTGAGCTCGAACGCGAACAGGTACTTCGTGAAGATCAGCGCGCCGAGACCGGTCACGTTGGCGCCCGAACCCGCCGCTCCCGCAGCCAGTCCGACCGGCGTGACCTCGGTGAGCGAGCGCGCGATCGCCGCGACCAGCAGCACCGCGAGCCCGACGCCGAGCCCGAGCCCGGCGAGCCGTTGCCCGCGCAGCACCTCGACCACCGAGTCGGAGCTGTCCCGACCGACGAGCATCAGCACGAACAGGAAAAACATCATGATCGCGCCGGTGTAGACGATGATCTGCACGAAGCCGAGGAACGGCGCCTGCTGAATGATGTAGAACACGGCCAGGCAGAACATGGTCGTCACCAGCATCAGCGCCGAGTGCACGGCGTTGCGGGCGAACACCATGCCCAGGGCCCCGGCCAGCGCGAGCGGGCCCAGTACCCAGAACGCGATCGCTTCCCCCGTGGAGACGGTGTCCACCGCGGCCTGCGCGAGAACGCTCATCGGACCTGCTCCCCCACCGGGTCGGTCTTCGGGTTCGCCCGCGCCAGCGTGGGCCCCTGCACGTAGTAGTCCTGCTCGGTATCGCCCAGCCGCATGGGGTGCGGGGGCTGCTCCATGCCTGCCAGCAGCGGTGCGAGCAGCTGCTCCTTGGTGTAGATGAGATCCTGCCGGTTGTCGTCGGCCATCTCGTAGAAGTTGGTCATCGTCAGCGCTCGGGTGGGGCAGGCCTCGATGCACAGGCCGCACCCGATGCAGCGCAGGTAGTTGATCTGGTAGATCTCGCCGTAGCGCTCACCCGGGGAGTAGCGGGCCTCCTCGGTGTTGTCCGCGCCCTCGACGTAGATCGCATCGGCAGGACACGCCCAGGCGCACAGCTCGCAGCCGACGCACTTCTCCAGTCCGTCCGGGTGCCGGTTGAGCTGGTGGCACCCGTGGTAACGCGGCGCGGTGGGGGGGAAGTTCTCCGGGTACTCCTCGGTGACGACCTTCTTGAACATCGTGGAGAAGGTGACGCCGAAGCCGGCGAAGAACTCAAACATCGTCGTTCTCCTTCTGGGAGGCTCCGCCGGTGAGGGCTGGTTCGCGGGGCTCCGCGACGGAGTGAGCACGCAGCCGATGCCGCGCTCGCGGAGGCACCGCGAGGTCCAGCGGTGGCACCGGATAGTTCGAGGCCAGCTCGACCACCGGCTCCTCGATCTGCCGATCGGGCACGAGGAAGGCCACCACCAGCACGACGGCGAGCGCGATGCCCACCGCCACGAGCAGCGCGGTGACGCCGCCGTCGGTGCTCGTGCGGTAGGTGCGGATCGCGAAGATCAGGAGGATCCAGAGCAGGCTGCCCGGGACCAGGACCTTCCAGCCCAGCCGCATGAACTGGTCGTAACGCATCCGGGGCAGCGTGCCGCGCAGCCAGATGAAGACGAACAGGAAGAGGAACGTCTTGATCAGGAACGCGACGGACTGCAGCCAGCCGTTGACGTTCAGCGCCGCCAGCGGCCACGGCCAGGTACCCCCGCCGAGGAACAGTGTGGTGGCCATGGCCGAGACGGTGACCATGTTGACGTACTCGGCCAGGAAGAACAACGCGAACTTCAGCGAGGAGTACTCGGTGTGGAAGCCGCCGACCAGCTCGGACTCGGCCTCGGGGAGGTCGAAGGGCGCGCGGTTGGTCTCGCCGACCATGGCGATCACGAACACGACAAAGCTCGGGGCGAGCAGCCAGAAGTACCAACCGCCAGCCTGGGACGCGACGATGTCGGCGGTGGACAGCGAGCCGGCGAAGAGGATCACGCCGACGATCGACAGGCCCAGCGCGATCTCGTAGGAGATCACCTGCGCGGCGCTGCGCAGCGCGGCCAGCAGCGGATACGGCGAGCCGGACGCCCAGCCGCCGAGCACGATCCCGTAGACGCCGATGGAGCTGGTGGCCAGCACGACCAGGACCCCCACCGGGAGGTCGACCAGCTGGAGCACCGTCGGCTCCCCGAGGATCGAGACCTCACCGCCGAACGGCAGCACCGTGAAGGCCACGAAGGCCGGGACCGTGGAGATGACCGGGGCGATGAAGTACACCCGCTTGTCGGCCAGCACCGGCATGATGTCTTCTTTGAAGGCGAGCTTGAGCCCGTCCGCCAGCGACTGCAACCAGCCACCGGGGCCGGTGCGGTTCGGGCCCGGACGCTGCTGCATCCGGCCCACCACCTTGCGCTCCCAGTTGATCATGAAGAGGGTCAGCACCACGCCGATCGCGAACAGCGCCACGACCTTGATGAGGATCAGCCAGAGCGGGTCGTCGGCCAGCAGCTGCTGCGTGCGGGTCAGGCCCTCGTCCTGGGCCAGGAAACTCACGCTGTCACCCCCACGAGGTCGCCGTGCCCGGCACCGAGCACGGCGCGCACCCGGGAGTCACCGGAGTTACCCGGCAACCACACGACGCCGTCGGGCAGGTCGCTCAGCGCCACCGTCAGCGTGATGGCACCGCGCTCGGTGCGCACCGTGGCCGGCTCACCCTCGGTGAGACCGAGCCGCTCGGCCGTGGCCGGGTTGAGCCGGACCAGCGCCGGGCGGGCCGTGCCCGCCAACGCGGGTTCGTCGATGGCGAGGGTGGCGGAGTCCACCAGCTGGCGCCACGACGCAAGGACCGCCTGGCCGAAACCGGGCCGCAGGGGCCGACCGGCCGGCACCGACGGGGGCGGCGGCGCGACCCCGGTGCGGTACCCGAGCCGGGCCAGCTCGCCGGCCGCGACCGCCGGGGTCTGGGTGAACAGGTCGAGATCCATCTCGACAGCGAGCGTGTCGAGCACGCGACAGTCCGGGAGCACGCCACTCGCGTCGAGCGCGGGCCCAAATGTGCGGGCGCGCCCCTCCCAGTTGAGGTAGCTGCCGGAACGCTGCGCGTCGGGGGCCACCGGGAGCACGACGTCGGCGAGCCCGGTGACGGCGCAGGCGTGCAGCTCCAGGCTCACCAGGAACCCCACCTCACGCAGACCCGCCAGCGCGGCGGCCGGGTCGGCCAGGTCGTGCGGGTCCAGGCCACCGACGACCAACGCCGCCAGATCGCCGATCGCGGCGGCGGCGAGGATCTCGTCGGTGTCCCGACCGGGAACGACGGGCAGGGTGCCTGCCGCCAGGCCCCAAGCCGACTCGACCTCCGCGCGCGCGGTGGCGTCGGAGACCAGACGCCCGCCGGGCAGCAGGGTCGGGGCCGCGCCTGCGTCGAGCGCGCCGCGCTCCCCGGCCCGGCGCGGCACCCAGCCCACGACAGCACCGGTGCGGGCCGCCAGCGCCGACACCGCGGAGTACAGGCCGGGTACCTCGGCGGCACGTTCACCGACGAGGATCACCCCGCCACCCCCCATCCCGTCCCCGCGCAGCGCCTCGACGACGTGTGCCGCGACGTCGGCCAGCACGGCCGCCTCGGCGCCGGGCACCGCCGGGATCAGGTTGTCCCGGGCGGACGGCTCGGCCACACCCAGCCCGGTGGCCGTGCGCAGGACCGCCGGCGTGGACCACGACCCGAGGTGGAAGACCTTCTGCCCGTGCTTGCGGGCGGCCTTGCGCAGCCGCAGGAAGACGATCGGCGACTCCTCCTCCGGCTCGAACGCCACACACAGCACCGCAGGCGCGGCCTCGAGGCGAGCATAGTCCAGCTGGTCAGGCCCCTTCCCGACGACGTGCGCGGCCAGGAAGTCGAGCTCCTCCGCGGAGTGCGGCCGGGCCCGGAAGTCGACGTCGTTGGTGCCGGCGACGACGCGGGCGAACTTCCCGTACGCGTAGGCGTCCTCGACGGTCAACCGGCCACCGGCCAGCACCCCGATACCACCGGAACGGGCGGCGGCGAGCCCGTGCGCCGCGGCGGAGAGCGCCTCGGTCCAGGACGTCTCGGCGAGCACGCCGTCGGTGCCGCGCACCATCGGCCGGGTGATCCGATCCGCCGAGCGCAGGTAGCGGAACGCGAACCGGCCCTTGTCGCAGTTCCACTCCTCGTTGACCGCGGGGTCGTTGCCCGCGAGCCGGCGCAGCACCGTGCCGCGGCGGGTGTCGACGCGCTGCGCGCAGCCCGACGAGCAGTGCTCGCACACCCCGTCGGTGGAGACGAGGTCGAAGGGGCGTGACCGGAAGCGGTACGCCGCGCTGGTCAGCGCGCCGACGGGGCAGATCTGGATGGTGTTGCCCGAGAAGTAGGACTGCCCGCTCGCGAGACCGGCCGCCGCACCCGTCAGCGCAGCGGTGTGCGCCGTTCCGATCTGTTGGCCGGCACCCCGCTCCAGCAGGTCGATGAAGTTGTCGCCGGCGATCTCCTCGTCGAACCGGGTACACCGCTGGCAGAGCACGCACCGCTCGCGGTCGAGGAGCACCTGCGAGGTGATCGCGATCGGCTTGGGGAACGTCCTCTTGGTGTCGACGAACCGGGAGTCGCTACGGCCGTTGCTCATGGCCTGGTTCTGCAGGGGGCACTCGCCGCCCTTGTCGCAGATCGGGCAGTCGAGCGGATGGTTGATGAGCAGCAGCTCCATCACGCCCTGCTGCGCCTTGTCGGCCACCGGCGAGGTGTGCTGGGTCCGCACGACCATGCCCTCGGCCACGGTCATCGTGCAGCTGGCCTGCGGCTTGGGCATCGGCCTGCCGCCCATCTCCACCTCGACCAGGCACTGGCGGCACGCGCCGGACGGCTCGAGCAGGGGGTGGTCGCAGAACCGGGGCACGATGATCCCGAGCCGCTCGCAGGCGCGGATGAGCAGCTCACCCTTCGGCGCGTCGACGACCCGGTCGTCGATCGTGAGCCGCACCTGACCCTCGGCGGGGGGCGCGTCGGGTGCGGCGCCCTTGTCCGGTGCCACTGTCATCAGCGATCTCCTCCCGCGGCGACCAGATCCGCCGGTTTCGCGGGCTGCTCGGCACACAGGTCCAGGAACTCCTGGCGGAAGTACTGGATCGCGCTGGTGATCGGGCTCGTCGCGCCGTCACCGAGGGCGCAGAACGACCGGCCGAGGATGTTGTCGCAAATGTCGACCATCGCGTCCACGTCCTCGGGCGTGCCCCTGCCGTGCACCATCCGCTCCAGGATCTGCACCAGCCAGTAGGTGCCCTCCCGGCACGGCGTGCACTTGCCGCAGGACTCGTCTTTGTAGAACTCGGTCCACTTCAGGACCGCCCACGGCACCGAGACGGTCTCGTTGAAGACCATCACCGCGGTGGTGCCCAGGATGGAACCCGCCGCCACCGCACCCTCGAAATCCAGCGGCACGTCGAGATGGTCGGCGGTGAGCAGCGGGGTGGACGAGCCGCCCGGCGTCCAGAACTTGAGCGGGACGCCGTCGCGCATCCCACCCGCGAGCTCCAGCAGGCTACGCAGCGTGATGCCCAGCGGGGCCTCGTACTGCCCGGGGCGTTCCACGTGCCCGGACACCGAGTAGATCTTCGGGCCGGGACTCTTCTCGGTGCCCATCGAGCGGAACCAGTCGCTGCCGCCCTGCACGATCGCGGGAACCGTGGCGATGGTCTCCACGTTGTTCACCACGGTGGGTGCGGCGTACAGCCCGGAGGTGGCCGGGAACGGAGGCTTGAGGCGGGGCTGGCCACGACGGCCCTCGAGCGAGTCGAGCAGCGCCGTCTCCTCGCCGCAGATGTACGCGCCCGCGCCGGCATGCACCACGATCTCGAGGTCGAACCCGGAGCCGAGGACGTCGCGTCCGAGGTAGCCCGCGGCGTAGGCCTCGTCCACGGCGTGGCGCACCCGGCGGATGCAGTGCAGGGCCTCGCCGCGGACGTAGATCGCACAGAAGTTCGCCCGGATCGCGTAGCTGGTGATGACGCAGCCCTCGATGAGCGAGTGCGGGTCGGCCAGCATCGTCGGGATGTCCTTGCAGGTACCCGGCTCGCTCTCGTCGGCATTGATCACCAGGTACTTCGGCTTCGCGCCCGGGCCGGCAGGCCCCTGCGGGATGAAGCCCCACTTCATGCCGGTCGGGAAGCCCGCGCCGCCGCGGCCGCGCAGCCCGGAGTCCTTGACCAACTGGATCAGCTGGTCGGGGTGCGCGGTCAGCGCGCGTCGTAGGGCCTGGTAGCCGCCGGTCTGCTCGTAGGTCTGCAGCGACCAGGAACGCGGGAGCCGCCAGTGCCTCGTGAGCACCGGCGTGAGCGGGTCTGACATCGGCGTACTCATCCCTTCTCCGGCAGGTCCGGCCACGGGGGCGGGAGGTCGGGCATGGCCGGGGCGACCCAGCCACGGTCGGCGGCGAGCTGTGTTCCGCGCAGCGTCTCATCGGCCACCGACGATCCCTGCACGCTCTCCGCGAGCGCGGGGAAGATCCCGGCCAGCTCCAGCGACACGGTCGTGAGGTCGGTGAGCGGGGCGCCGCGGGTGGGGGGTGGTCGCTCGCCGCGCCGCAGCGCGTCCACCAGCGCCTCGGCGGAGGAGACCGTCTGGTTGTCGAAGTACTCGTAGTTGACCTGCAGCACGGGCGCGAAGTCGCAGGCCGCGAGGCACTCGACGTGCTCGAGCGTGACCGAACCCGTCGTGCCGGGCTCCCCCGCCGTCTCCTCGTGCCCGACCCCGAGCCTGGCCTGCAGCCGCGCGTAGATCTCGTCGCCGCCCAGCGCCGCACAGAGGGTGTTGGTGCAGACGCTCACCAGGTGCTCGCCGCGGGGGGTGCGCTTGTACATCGTGTAGAAGGTAGCGACTGCAGAGACCTCAGCGGTAGTGACCTCCAACGCCTCGGCGCAGTAGCGGATACCGTCCTGGCTGACATATCCCTCCACGGCCTGCACGAGGTGCAGCAGCGGCAGCAACGCCGACCGTGACTGCGGGTACCGAGAGATGATCTCCTTGGTGCGCTGGCGCGTCAGCTCGTCGAAGGCCGGACAGACGGGTGACCCCTCCCCGCCCGACCGCCAGACGCGCTCCTCGGGAGCGACCGGTGCCGGGCTGTTCATCTCCGGTGTGCCCTCGGGCAACGTCATCTGTCCACGCCTCCCATGACGGGGTCGATCGACGCCACGGCGGCGATGACGTCGGCGATCATGCCGCCCTCACTCATCGCCGGCATCGTCTGCAGGTTCACGAAGCTGGGGTCGCGGACGTGCACGCGCAACGGCCGCGTGCCGCCGTCGGAGACCAGGTGGTAGCCCAGCTCACCGCGCGGCGACTCGACGGGCACGTACACCTGGCCCGCGGGCACCGCGAAGCCCTCGGTGACCAGCTTGAAGTGGTGGATCAGCGACTCCATCGACTGACCCATGATCTTGCGGACGTGCTCGAGGGTGTTGCCCATCCCGTCCGAGCCCACCGAGAGCTGGGCCGGCCAGGCGATCTTCCGGTCGGAGACCATCACCGGGCCGGGCTCCATCCGCGCCGCCGCCTGCTCGACGATCTTGAGTGACTCGTGCATCTCGGCGACGCGCAGCCGGTAGCGGGCGTAGCAGTCCGCCTCCGACGCGGTGGGGACCTCGAAGTCGTACTCCTCGTAGCCGCAGTACGGCTCGACCTTGCGCTGGTCCCACGGCAGGCCGGCCGCCCGTAGGATCGGGCCCGTCGCACCGAGGGCGAGGCAGCCGTCGAGCGGCAGGTAACCGACCTTCTCCAGGCGTTGGCGCCAGATCGGCTGACCGGTGAGCAGCTTGTCGTAGTCCGGCAGCCGCTTGCGCATGAGCGCGATGAAGTCGGTGACCTTCTCCAGCCAGCCCTCGGGGAAGTCCTGGGCGAGGCCGCCGGGGCGGACGAACGCGTGGTTCATGCGCAGGCCGGTGAGGAACTCCAGCAGGTGCAGCACGTCCTCGCGCTCGCGGAATCCGGAGGTCATGCCGGTGAGCGCGCCGAGCTCCATGCCGCCGGTGGCCAGCGCGACCAGGTGCGAGCCGATCCGGTTGAGCTCCATGAGCAGCACCCGGGCCACGGTGGCGCGCCGCGGGGCCTCGACGCCCAGCAGCTTCTCCACGGCCAGGCAGTACGCGGTCTCGTTGAAGATCGGCGCGAGATAGTCCATGCGGGTCACGAACGTGACGCCCTGGGTCCAGGTGCGGTACTCGCAGTTCTTCTCGATCCCGGTGTGCAGGTACCCGATCACCGAGCGGGCCTGCTCCACCGTCTCGCCCTTGAGCTCCAGCACCAGGCGCAGCACGCCGTGCGTGGACGGGTGCTGCGGGCCCATGTTGATGATGATGCGGTCGTCGTGCTCGGCGTCGACGAGGGTGTCCCAGTCGCCGCCGGTGACCGTGTAGATCGTGCCCTCGGTCGTCTCGCGCTCCGGCGCGTAGGCGTCGTCCCGGATCTCCGTCACGTGTACGACCTCCGCTGATCCGGCGGCGGGATCTCCGCCCCCTTGTACTCGACGGGGATCCCACCGAGCGGGTAGTCCTTGCGCTGCGGATGGCCGTCCCAGTCGTCGGGCATCAGGATGCGGGTCAGTGCCGGGTGGCCGTCGAAGACGACGCCGAACATGTCCCAGGTCTCCCGCTCGTGCCAGTCGGCCGTCGGGTAGACCTCGACGACGCTCGGGACGTGCGCGTCGTCCACGTCGAGGGTGACCTCGAGCCGGATGCGGCGCCGGTAGGTCATCGACAGCAGGTGGTAGACGACGTGCAGCCGCTGCGCGACGTCCTCGCCGTAGTCCACGCCCGAGACCGAGGAGCACAGCTCGAAGCGCAGCGCGTCGTCGTCACGCAGGGTGCGGCAGAACTCGAGGAGGTGCTCGCGCTGCACGTAGAGCGTGATCTCACCGCGGTCGACCGTGATCTGCGCGACGGCACCGTGCGGTACGCCCCGCTCGGCCAGCGCGTCGGTGACGTCGTCGGCGAACTCGTCGAACCAGCCGCCGAAGGGTCGTTCGGCCGGGGCGGGCACGTAGCCGGGAAGGCGCAACCCGCCGAAGCCGGACGTGTCACCCGAGCCCTGGACCCCGAACATGCCAGCCCGCTCCCGAGACGCGGGAGCCGCCTGCCGGGTGCCCCCCTCCGGCGGGGTGCCGCCGGCGGCGGCCTGCTCAACCTCACCACCGGCTGGCGGCTGCGCTCCCGCGGCGCGCTGGGCGGCGACGTCGGCGCCGCTCTTCTCGGCCGAGGACTGGACGTCACCCACCTTCCCGGCACCGCCCGACCCGGCGTTCTCGGCCGCCATCACTTCTTCCCCGCAGACTTCTTGGGGGCGTACTTGATCGACGACGGCACCATGGCGGTCGTGTGCCCCGACTCCGCCAGCGCCGCGGCCCGCTTCGCTCCCAGCGGCTCGTCCATGATCTTCGCATGGATCTTGAGAATCGCGTCCATCAGCATCTCCGGCCGCGGCGGGCAGCCCGGCAGGTACATGTCAACGGGCACGACATGATCGACGCCCTGGACGATCGCATAGTTGTTGAACATGCCGCCCGACGAGGCGCAGACGCCCATCGCCAGCACCCAGCGGGGCTCGGGCATCTGGTCGTAGATCTGGCGCAGCACCGGGGCCATCTTGTTGCTCACCCGGCCCGCGACGATCATCAGGTCGGCCTGGCGCGGCGAGGCCCGGAAGACCTCCATGCCGAACCGGGCGAGGTCGTAGCGCGGCGCGCCGGTGGTCATCATCTCCATCGCGCAGCACGCCAGCCCGAAGGTGGCGGGCCAGAGCGAGGACTTGCGGGTCCAGTTGACCAGCTTCTCGACACTGGTCAACAGAACGCCGCTGGGCAGGTGCTCTTCCAGACCCATGTCAGTTCCAATCCAAGCCGCCGCGCCGCCACACGTACACGTACGCGAAGCCGACGGTGACGATGAACAGCCCGATCTCCACCAGCCCGAACAGGCCGAGCGCGTCCGCGCTGACCGCGAACGGGTAGAGGAAGACCATCTCGATGTCGAACAGGATAAACAGCATCGCCGTGAGGTAGTAGGCGACCGGCATCCGCCCGCCGCCCACGACGGATTGGGGCGAGGGCTCGATGCCGCACTCGTAGGCGTCGAGCTTAGCCCGGTTGTAGCGCCGTGGCCCGATGTAGGGCGCTGCGGTCACCGAGAACAGAGCGAACGCGCCGGCCAGGGCGAACATCAGCACCAGCGGCAGGTAGGGATCGAGCATCCGGGTAGCCTCGTCGTCTTCCGTGTCGATGCAGGCGCCGCGACCCTAGATCGGGAAGTCCGCCCTGCCGGAGCCAGGCAAGCCTAATTACAGGCTCGGCGCAAGCCTGGTCATCGCCGTGATCACCCGATCGCTCGGGCCGCCGCCCGTCGGGTCGTACAGGTTGGCGAGCAGCTTGAGGAGGAACCTCATCAGGGTCGCGCGCGGGAGCCCGTACCTGGTGGCCATCCCCATGACGCTCGGGTTGCCGATCAGCTTCGAGAACAGGTTGCCGATGCGGTAGTAGCCACCGAGCGCCGCGCTCATCGCCGTGGGGTAGCCCGCCAGCGCGGCCTCCGCGGAGGCACCCGAGCGGGCCGACGACTGGATCGCGCAGCGTGCCGCGATGGCCGCCGACTCCATGGCGTAGGCGATGCCCTCGCCGTTGAACGGGTTCACCATGCCGCCGGCGTCGCCGACGAGCAGCAGGCCCGGCCGGTAGTGCGGGACCCGGTTGAAGCCCATCGGCAACGCCGCGCCGCCCACCGACCCGACCGCGTTCTCCTCGCGGTAGCCCCACTCCTCGGGGGTACCGTCGAGCCAGCTCCGCAGCAGCGCCCGGTAGTCGGTGGACCCGTAGGCCTTCGACGTCGACAGGATCCCCAGCCCGACGTTCGACGTGCCGTCGCCCATGCCGAAGATCCAGCCGTAGCCGGGCAGCAGCTTCGGGTTCGCCGGATCGGAGCGGTCCCACAGCTCGAGGTGGCTCTCCAGGTAGTCGTCGTGGGTGCGCGGGCTGGTGTAGTAGCGGCGGACGGCCACCCCCATCGGGCGGTCGTCGCGCTTGGCCATGCCCAGGGAGAGCGCGAGCCGCGCGCTCACGCCGTCGCAGGCCAGGGTGAGCGGGGCCCGGAAGCTCACCGGCCGCTTGCCCGTGGGGCCGGCACCTTCGCGCCGGAAGCCGGCCACCCCGATCACCCGGCCCGTCCGGTCGTCGGTGCAGGCCTCGGTGATCGTGGTGTCCTCGTGCAGGCGGGCGCCGGCCTTCTCGGCGTGGCGTACGAGCAGCTCGTCGAAGTCCTGGCGGGGGCGGACGGCGCCGAAGTTCGGGAAGCTCGCCAGCGTCGGCCAGTCGAGCTCCAGCTGCACCCCGCCACCGACCACCCGCAGGCCCTTGTTGTGCAGCCAACCGTTGCGCTCGGAGCAGTCGATGCCGAGGTCGATGAGCTGGCGCATCCCGCGGGGGGTGAAGCCGTCACCGCACACCTTCGGCCGCGGGAACGTCGAGCGCTCCAGCAACAGCACGTCGAGCCCGGCGCGGGCGAGGTAGGCGGCGGCGGTGGATCCGGCAGGACCGGCGCCGACGACGATGACGTCGGCATCCGATCGCTCGCCGCGGGTGGTGGGTTCGGGCGCGGCCATGCGGCTCCTTGCGAACGGATTCACGACCGGGCGAGTGTACGGGCCCAGGCGCCAGCCTGCGCGTCCACCGTGGAAGAGACCCTGCACAGGGACTACCGGCAGTACGCGGAACAGCGTAACGGACACCGCCACTAGCAGGTAACGGCACGGCGCCTCGCGGCGATCCCTCCTGCAGCGCACCGCCACGCCGCCGCCAGACCCGGCAGGAGGGCACGATGACCGCTGGCTCAGCCACTAACGGCAGCCTCATCTGTCGTCGCTGCTCGTTCCAGAACCGCCCCGGCGACAACTACTGCGAGCGCTGCGGCGAACCCGCCATCCCGCCACCGTCTCTCCCCGGTGAAGGCCCCACGAACCTCGAGGACGGAACGACTCGGTACCTGTGCGCAGCGGCGCAGCGCGATCCGGTCTTCGGCGACAGCGCCATCGCGGAGTACCTCGTGGAGCGGGTACGGGCCATCCCTCCGTCCCCCGGGGTGGACTCCACCGCTGTTCTCCGCGAAGCCGTCGCCGCCCGGGCTCGCCGTCGCCTGCGCGACGCGATTCTGCTCGTGCTCCTGGCCGCATTCGTCCTGGTCAATCCTGCGTTACTGATCGGCTGGCTGCTGGTGGCCCTGCCCGTCAAGGCAACCTTCGGGTCAAGGGGATCCGGCCGCCCCCAGCTGGTCAGCATCGCAGTGGCGGTCGGGGCTCTGCTGCTCACGGTCGTCGTGCTGTCGAACTTGGGAGGCTCGGTCGACGGAGTGCTCGCCGCCGCCACCGAGAACCCCGAACGGACCGTCCCGCTCGCACTGCTGATCTTCGGAGTGCTCGTCGCCGACGAGATCACCGTGCACCACCTGGTGACCGAACGGTTCCGGCGCAGCACGTTCGTCGCGGACCACCGCAGCGTCCCGTCGAACTGGGAACGGATCGTCCGGGGCCTGGGGCACGGTGCCTTCCAGTCTGCACTCGGCCGCGTCGCGACGGCCGCCTACGAGAGCACCGCCCAGAACGACAACCAGGCCGACGTCATCGTCCACCGCGGGGCAAGCCCCTTCGTCGGCGCCGGGCGCACGCAAGAACCGGAGATCATCGCGCTGCCGCTCGAACCGGCTGAGGATGCATCCGAGGAACCAACCCCCATCAGCGTCGTCGATCTCCACCAGCACGTCGCCGAGACGCTCGCGGCCCTGCGCTCGGCGTCGTCGCTGACCCCGGGCAAGCGGCTGGAGGGGCTCCGCGACCGGGAGCAGGTACTGGTGCCAGCGGACCGGCTAGCAACCAACCACCGCACCCTCCCCGGCGTGCTGATCGACCTGGATCTGCCACCGGCGCAACACCTGCCACTCACCATCGCGCGGGAGCTCGCCGAACGCCCCTTGGAGTGGGCCCGCTACTACCGCTGCTACCGGATCGAGACCTGGGACCGTGACCTCACGACCTCGTGCTACTTCTACGCCGGCACCGACCAGCGGATGCTCTACCTGGAGTGGACCCACTGTGTCCTCCCGCCGATCAAGGAGCACTACCGGGCCATCGACGGCGTCACCAAGATCGGCGCTGGTCCGCTCAGCGCAAGCGTCGGCGCCCTCCTGCTGCTCCCGACAACGATCCTGCGCAGGCTGCGGTCGGTGACACGACGGTTCGTCCCTCTGAAGCAACGGGTCGGGGAGGTCCTCCCGGAGCGGTACGGGGCGGGCCGGAGCCTGCGCGAGCTCGCCGCCGACGACAAAGCCCAGACCTACTTCCAGGGCGTCGACGAGATCCGGTACGTGAAGATCGTCGACACCGCGCTCTTCCGTGCCGTAGGACACTACCTGGAACAGCGCGGCTACGACGTCGTCGAGTTCCAGAAGATCGCCAAGGCGACGATCACCAACAACAACGTCTCGGTGAGCGGGGGGACGTTCATCGGATCCACGATGGGCGCCGGCACCGTCACCGGTGGTGGGACCACCCAGACCGGACCAGCGAAGGGATCGGAATGAAGCGCAGGGAACCCGACACCAACGCGGTGAACATCACCGGCGGCACCTTCATCGGCAGCACCGCCGGAGCGGGGAAGGTGGACAACCACGCCAAGGTGGAGATCGACAGCGTTTCGGTCGGCGACGGGGAGCGCAGGTCCACCGTCGCCGACCTGCGCGAGATGCTCGTGGCCGCGCGGCAGCAGATCGTGGACGCCGGCGCGGACGCCGAGGAACGAACCGAGCTCGGCTACGAGCTTCGCAAGATCCTCGAGGAGCTGGAGTCGGAGAGCCCCGACCCGGCCCCGGTCCGCAGCAGGTGGACGCAGATCCAGCGCGTCCTCGGCCCCGTTGCCACCGCCAGCAGCAGCATCGCCACGATCACCTCGCTGATCGGCGAGCTGTTCAGATCCAGCTGACCGCGGCCCGAGAGGGGGATCGATGGCCACCTGTGCCAGCTGCGAGCGGGAACTACGGGCGGAGAGCAACTTCTGTCCGGGATGCGGCTCGCCTGTCCTCGAAGTGCAGAGCCCACGTTCGGCAGCACCTGGGCCGAAGAACGCGAGGGCGCTCGTCCTGACGATCGGCGCCGCCCTCGTGGTCTGCGCCGGAGTCGGCCTCTTCTTCCTGCTCCGACTACCGGCTCCCGGTGCGGCGCAGGAGACCGAGAGCGCTGCTCGTGCATCAGAGGCAGCCTCAGCACCGATAACCCGATCATCGGATCCTGGGGCAACGCAGGAGACCCAGAGCGCTGCTCGTCGGTCAGGGGCGATCCCAGTACCGATGAGCAGCACATCAGCACCGATCTCACCGTTTGACACGTTGCAACAGCAGGCACTCGACGACGCGGCGACGGTGGAGGGTCTCGTCGGGTACTGGGTACCGCAGGTCTCGTCCAAGGATCTGGGGACCGTCGCCGGCGGCAGATCGTTCGGCTACCCGGAGATCCTTACCGACTTCCAGTCCTGGAAAGCAGCCTTCCCGGACGCGGTGCTGCTGAGGTCGGACGACTTCAGCAGCTTCAGCTCGGCTGGCTACTGGGTCACGATGATCCCTCGGACGTTCAGCACGGCACAGGAGGCCAACGGCTGGTGCGACGAGCAACAGATTCCCGCCGACGACTGCTTCGCGAAGCGGCTGTCCCACACCGAGGGCCCCGCTGGCAACACGGTGCACCGGTGACGAGGCACGCCCACCGTCAGAGCCTGTTGGTAAACGGATCAGGCGGCTGATCTGTCCGGTCTCGGGGTGGGAGCGGAAGTGGGGGTGGGACGGGTGCCGCTCCACCGAGGTGGTGGTGGGTTGGCGGTGGTGTGGCGTACCAGCCGCCTGGTCGTGGTCATGGTTGTGGTCCGCGGGACCATGGCCTCGTGAGGGGCGGGCAACGTTCGTGGTCACCGACCAGACAGCGGTGCCGCATCGACCATCCGGGATGTCGGCTCCAGCACCGGCGTCCCGATACGCCGACGTGACCAGATCGCTACCCGCGCCCACGGCCCCGGCCGGGTCCGCTGTGGTTCACCACCAGGTTCTGAGTGCCGCACGTGGGCGGCTGCACAGGGTGGTGCGGGGTGCCGCCGCCCGCGGGAGCGGTGGTCGGGTTCAGGGTCCGTTGATCAGGTGTGCGAGGGGTTTCCGTCGGGGGACCCGGTCGGGGTCGATCCAGCACGGTGGGAGGAACTCCGGTAGCCCGTCGCGGATCTGCACACACCACCCCGGGTGGTGCAGCAGCCGGTGGTGGGCGGTGCAGAGCATGACGCAGTTGGTCAGG
>Ga0136617_10000670_pt1 | contig 29370 bp, 33 predicted proteins | sample AntDrymUQ3222106_2_FD_129672 | JGI IMG/M metagenome (GOLD analysis project Ga0136617, IMG submission 129672) | Polar desert sand microbial communities from Dry Valleys, Antarctica - metaG UQ322 (21.06) | ecosystem: Environmental > Terrestrial > Soil > Desert | place: Antarctica: Dry Valley... | reverse complement strand
CTCAAGGACCTGATCATCAGCGGTGGCGAGAACATCTACAGCCCGGAGGTCGAGCGGGTCCTCGCCGAACACCCCGCCGTGCTGGAGGTCGCAGTCATCGGTGTTCCCGACGACACCTGGGGCGAGGCGGTGAAGGCCGTGGTCTCGCTCCACGAGGGCGCGTCGGTCACCGAGGAGGAGCTGGTCGCCCACTGCCGCCTGCAGCTCGCGAGGTTCAAGTGCCCGCGCAGCGTCGACATCGTCGAGGCGCTGCCGCGCAACGCCACCGGCAAGATCCTCAAGCGCGACCTGCGCAAGCCCTACTGGCAGGGTCACGACCGCCAGACCGTCTGACCGTTGAGTCGCCACTCCGGCGGGTTGAGTTGCCACGCAGGCGGATCGAGTCGCCAGCCCGGACCGTTCCCACGTACGCGCCCGGCAACTCAACCCGCCGGGCTGGCAACTCGACCTGTCTAGAGTGCGCGCATGACCACTGCCCGGACCGTCCCGGTGACGACCGAGATGGACGGGGAGGAGCTCGACGCCGAGGACGCTTGGCACCTGGTCCGGCACCACGGGGTGTGGCGGGTGCTGGTGGAGGCGTTCGTACGGTTCCGCTACGGCGACGGCTTCACCAACAGCCGCGCGCTGGCGCTCCAGACCTGTCTGGCGGTGGTGCCCTTCATGCTGGCCGTCACCGGTCTCGCGGCGGACATCGACGACGAACGCTGGGCGCGGGTGGTGGCGGCGACTATCAACGCGATCGCACCCGGGCAGGGCAGCGACGACGCGCTCGCCGCCGCGGTCGCCGGCGGGTCGGAGGAGAGCGGCGAGCTGGCGCTCACCTTCGGACTCATCTTCGCCCTGGCGTCGATGACCACCGCCATGGCGCAGGTCGAGCGCGGCGCGAACCGGATCTACGGCATCCGGCGCGACCGGCCCGCGCTACACAAGTACGGCCGGGCGGCCGTATTCACGGCGCTGCTGGCCGGCCCCGTGGGCACCGGCTTCCTGCTGCTCGTCGGCGGGGGTGCGTTCGGCGACGCGATGGTGACCGAGGGTGCGTGGTCGGAGTCGGTCGAGGACTGGTGGGACTGGGTGCGCTGGCCGGTCGGGCTGGCGTTGCTGGTCTTCGCGATCGCGGTACTGCTCGACCACGCGCCACGCCGCCGACAGCCGGCGCTGTCGTGGCTGGCGCTCGGCTCGGCGATCGCGGTGCTGCTGAGCATGGTCGCGACCGGCGGGCTCGCGGCGTACGTGACGGTCAGCGCGTCCTTCAGCTCGACGTACGGCCCGCTTGCGGGGGTGTTCGTGCTGCTGCTGTGGAGCCTGCTGAGCGCGATGTCGTTCTTCTACGGCGCGGCCGTCTGCGCCCAGCTGGAGGCGCTGCGGGCGGGCGACTCCCACCCCGCCGACGACGACCCCGGGCGCCCGCACCGTACGACGGCCTGAGCTGTCCGCCCGGTTCAGCGGTCGGAGTGGCAGACGCGGGCAGCCGCCAGCGCCAGGACGCAGCCGACGCCGGCGATCGCGAAGCCGGTCGGGAAGCCCGACGCCGAGGCCACCACCCCGACCAGGACGGCGCCGAGGGCGGTGCCGCCGTCGAATCCGACGTTCCACAGCGTGCTGGTCTCGTCGATCCGCCCCGGCCCGGCCCGGTGGAAGGCGGAGACCAGGGTGAGGTTCTGCAGCGCGCCGTAGCCGGCGCCGCAGAGCAGGGCACCGGTGAGCAGCCAGCCCGGCGAGTCCTCGCGAACCCCCCACGCACAGGCGGAGGTGCCGGCAGCGGTCACGACCAGCAGGGGAGCGAGCCACTGCTGGCCCGCCCGCGGCCCGGCATCGGCGAGGTGGCCCGCGCCGAAGCGCGACCCGGCGGCCGCCGCTCCCATCAGCAGCAGGGCCAGGCCGGCGATGCCCGACGTGGTCACCTGGGGCAGGAACGTGAGCAGCGCGCCGCCGGCGAGGGTGGCCGAGAGCAGCACCGCGGTGGGGGGTACGAGCGCCGCGAGCAGCCCGCGACCGGGGTCCGCCGACGCAGGTGTGGCGGACGCGGTGTCCCGGGCCGCCGCCTGCGCGGGCCGGACGAGGTGCCCCAGGCGCAGCGCCGCGGGGATCCCGAGCACCGGCAGCGCCGCCACCAGCAGCACCGGAGCGAAGCCGACGAGGTCGACCGCGGGGACACCCGCGGGCAGCAGCACCAGGTTGGGGACGGCCACCGCGAGGCCGTAGACGCCGACCATCCGCCCCCGCAGCCGTGGCGGTGCGAGGTGGCCGACCACCGCGCTGCCGGTGACGGTCAGAATGCCGAAACCGGCGCCGCGGACCACCGAGCATCCGAGAATCCAGCCCAGGGCGTCCGAGGGGACCTGGAGCGCCGCGCCGGCGGCCAGCAGCACCAGACCGAGCGCCATGGTCCGGCCGTGGCCGAGCCTGCGCAGGGTCCACGGCACCGCCAGCTGCGCCACCACCGTCGTCGCCAGCAGCACGCCGTTGACCAGTCCCGCTCCGGCGGCGCCGGCTCCGCCGTGGACCGCCCAGAGCGGCGCGACGGGCAGCAGCAGGGCGTAGCCGGAGAAGCCGGTGACCGAGTAGAGGACCAACGGCCCCGTCCCCGCGACCGACCGGACCGAGAGTGGTGCGGAGTCGGGGCGCCCGCTCAGTGGCTCACGCCCAGCGCTCGCTGGCCGGGGTGAAGTCGAGCGTCCGGTCCCCGGTGTAGATCTGCTTGGGACGGGCGATCTTCTGCTCCTTGTCCTGCACCAGCTCCAGCCACTGGGCCAGCCAGCCGGGCGTACGGCCGATCGCGAACAGCACCGTGAACATCTCGGGCGGGAACTGGAAGGCCTCGTAGATCAGCCCGGAGTAGAAGTCGACGTTGGGGTAGAGCTTGCGCTTGACGAAGTAGTCGTCCTCGAGCGCGATCTTCTCGAGCTCCAGGGCGATCTCGAGCAGCGGGTTGGTGCCGGTGACCTCGAAGACGTCGTCGGCGGACTTCTTGATGATCGCCGCGCGCGGGTCGTAGTTCTTGTAGACCCGGTGGCCGAAGCCCATCAGCCGCTCGTTGCCGTCCTTCACGCCCTCGATGAAGGACGGGACGTTCTCCTTGGAGCCGATCCGCTTGAGCATCCGCAGCACGGCTTCGTTGGCGCCGCCGTGCAGGGGCCCGTAGAGCGCCGCGACGCCGGCGGCCACCGCGGAGTAGGGGTCGACCTGGCTCGAGCCGACCGAGCGTACGGCGTTGGTCGAGCAGTTCTGCTCGTGGTCGGCGTGCAGGATGAACAGCACGTCGAGCGCCTTGACCAGCCGCTCGTCGGCCTCGAACTTCTTCTCGCTCATCTTGAAGAGCATCGAGAGGAAGTTGGCGGTGTAGGAGAGGTCGTTGTCGGGGTAGATGAACGGCTTGCCCTGCGCGTGGCGGTAGGACCAGGCGCCGAGCGTCGGCATCTTCGCGATCATCCGCACCATCTGCATGTGGCGGTTCTCGGCGTCGCCGATGTTGCGGGCGTCCGGGTAGAACGTCGACAGCGCGCCGACCGAGGCCATCAGCATGCCCATCGGGTGGGCGTCGTAGCGGAACCCCTCCATGAACGACTTCACGTTCTCGTGGACGAACGTGTGGTAGGTGATCTCGTGGACCCACGACTCGTACTCGGCCTTGGTCGGCAGCGCGCCGTGGATCAGCAGGTAGGCGACCTCGAGGAAGTTGGACTTCTCGGCCAGCTGCTCGATGGGGTAGCCGCGATACTCGAGGATGCCCTCGTCGCCGTCGATGAAGGTCACGGCGCTGCGGCAGGAGGCGGTGTTGACGAAGCCGGGGTCGTAGACGGCGAGCCCGGGCTGGTCCTCCTCGGCCTTGATCTGACCGAGGTCGGCGGCCCTGACGGTGCCGTCGGTGATCGGGACCTCGTACTCCTGCCCGGTGCGGTTGTCGCGGACGGTGAGGGAATCAGTCACCCGGCCAACCTATCCCCGGCGGGGATGGTGCGCGAATCTGTGTCTTGCGGGCGCACGCGAGGTTTTGACCCCTCCGTCGGCGCGCCGGTAGTCTTCACGGTCGCGACTCCTGCCGCGTCGTGGCCACCCGAACCGGGCCCACGGTGCAGTCCTGGACCGAAGTCTGAGCCGGGCCGTGTTCGTAAGAAGTCGTGGCACCACCACCCGACCGGGGTCACCGGGCGGGCCACCACGAACGAAGAGGGCACGCACGTGCGCACCTACAGCCCCAAGCCGGGCGACATCCAGCGCGACTGGCACGTCATCGACGCCGAGGACGTGGTCCTGGGCCGCCTCGCCGTCCAGGCCGCCAACCTGCTCCGCGGCAAGCACAAGCCGATCTTCGCTCCCCACATGGACACCGGTGACTTCGTCATCATCGTCAACGCGGAGAAGGTCGCCCTGACCGGCCAGAAGGCCACCAAGAAGGTCAGCTACCGCCACTCCGGCTATCCGGGCGGTCTCACCGCGACCCCGATCGGCCAGGGCCTCGAGAAGGACGCCCGCAAGGTCATCGAGAAGGCCGTGTGGGGCATGCTCCCGAAGAACAAGCTGGGCCGCCAGATCATCAAGAAGCTGAAGGTCTACCCCGGCCCGCACCACCCCCACCAGGCCCAGCAGGCCCAGCCGTTCGAGATCACGCAGATCTCCCAGTGACCGCCCAGGACGAAGGACAGACCGTGACTGAGAACAGCGCAGACAGCACTGGGGTCGAGGAGACCTTCGAGACCAACGAGCAGGGCGTCGCCTACAGCTCGGAGAGCGCCCCGTCCGCCGACGCGCCGGTCAACGCGACCATCGCCCCGGCCGCGGCCACCGGCCGCCGCAAGCAGGCCGTCGCCCGCGTACGGATCGTGCCCGGCACCGGCAACTGGGTCGTCAACGGCCGCACCCTCGACTCCTACTTCCCGAACAAGCTGCACCAGCAGGTCGTCAACGAGCCCTTCGTGACGACCCAGCTCGAGGGCCGCTTCGACGTCGTCGCCCGGATCCACGGTGGCGGCATCACCGGCCAGGCCGGTGCGCTGCGCCTGGGCGTGGCCCGCGCGCTCAACGCCGTCGACCTCGACGCCAACCGCGCGGTCCTCAAGAAGGCCGGCCTGCTCACCCGTGACGCCCGCGTCATCGAGCGCAAGAAGGCCGGTCTGAAGAAGGCCCGGAAGGCACCTCAGTTCAGCAAGCGCTGATCCAGGGCGTCGTATGACGACGAGGCTTTTCGGCACGGACGGGGTCCGGGGCCTGGCCAACGGTGATCTCACGGCTGAGCTGGCCCTGGACCTTTCCGTCGCCGCAGCCCACGTGCTCGCCGACCGCGGCGACTTCGAGGGCTCTTTGGGATCCGCGGGGCGTCCGTTCGCCGTCGTCGGTCGCGACACCCGCATCTCCGGTGAGTTCCTGGAGGCCGCCGTCGTGGCCGGCCTCGCCTCCGCCGGTGTCGACGTGCTGCTGCTCGGGGTGCTGCCGACACCGGGGGTCGCCCACCTCACCGGCACGCTCGGTGCCGACCTCGGCGTCATGCTCTCGGCGTCCCACAACCCGATGCCCGACAACGGCATCAAGTTCCTCGCCCGCGGCGGCAGGAAGCTGGACGACGCGATCGAGACGGCCATCGAGCGTCGGATTAGTGAGCCGTGGGACCGCCCCCGCGGGGCAGACGTGGGACGGGTCCGGCCGTACGAGCAGGCGGTCGACGACTACGTGACCCACCTGATCGGCTCGATCGACCACCCGCTCGTCGGACTCAAGGTGGTGCTCGACTGCGCGGAGGGCGCCGCCTCCGAAGCAGGCCCGCGCGCGCTGGCGGGAGCCGGTGCCGAGGTGGTGGCCATCCACGCCTCGCCTGACGGGCTCAACATCAACGACGGCTGCGGCTCGACCCACCTGGAGTCGCTGCAGGAGGCGGTCCTGCGCGAGGGTGCGGCGGTCGGCTTCGGCCTCGACGGCGACTCCGACCGGTGCCTGGCCGTCGACCACGAGGGCACCGTCGTCGACGGCGACCAGATCCTGGCGGTCCTGGCCCAGTCGTTGCAGGAGCAGGGACGGCTGGCCAAGGAGACCGTGGTCGCGACGGTCATGAGCAACCTCGGGTTCGTCCACGCGATGCGTGAGGCAGGGATCGGCGTACGCCAGACCAAGGTGGGCGACCGCTACGTGCTCGAGGCGATGAACATCTCCGGCTACTCCCTCGGCGGCGAGCAGTCGGGCCACGTGATCTTGAGCGACCACGCCACCACCGGCGACGGGATCCTCACCGCCCTCGCGGTGCTGGAGCGGATGGCCACCACCGGCCGGTCCCTGCAGGACCTGGCCGCGGTGATGACGCGGCTGCCGCAGGTGCTGGTCAATGTCCCCGACGTCGACAAGTCACGCGCCGACGACGACGCCGTCGTGGCGGCAGCGGTGGCCGAGGAGGAGGCCGTCCTCGCCGGCCACGGCCGGATCCTGCTCCGCCCCTCGGGCACCGAGCCGATCGTCCGGGTGATGGTCGAGGCGCCCACCGAGGAGCAGGCCTCCGGGGTCGCCGCGCGGCTGGCCGACGTCGTACGGACCCAGCTGGCGCTGTGAGTCCGAGCAGTTCCGCGGGGGGTATGGCGGGATCTGGACTCATCCGTCTCGCGACGTGAGACGACCCGGAAGAGTCCAGGCCGCCCGGGTCGTTGCACAGGACATGACCAACACACTGGAGAAGATCGTCTACACCGCCAACGCCACCGTGACCGGGGGCCGCAAGGGCGGCCACGGCCGGACCAGCGACGGCCAGCTCGAGGTCGACCTGCAGGCCCCCAGCGAGATGGGTGGTCCGGGCGGTGGCACCAACCCCGAGCAGCTCTTCGCCGTGGGGTACGGCGCCTGCTTCACCGGCGCGCTGGGCCTGGCCGGCAAGGCCGAGGGCATCGACACCTCGCAGGCCACCACCGAGGCGGCCGTCCACTTCGGACCCGAGGGCGAGTCGTTCGCCATCAGCGTCGAGCTCGACGTGACGATCCCGGGTGTCGACGACAGCACCGCCCAGAAGTTGGTCGACCGGACCCACGAGCTGTGCCCGTACTCCAAGGCCACCCGTGGCAACGTCGACGTCACCGTCACCGGCCAGGGCGCCTGAGCCCCGCCCCGACTGACGTCCTCTGACGCCCCGCCGACCGCCCGGTCGGCGGGGCGTCGTCGTAGGCGTGCGTTCCCATTCAGTCCGTGGGCCGAAGCGGCCCGGCCCACGCCCTGAATGTCGGTTAGCAGGCTCGACACTGCGCGGCGGCTCCCTGCCCTTGACGGTGGGATGACCCAGCCGGTGACGCACTTGCCTTGACAAGGGTGCTCGGTGGGTATACAAGCAAGTAGGTGTACCCTAGGTCACTGGCTTCCAGCGACCACTTGCGGCGTACACGCGGAGTGTGCGAGATGGTCCACAACAAGCGCAGGCTGTCGCTACCGTTCCTCCTTGCAGCATGGCTCATGCTGCTTCCGGTGGTGGCCAACTCGGCCGAGGTCTACCAAGGCGAGGATGTGTCGTACGCAACCGATGCCAACCGTCGGGTGGTGGTGTGCGACGAGGAGTCGGACAGCCACGGTGTCCACGCGGACTACTACACCTTCACTGGTGCCAATTGGCGCGTTGACGACCTCGACGGCATGGGGGGGTACTGCTGGCAGGGCGAGTTCCGCTCGGCGGGTATCGGGCGGCATCGCACGGTCGAGGAGGTCAACAACTGGCCGGACTACAAGTCGGCGTGGAGCTACCACTGATCGGCTCCCCGTGGGGCCCCTGACCGACTCGTCAGACCTACGTAGTGGCCAGTGGTCGGCGGCCAAGGTGCTCACGATCACCGACCTGGTCCTGGAGGTACCCGGTCGGCGGGTGCTCGATGGTGTCGACCTGACCGTCGCTGCCGGCGAAGTGGTCGCCGTGCTGGGGCCTTCCGGCGCTGGCAAGACGTCGCTGTTGAACTGTGCCGCAGGAGTGGTCGCTCCCACGTCTGGTCGGGTGGAAGTCGACGGCGACGAGTTGACACGGCTGAGCGGTTCGAAGCGCTCAGCGCTCAGGTTGTCCCGGATGGGGATCGTGTTCCAGTTCGCCGAGCTGCTTCCGGGGTTGACGGCCGTCCAGAACGTCGAGTTGCCCTTGAGGCTGCTTGGTCACTCCCGGATAGATGCGCGCGAGCGGGCGCTCATCTGGCTGGACCGGCTCGGTGTGGCCGAGCGCGGCCCCGCGCTCCCCGAGGCGCTGTCGGGAGGCGAGCTCCAGCGCATTGCCATCGCGCGGGCGATGGTGCACGACCCCGTGCTCGTGATCGCGGACGAGCCCACGGGGATGCTCGACGCGGCGACCACGCGTGAGGTGGTCGACGTACTGGTCACGACGGCACGCGGTCGCGGGACGGCGTTGCTCGTGGCCACCCACGACGCCGAGGTCGCCGGATCGGCGGATCGGGTGCTCCGTCTTACCGAGGCAGCCCTCGCCTCCGGCCAAGACGGGGCGCGCTGATGTGGCTGGTGCCCATCGCCCTCGGCATGGCCAGGGGGGTCGGCCGCGGAAGCCGGTGGCGGCGCTGGGTCGTTCCAGTCGCGGCCGGGATCATGGTTGCCAGCCTACTCACCTCGGTGGCCGTCGTTCTCATGGCCGCTCGGCACAATGAGCGAAACGCGCAGCGGGCGCCGAACATCTCAGCGGCGAGCTCAGAGGCCGACGTGTTCCTCCGCATCGACGGCGACATCTGGCGAGGCGAGCGAATCCTGGTCGTGTGGGTCGAGCCGGCGTCCGCGAGGCACGATTCCGTGCACCCTCCCGGGATGGCGGCTCTTCCGCCGCCCGGTCACGCTGTCGTGTCCCCCGCCCTCCACCGCCTGGCCTCGCAGGCGTCGTCCCTGGAGAGCCGGTACCCGCATCGTGACATCCTGGGCTGGGAGGGGGTGGGGTCCGGCGGCGAGCTCCTGGCCTACGTGCGACCGCCCGCCGGGCGCACCCTGGGAGACCACGAGGAGGCGGTGCGTCGCGAGGACGGCCGCTTCCTTGGTCAGGGCCCGCTCGTACGGGTGTCCGGTTTCAACGGTGGGAGTGCTGGATTGCAGCTCGCCGACCCTCTTCCGGTCGCGCAGATCGCTCTCGCCCTCGTGGGGCTGGTCTGCGTACCGGCCACGCTCCTCCTGTCAGTGAGCCTCGCCATCCAGTCGCGGGCTCGGGATGCCCGGGGTCAGCTGCTGTATGCGCTGGGGGCCTCTCGACGCCGGCTCTGGTCGCTCGTGGCACTCGAGGCCCTGATTCTCGCCCTCCCCGGGCTGGTCACGGGCACCATCCTGTGGCTCCTCGTGGTCCCTTCCCTCACCCTCGTCCCCTTCCTCGGCGCGCGAATTCCGCTCGGCGACCTCGCCGTCCCCGTTGCGGTCGTCGTCGTCGTGCTGCTGGTCGCAGTGTCGCTGTGCGCGATCTCGGCGGTCGCCGTGTCGAGGCTCGCCTCCAGACGTGCCCTGCCGCGCCCCGTAGGACACCGCGAGTCGCTGTCGCTCCTGGCCGGGCTCCCGCTCGCAGCCGCCCTGGTGTGCTTCGCGCTGGTCCCCCTGGTCCGGGGAAACGTGGTCGCGGACCTGAAGCTGGCCGGGGCCGTGCTCGGGATCGTGGGCACACCCTTGATCATGCCGGCGATCTGTCGCCTCGTCGGAGCATTTCTGGCGGAGTCGCGCAGCGTGACCGTAGGGCTGGTCGGACGCGCCATGCAGTGGGACCCGCGGCGGGCGGTGCGCCCGTTCATGGGCCTCGGCGCCCTCCTGGTGCTCACCCTGGCCGGCTCCGGTTACGTGGCGGTCGCCTCCCACGTGGAGGAACCACCCGCAGCAGCCGGTGACCTCGGCGTCACGTCCGTCGAGTGGCTGGACCAGCGGCCAGGTGACCTGCAGGCGCTCGCGACGTCCCTCCCCGCGTTCACCGTCGTGCCCTACGCCCTGGGCCAGTCATCCCGGCGGCACGACGAACACCAGCACGACCACGTGTCCGGCGGCTCGGGCGTGATGCTCCGGCTGGGCGGCTCCTGCTCGCAGCTCGTGAGCCTCCTGGGCGGATCAGCATGTGATAGGCAGGATGACCTGACTGACGACGCCGGGCTCCGGTTATCACAGGCGGCGAGCGGCGCCCTCGGGTACCAGGTCGAGTCGGTTCGGTTGGTCCCGAGCGACAGTCTCAACCGCCTCGGTCAGGTCCTGGTGATGTCGACTCGTCCGGCCCGAAGCCACGACGAGGCCACCCGCACCGGCGCCACGGCTGTCTTGCCCGCACCGATGGTCCACGGCCCCTCGAACCAAGCACCCGTCCGCTCCCCGCTGGTGGCGTGGAGTGTCGCCGGGGTGGCGCTAGGCGCCGCCCTACTGTTCTTGGCCTGCGTCGTCGCCCTTCTGGATCGGTCGTCGGCTTCCCTGCGGGCGCGCACCGACCTGCTCCAGCTCGGCCTGTCCGGAGCGCGCCTCCGGCTGATCGAGTCGCTGACCTTCGCTGTTCCGTATCTCGTGGTGACGGTCGTGGGGCTTGTTGCGGGTTTCACCGCCTGTTTCACCATGGTGGGAGGCGTGGTGGATATGCCGTGGGAGGCTGTGGTGGTGATCCCGCTCGTCGCCTCGGTCGTGGGTGTCCTCGGCGCGGTCGTGGTCGCCGCCCTCGTCGAGGCGGGATCGGACGACCTAGTTGCCCGCAGCGCCCTCGAGATGCCGTCGTGAGTACCGGGAACCGACGGGGCGCGTTGTTGGCGCGGGCGGTGTGCCGCATCGTCGGTCACCGGTGGGTGTGGTGCATGGGGGAGCACTGGCCCCATCACCGCTGCACACGGTGCGGCGCCGGTTGGGAAGTGGGCAGACCGGTCGCTCGGCGACCGGACGAGAGCGGACAGGTCGGACCCTGAGGACCGCTCAGATCAGAGCTTGCGGAGCCTGACGTAGCGGACCGAGTGGTCCCTGTCCTTGCGCAACACCAGGGTGGCACGGGAGCGGGTTGGCAGCACGTTCTGCTGCAGGTTGGGCCCGTTGATGGAGTCCCAGAGCTTCGACGCGGTGGCGACCGCCTCGTCCTCGGAGAGGGCGGCGAACTTCACGAAGTAGGATTCCGGATTGCGGAAGGCGGTCTCCCGCAGCCGCAGGAAGCGGTCGACATACCACTGCTTGATGTGCTCGGTCCGGGCGTCGACGTAGACGGAGAAGTCGAAGAAGTCGCTCAACGTCAGCCCCACCCGGCCGTCCTCGCGGGCCCGTGCGGGCTGCAGCACGTTGAGGCCCTCGATGATCACGATGTCGGGCCGCTTGACGACCACCTTCTCGTCAGGGACGACGTCGTAGACCAGGTGTGAGTACGTCGGCGCCTCGACCTCGTCCCTGCCGGACTTGATGTCGACGACGAACCGCAGCAGCGCCCGGCGGTCGTAGGACTCCGGGAAGCCCTTGCGCTGCAGCAGCCCTCGGCGCTCCAGCTCGGCGTTGGGGTGGAGGAAGCCGTCGGTCGTGACCAGGGCGACGTGGGGGTGCTCGGGCCAGTGGGCGAGCATCTGCTGCAGCACCCGCGCGGTCGTGGACTTGCCGACGGCGACCGAGCCGGCGAGGCCGATCACGAACGGCGTACGGGGCGGCTGGGGCAGGTTGAGGAACTCCTCCTGCTGGCGGTGGAGCCGACCGGCGGAACCGACGTAGAGGCTCAGCAGTCGCGAGATCGGGAGATAGACCTGCTCGACCTCCTCGAGGTCGAGGGCGTCGCCCAGCCCCCGCAGCGAGGCCACCTCGTCTGCCGAGAGGGGGCTCTCGGTCTCGCGGCCGAGCGCCGCCCAGGCGGCGCGGTCGAGCTCGACGTACGGCGACGGCTCGCGGCCGGTGTCGTCCGGGAGCCCGCCGTTGGGAGACATGCGCGGCATTCTTGCACCGGGGTCGGTTCGCGGCTGCCGACCCCTAGACTCGCCGGCATGTTCGGCATCGTGGGATACGTCGGGACCCGGCAGCCGCCTCGCCACGTCTGCGCGGCGGAGTGACCCGATGGCCGTGATCGGCGTCGGCATCGACGTGGTCGACATCGAGCGGTTCGTCGCGTCCCTGGAGCGGACGACCGGGCTGCGCGAGCGGTTGTTCACGCGGGCCGAGGCGGGCCGACCGCCGGCGTCGCTGGCGGCTCGGTTCGCGGCCAAGGAGGCGCTCGCCAAGGCGCTCGGCGCCCCCGTCGGTCTCGGCTGGCACGACGCGGAGGTGGTCTCGGAGTCCTCCGGCCGGCCGCTGTTCGAGATCCGCGACAGCGTCGCCGACCGTGCCGCCGAGCTCGGCGTACGCTCGGTCCACCTCTCCCTCTCCCACGACGCCGGCATCGCCTCCGCCGTCGTGGTGCTCGAGTCCTGACATCCCGCGAGGTGGCAGCTCTGCACCCGCGAAGTGGCGCTCGGGCACCCGCGAGGTGGCGTTCGCGCGGCGTACGACCTGCAGGACTTGCCACCTCGGACATGCGGGAGTGCCACTTCGGACCTGCGGGAGTGCCACTTCGCGGGTCGATACGGTGGGGGAATGCGCTACGCCCACACGGTCGAGCAGGTCCGGGCCGCTGAAGAGGCGCGGATGGCGCAGCTCCCAGAGGGGGCGCTGATGCAGCAGGCGGCCGCCGGGCTGGCCCACGCGGTGCTCGACCTGCTGGGCGGCGGCTACGGCCGCCGGGTGCTGCTGCTGGTCGGGCCGGGCAACAACGGCGGTGACGCGTTGTACGCCGGGGCGCGACTGGCCGGCCGCGGCTGCGCGGTCGAGGCGTGGCTGCTCGCCGACCCGGTCCACGAGGGCGGCCTGACCGCGCTGCGGGCGGCCGGCGGGCGGGTGGACGAGCCGCGCGACGGCACCCACCCCGACGTCGTCCTCGACGGGATCGTCGGCATCGGCGGCCGTCCCGGGCTGCGGCCCGACGTGGTGGCGGCGCTGGCCCGCGTCGCCGGCGTCCCGGTCGTGGCCGTCGACGTGCCGAGCGGCATCGACGTCGACACCGGCGAGCTCGGCGGCCCGTACGCCGGGGCCACGCTGACCGTCACCTTCGGCACCCACCAGGTCGGCCACCTCGTCGACCCGGCCGCGCTGGCCTGCGGGACGGTCCACCTCGTCGACCTCGGCCTCGACCTGCCGCCGGCCCCCGTCGAGGCACTCCAGCGCGACGACGTACGACGTCTGCTGCGGGTCCCGGAGCCCGACAGCCACAAGTACACCCGCGGCGTCGTCGGCGTCCGCGCCGGCTCGGCCAGCTATCCGGGGGCGGCGCTGCTCTGCGTCGGCGGCGCCGACTGCGGCCTGGCCGGCATGGTCCGCTACGTGGGCGAGGTCGGCGACGTCGTCCGCCGGGTCCACCCCGAGGTCGTCGGCGAGGGCCGGGTCCAGGCCTGGGCGGTCGGCTCGGGCGGAGGCGAGGCGGCCGGCGACGAGCTCGCGGCCGCGGTCGCCGACGGGGTTCCGGTCGTGGTCGACGCGGATGCCCTGCGCCACGTGACCGGCCCGCTCGGCACGCCGACGGTGCTCACGCCTCACGCCGGCGAGCTCGCCGCGATGATCGGAGCCGACCGCGACGACGTGGAGGCTCGCGGCCTCCACCACGCCCGGTCGGCCGCGCGCCGCTTCGACGCCGTCGTCGTCCTCAAGGGCCGGCACACCCTCGTCGCCCACCCCGACGGCCGCGTCCGGGTCACCACCACCGGTGTGCCGTGGCTGGCCACCGCCGGAGCCGGCGACGTCCTCGCCGGACTGGTCGGTGCGCTGCTCGCCACCGGCCTCGACGGCTACGACGCCGCGAGCGTGGGCTCCTGGCTCCACGGTGCGGCCGCCACCCTCGCCTCGGGAGGCGGTCCGCTGCGCGCCGGTGACGTGGCCGCGGCCCTCCCCGAGACGGTGCGCCGGGTGCTGGACACGGGGATGGGAGAATCCGACGCATGAGCCGGGCCCGCGCCGAGATCGTCGTCGAGCTGCCCCTCATCCGCCACAACGTGCGGGTCCTCCGCGCCCACACCGGGGTCGCGATGATGACCGTGGTCAAGGCCGACGGCTACGGCCACGGCATGGTGCCCGTCGCCCGCGCGGCCCGCCAGGGCGGTGCGGAGTGGCTCGGGGTCGCCACCATCGACGAGGCACTCGCCCTGCGCGCGGCCGGCGACTCCGGCCGGGTGCTCTGCTGGCTCGGCGTCCCCGGCGAGGACTACGCCGCCGCGATCGCCGCCGGCGTCGACGTCACCGCCTACTCGGTCGCCGAGCTGGCCGAGGTCGCCGGCGGCGTACGCTCGGCGGGCCGGCCGGCGCGGCTCCAGCTCAAGGTCGACACCGGCCTCTCGCGGGGCGGCTCGCAGGCCCGGGCCTGGCCCGAGGTGTTCGCCGAGGCCCGCGCCGGCGAGGAGCGCGGCGACTGGACGGTCACCGGCATCTGGTCGCACCTCGCCTGCTCCGACGAGCCCGACCACCCGGCCAACGACGCCCAGGAGACGGCGTTCCGTGCGGCCCTGAATCTCGCCGCGGAGGCCGGGCTGCGGCCGGAGGTCCGCCACCTCGCCAACTCCGCCGCCGCGATCCTGCGGCCCAGCGCCCGCTTCGACCTGGTCCGCTGCGGCATCGCGTCGTACGGTCTGGACCCCGCGCCCGGCCACACGCCCGACCTCGGGCTCGTGCCCGCGATGTCGGCCGTCGCCGACCTGGCGATGGTCAAGCGGATCGAGGAGGGGGCCGGGGTGTCGTACGGCCACACCTGGCACGCGCAGCGACCGACGACCGTTGCCGTCGTCCCGGTGGGCTACGGCGACGGGGTGCCGCGGCACGCCGGCAACCGCGCCGAGGTGCTGGTCGGCCAGCGGCGGCGGCCGGTGCGCGGGCGGATCTGCATGGACCAGTTCGTCGTCGACCTCGGCGACGACACGGCGTCACCGGGCGACCGGGTGACGCTCTTCGGGTCGGGCCGTCACGGCGAGCCGACCGCACAGGAGTGGGCGGAGGCGTGCGACACGATCAGCTACGAGATCGTCACCCGTATCGGCGGCCGCTTCGCCCGCCACCTCCACGACGAGGAGTCGCCCCGGTGAGCCTGAAGCGCAGGATCCTCGGAGTCGCCGCGTCCGCAGCCGGTGTGGCCGTCGCGGGAACCGCGGTCGGGGTCGCCCACCGGCGCCGGGTCCTCGCCCGGCGAGGTGCCGGTGACGCGACCGTCTTCGGGTCGCTGCGGTCGCGGCCGATCACGATCGTCGCCGATGACGGCGTACCCCTCCACGTCGAGGTCGACGAGTGCGACGGATCACCGCTCACCGTCGTCTTCGTCCACGGCTACGCCCTCAACCTCGACTGCTGGCACTTCCAGCGTGCCGGCTATCGCGAGCTGGTCCGCACCGTCTACTACGACCAGCGCTCGCACGGCCGCTCCGGACGGGCGACCGAGGGCCACGCCACGATCGACCACCTCGGGCTCGACCTGCGGCGGGTCATCGACGAGGTCGCCCCCGACCAGCCGGTGGTGCTGGTGGGTCACTCGATGGGCGGGATGGGCATCGTCGCGCTGGCCGAGCAGTCGCCCGAGCTCTTCGGCGACCGGGTGGTGGGCGTCGCCCTGGTCTCGACGACGGCCGGCGGGCTCGACCCGCACCGACTGGTGGCGCCGCTGATGCCGTCGACCCTCGGCCGCGGCGTCGCGATGCGGGCGATGGCGACCATGGCCCACGGCCACCGCGCCATCGACGGCCTACGCCGGCTCACCCGGCCGCTGGCGTCGGTGATCACCGACCAGTTCGCCTTCGGGGACGACGTGCCGGCTTCCTACGTCGACTTCGTCGACGACATGCTCTCGGGGACCCCCTTCGAGGTGATCGCCGAGTTCTTCCCGAGCTTCGGGTCCCTCGACAAGTTCGAGACCGTACAGACGCTCGGACAGGTGCCGGTGTCGGTCATCGGCGGGACCGGCGACCGGATGACCTCGGTCGGCCACAGCCGCAAGCTCCAGTCGCGGATCCCCGGGTCGCGGCTGCTGGAGTGCGAGGGTGCAGGCCACATGGTGATCATGGAACGGCACGAGCAGGTCAACGCCGAGCTCGACCAGCTGCTGGCCGCCGCGGGGGAGCGGGTCGACCGGCGGTGAGCGTCGGCGTACGACCGATCGGACCGGAGGAGGCCGCCACCCTGCTGGACGTGGTCAGGCCGGCCTTCGAGGCACGACCGCCGCTCGACCCGCCTGCGGCGACCCTGACCGAGACGGTCGAGTCGCTGGCGGTGCTGTTGAGCAAGCGCGGCGGGCTGCTCGCGATGCTCGACGGCGAGCCGGTCGGCGGTCTGGTGCTCGACCCGGTGGGCAGCACGATGTACCTCCGCCGCTTCGGCGTGCTCCCCGGTCTGCAGGGGCACGGCATCGCCGGCCGGCTGATCGACACGGCAGTGGCGGCTGCCGAGGGCTACGACGACCTCACGGTCGTGGCGCGGACCGAGCTCCCGCGCACGGTGGCGTTCTGGGAGCGGCGCGGCTTCCGCGAGATCCGGCGCGAGGAGCCCAACGTCGAGCTGCGACGGCCGCTCGACACCTTCCTGTTCGACGTACCCGACGCCGAGGGGATGCGGGACCTCGGACGGTCCCTGGCCGGACAGCTGCGCGCCGGTGACCTGGTGGTGCTCAGCGGCGAGCTCGGTGCCGGGAAGACGACGTTCACCCAGGGGGTCGGTGCGGGGCTGGGTGTGCGTGGGGACATCACCTCGCCGACGTTCGTGATCTCACGGGTCCACCCCTCGCTGGTCGAGGGGCCGGCGCTGGTCCACGTCGACGCCTATCGGCTCGGCGGGGTCGGCGAGCTCGACGACCTCGACCTCGACACCTCCCTCGACGACGCCGTGACGGTCGTCGAGTGGGGCGAGGGGATCGCCGAGGGACTCGCGGAGTCGCGGCTGGAGCTCCGGGTGATCCGCGCGCTGGCCCACGCCGGCGAGGACCTCGACCTCGACCCCCGACGGGTGTTGATGACGCCGGTCGGCCCGCGGTGGTACGGCCTGGAGCTCCCGGACACCCAACGGCCACCGCTCGCGGAGAAGCCCGACGAGACCCTGCTCGTCGACTTCTGGACCTGCAGCGAGCTCGACCTCCGCGATCTCGACCGCGACGTACCGCTCACCATGTCGATGCTGGTGCCCGAACACGACGACCGGGTGCTGTTGGTGCACAACGCCCGCACGGCCGAGTGGGAGCTGCCGCTGGCCCGGCTGTCGGGCGACGGCTCACCACGGCAGGCGGTGATCGAGCAGTTCCGGACGGCCACCGGCTGCGACCCGGGCGAGGTCTCCTTCGCCGGCGTCGCCACCGTCCAGTACGGCCACCAGCGCCGGATCAAGCGGGTCGCGGTGTTCCGCAGCGCGCTGCAGGAGGTGTCCGGCTTCGAGGCCAGCGGTGACGTCGACGGCCTCGCCTGGTGGGACCCGATCCAGGACCACTCCGGCCTCTCCGCGATCGACGAGCACCTCGTCCGCGTGCTGCGGGAGGTCTGAGCCGGCACCGTTAGCCTGAGCCCGTGCTGCTCGCCTTCGACACCGCCACGCCCATGGTCAGCGTGGCGCTCCACGACGGCGACGCCGTGGTGGCCGAGCTGGTCAGCGACCAGCCGATGCGGCACGGCGAGCAGCTCGCCCCGCTCGTCGACCGGGTGCTGCGCGAGACCGGCCTGGTGCGCCAGGACCTCACCGCGGTCGCGGTGGGGGTCGGGCCTGGTCCGTTCACCGGCCTCCGGGTCGGCCTGGTCACCGCCCGCACCCTCGGCTTCGTGCTCGAGATCCCCGTCTACGGCGCCTGCTCCCTCGACGTGCTGGCCGTGGAGGCGGTCGACACCGGCTCGGTCATCGGCGACTTCGTCGTCGCGACCGATGCCCGCCGCAAGGAGGTCTACCTCGCGTCGTACGACGCGGACGGAGTCCGGCTCGACGGCCCCGTCGTCGACCGTCCGGCCACCCTCGCCACCGAGGCGCAGGTCGTGGGGGAGGGCGCCGTGCTCTATCCGGCGGACTTCCCGCACGCCTGCAGCCCGGTGCGCCCGAGCGCCGGCTGGCTGGCGCGCACGGTCGCGGACGAGCGCGCCGAGCTGCACGACCCCGAGCCGCTCTACCTCCGCCGCCCCGACGCGGTCGTGCCCGCCCCCCGCAAGCCGGCATCGTGATCGGGCCCGCGCGGCCCGAGGACGCCGAGGTGATCGCCGCGCTGGAGGCCGAGACGCTCGGCCGTGACGCCTGGTCGCCGGCGCTGGTGACGCAGGGCGTCACCGGCGACCTGCCGACGATCCACTACCTGGTGTGGCGGGAGGCCGGCGTGGTCGTTGCGTACGCCGTGGCGAGCGTCGCCGGCGACGTGGCGGAGCTGCAGCGGATCGCCGTCGACACCCGCCACCGGCGGACCGGCCTGGCGAGCCGGCTGCTCGCGGACGTCGTGCGCCGTGCCCGGGCCGAGGACGTCGACCGGCTGCTGCTGGAGGTGCGGCCGGACAACGACGACGCGCTGGCCTTCTATGCGGCCCAGGGGTTCGTCGAGCTCGACCGCCGGCGGCGCTACTACCGCGACGGTGCCGACGCGGTCGTGCTGGGGCTCTCGCTCACCGGCCCCGACGTGAACGTGTGGACCACCTCGTAGCCCAGGCTGCGATAGGTCCGCAGCGCCGGCTCGTTGTCGACGTACACCCCGAGCGAGCAGACGCCGGAGTCCGCCATGGCCGCCCGCGTCAACGCTCGGGACAGCTCGCGCCCGAGACCGCGTCCGCGCTGGCTCTCGGCCACCGCCACGCCGCGCACATGACCGGTGCCGTCGGGCTGCCGAAGCACGGCCCCGACGGCGGCCAGCCGCGCCTCGTCACGGATCCCCAGCCACGGCTCGATCCCGGGGGTCCCCCGGCCGCGAGTGTGAGTCGGGTGCGACGAGATCGAGCAGCCGGGTGACCTCGTCGTCGGGGACCGGCACCACCTCGGCGGCCGGCGGCTCTGGGAGGTGGGTGGTGAGCATCCAGTGCCACTGCCGGAGCTCTGCCAGCGGCCAGGCGTCGGGGACGTCGTCGGCCGGCGCGGGACCATCACCCGGTCCGGGCATCGACCAGGCCAGCGACGTCGGCGAGCAGCCGGGGCAGTTCGCGGTCGCCGAAGCCGGTGACCACGGTGACCAGCCCCGCCACGACTGCCCCGGCGTACGACGACCACGGCCGCGTCACCGGAGCACCAGGCGCCCCGCACCCGCTCCGGATCGAGCTGGTGACGTACGAACGGCAGGTGGCTGAGCTGCTCGATCCCGACGGCGCGCATGACCCCATTCTGCGGACGGCATGATGGGGCCATGGACGAGCCCCTGGTCCTCGGCATCGAGACCTCCTGCGACGAGACCGGCGTGGGCGTGGTGCGCGGTCGCACCCTGCTGGCCGACGCGGTCGCCAGCAGCGTCGACGAGCACGCCCGGTTCGGCGGCGTGGTGCCCGAGGTCGCCAGCCGCGCCCACCTCGAGGCGATGGTGCCCACGATCGAGCGGGCATGCGCGACGGCCGGCATCCGGCTCCACGACGTCGACGCGATCAGCGTGACCAGCGGGCCCGGCCTGGTCGGCGCGCTGCTCGTCGGGGCCGCCTCGGCCAAGGCGCTCGCGATCGGGCTCGGCAAGCCGCTCTACGGCGTCAACCACCTCGCGGCCCACGTGGCCGTCGACCAGCTCGAGCACGGGTCGCTGCCCGAGCCGTGCCTGGCGCTGCTGGTCTCCGGCGGCCACTCCAGCCTGCTCCGTGTCGGTGACGTGACCGGCGACATCGAGCCGATGGGCGCCACGATCGACGACGCCGCCGGCGAGGCCTTCGACAAGGTGGCCCGGCTGCTGGGCCTGCCCTTCCCCGGCGGCCCCCACATCGACCGACTGGCCCGAGAGGGCGACACCGTCGCGATCGACTTCCCCCGCGGGCTGACCTCGCGCCGCGACCTCGAGCGGCACCGCTTCGACTTCTCCTTCTCCGGGCTCAAGACCGCCGTGGCCCGCTGGGTGGAGGCGCGCGAGCGCTCCGGGGAGCCGGTCCCGGTCGCCGACGTGGCGGCGTCGTTCCAGGAGGCGGTGTGCGACGTGTTGACGCGCAAGGCTCTCGACGCCGCGGTCGCGCAGGGCGTCGAGGACCTGCTGATCGGAGGCGGCGTGGCCGCCAACTCGCGGCTGCGGGCGATGGCCGAGGAGCGGGCGGGCGCCCTCGGGATCCGGGTCCGTGTCCCACGGCCGGGCCTGTGCACCGACAACGGTGCCATGGTGGCGGCCCTGGGCTCCGAGATGGTGACCCGCGGGCGGCGCCCGTCGGCGCTCGACCTGCCCGCCGACTCCTCGATGCCCGTCACCTCGGTGCTCGCCTGACACGGCTCAGCCCGGGCCGACGAGGCCGTACGGCGCCGCGACCTCGTCGCCCTCCTCGCTGGGAAGGGTGGCCATCGGCACCGGAGTGTCCGGCCTATGCTCGGCACCATGAGCATCCCGGTGGAGATCGAGCGCCTCGCCGAGGCGATGGCCGACTTCGGTTCCGGCTACCTGCTGACCGTCTCGCCCGAGGGACGGGTCAAGGCCGTCACCGTCGACCCCGAGGTCGTCGACGGCGTGGTGCGGTGTGCGACCAGCCGCGGCTCGGCGGCCAACCTGGCCGCCAGCCCGCAGGCGACGCTGGTCCTCTGGCCGCGCGAGGTCCACGGCCACTCGCTGCTGGTCGACGGCACCGCCGTCGCCACCGACGACGCCATCGCGCTCACGCCGGCCTCGGCAGTTCTCCACCGGCCCGCGTCCCACGCAGACGGCCCCGTCGAGGGAGACGGCTGCGGCCACGACTGCTCCCCGGTCGCATGACTCCCTTCTGGGTCAGCGGCTTCGTCGACCTCGCGCCCGCGTCGTACGACGCCGGGCTGGCGTTCTGGCGCGACGTCACCGGCTGGGAGGTCTCACCTGTGCGCGGCGAGTCGGGGGAGTTCGCCACGCTGGTCCCGCCCGAGGGAGACCAGCACCTCCTCGTGCAACGACTGGCGTCTGGGCGCTCCCGGATCCACCTCGACCTCCACGTCGAGGACCCGCGGGAGGCGGCCGACCGGGCGGCCACGCTGGGTGCTCGTGAGGTGGCCGATCTGGGCTACGTGGCGATGGCCTCCCCGGCCGGCTTCCCGTTCTGCCTGGTGTCCCACCGTGCCTCGACCCCGGCGCCGGCGACCGAGTGGCCCGGCGGCCACCGGTCGTTGGTCGACCAGGTCTGCCTCGACGTCCCCGGCGAGCTCTACGACCGCGAGGAGAGGTTCTGGCAGGAGCTGACCGGCTCGGGGCTCTCGCCCTCGCCCCACCATCCCGAGTTCCGGTGGCTCACGCCGGCCGAGGGACACGGCGCGAGGCTGCTGCTCCAGCGGCTCGACCAGCCGCTCGGGGAGATGCGTGCCCACCTCGACCTCTCCACGACCGACCGGGCGGCCGAGGCCGGGCGGCACGTCGCCCTCGGGGCGACCCGCGTCGCCGACTTCGACATCTGGACCCTGCTCACCGACCCGGCCGGCCTGGCCTACTGCGTCACCGACCGGGTGCCGCGGTGACCACGGACCGCACCTACCCGCCGAGTGTCGCGGACGAGGTGACCACGCTGCTCTCCTTCCTCGACTACCTCCGCGACACGCTGCGGCGGCAGACCGAGGGACTCGACGCCGCGCAGCTGGCCAGCCGGCTGGGAGCGAGTGCGCTCACGCTCGGCGGCCTGCTCAAGCACCTCGCCTTCGTCGAGAGCTACTGGTTCGGCCACGTCCTCGCGGGCGCGGAGCAGACCGAGCCGTGGGCGTCGGTCGACTGGCGCGCCGACCGCGACTGGGACCACCATTCCGCGGCCGACGACTCGCCCGCGGAGCTGCGCGCCCTGCTCGACGCCGAGGTGGCCGCATCCGACGCGGCCACCCGCGCCGCCCTCGCCGACGGCGGCCTCGACACCCTCGCCGTACGCGAGCGGCACGGGAAGCGGCCCAGCCTGCGCTGGATCCTGGTCCACATGGTCGAGGAGTACGCCCGGCACTGCGGCCACGCCGACCTGATCCGGGAGTCGGTCGACGGGGTGGTCGACCTGTGAGCCCGCGCCGGAGGATGCCGATGACGGCCGACGAGCCGGCCGGCCTGCTCGCGCTGCTCGACGGGTTCCGCGACACCCTGCACCGCCAGACCGACGGCCTCGACGCCGAGCAGCTGCGAACCCGGCACGAGCCGAGCACGCTCACCCTGGGCGGGCTGCTCAAGCACCTCGCGTTCGTCGAGAACTTCTGGGTCCGACACATCTTCTCCGGCGGCGACCGGGGCGAGCCGTGGTCGTCGGTCGACTGGTCGAAGGACTGGGGCTGGGAGTTCCGTACCGCTGCGGACCAGACGCCCCAGGAGCTGCGGGCGCTGTACGACGCGGAGGTGGCCGCCTGCGACACCGTGGTGCGCCGGGCTCTCGACGCGGGTGGCCTCGACTCGCTCGCCGGTCGGCGACACCACGGCCAGGACGTGTCGCTGCGCTTCGTGCAGCTCCAGGTGATCCAGGAGTACGCCCGGCACTGCGGCCACGCCGACCTGATCCGGGAGTCGATCGACGGCGCAGTGGGCCTGTGATCCGGCCCGCGACCGAGGCCGACTGGCCCGTGATCTGGCCGGTGTTCCGCGAGACGGGAGACCTACGACTTCTCCGAGGAGCTCACCTCCGAGAAGGCGCGCGACCTGTGGTCGAGCGGCCGGCCGGGCTTGACGGTGGTGCCGGAGGAGCCCGGCCAGATGCGGGACTGTCCCTCCCTGGCGGCGTACATCGTCGACTGGCACCGCGAGCAGGGCTACCGCGGCATCCAGCTCAACGCCGTCGTCGAGACTAACGCCGCGGCGGCCGCGCTGTGGCGGTCGCTGGGGTCCACGATCGCCGGAACACCGTGCCGGGCGCGTTCGGGTCGACTCAGCAGGGCTACGTCGGGCTGCACGTGATGTGTCTCGACCAGCCGCTGACCCGGGTCACGCCAGTCCGAGCCAGGTCGCGCCGACCAGGACCATGCCGACGAACACGGCCCGGGTGGGCGACAGGGCTCCGATCGCCACCCGGGTGTTGGCTCCGTCGCTGAGCGCTCGACCGCCACGGGCCAGCAGCAGCACCATCGTGACCGCGTCGATCACGATGATGTCTGACATGGACTCGGGTGAGGCGGCACCGTGGCACAGTGGCGACGACACGAGCACAGCGACGGAAGGACCCCCATGATCTTCATCTGTGTGAAGTTCCCCGTGCGGCCCGAGCACGCCGACGCGTGGCCCGAGCTGACCCGTGAGTTCACCGAGGCGACGCGCGCCGAGCCCGGCAACCTGTTCTTCGACTGGTCCCGCAGCATCGAGGACCCGCACCAGTACGTCCTCGTCGAGGGCTTCGAGGACGGCGCCGCCGAGGCCCACGTGACCTCCGAGCACTTCAAGCGGGCCCAGGCCGAGCTGCCGCAGTACCTCGCCGAGACGCCGTACGTCCGCAATCAGCTCATGGAGGGCGACCACTGGGACCGGCTGGGGGAGTTCGTGGTCACCTGATCGGTTCCTCCTGGGGTTTCCCCGGCCGGCCGGGGAAACCCGGAGTTCGTGACGTTGACAACCCGCACACAGCCATGGACTCGCGGACGAGGGTTTGGGTCATACGTCGACCCGCTGCGACTGGTCGGGCCGTTGTCCACAGCCCCTGGAACGGCGGTACCGCCGCGCCCTTCGTACGGGCAGGCTCGCGCCATGACGACGTACGCGGTGCAGGACGAACTGGGCGCAGCGGTCGTGCTGCGCAGCGAGCTCCTCGCCGGGGGGCTCACCGACAACCAGATCCAGGCCCTGGTCCGGTCCGGCGAACTGCATCGGGTCCGGCACGGCGCGTACGTCTCCGCCGCACTCTGGGCCACCGTCTCGTCGGAGGATCGCCACCGGGTGCTGGTGCGCGCGGTCCTGAAGCGAGCTCACCCCACGACCGTCGTCTCGCACGTGTCCAATGCGGTCGAGCGCGGCGCACCGGTCTGGGGGATCTCTCTGGACGAGGTGCACACGACGCGCCTCGACGGGAAGAACGGCCGTCGGGAGGCTGGGATCGTGCACCACCGAGGCGCGCTCGAGGCCAGCGAGGTCGAGTTCGTCAACGGCATCCCGCTCACCTCGGCTGTGCGCTGTGCGGTCGAGATGTCGACGATGGCCGGGGTCGAGCCCGCGCTGGTCACCGTCGACGGACTGCTGCACACCGGGCAGCTGACGGCGGTCGAGTTCGACGGTGAGCTCGAGCGGCTGAAGCGCTGGCCGGACACCTTGCGGGGCACCATCGTGCAGCGTCTGTGCGACCCGCGAGTGCAGTCGGTGGCGGAGTCGCGGACGGTGTACCTCTGCTGGGACCAGCACCTGCCGCGGCCGGAGTCGCAGGTGCCGATCCTGGACGAGAGCGGACGGGTGTTCGCCTACGCCGACTTCGCGTGGCGGCGGTACGGCGTGTTCCTCGAGTTCGACGGTCGGCTCAAGTACGAGCGGTTCCGTCGAGAGGGCGAGACCCTGGAGCAGTACCTGATGCGCGAGAAGCGGCGTGAGGAGCTCATCTGCCAGCTCACCGGGTGGGTCTGCGTCCGGATCACGTGGAGCGACCTGGCGCACCCTCGGCGTACTGCGCAGCGGATCCGGCGCATCCTGGAGAGCCGGCGGTGAGCAGGGTCGTGAGCCTTGTCCGCGAGTTCATGGGCTTGTGACGATTGCTTTGGGTACAAGCTCATGGTTTCCCCGGCCGGCCGGGGAAACCACACTGCCCGTCACGCCCACCACGGCTCAGTCGGAGGCGAAGCCCGGCAGGTGCTCCTCCATCAGCGCCCGGAACGGCGCCTCGGCCTCCAGCTGGGCCAGCAGGCCGAGGCCACCGAGCCAGGTGCGGTGGATGAGCAGGTACGACGACGGCAGGTTCAGCTTCGTCGCGATGGCGAACACCGGACTGCGGGGGTTGTTGACCCTCTCGAACTGCTCGCGCATCCAGGCGCGGGTGAAGCGGAACGTCTCGTGCCGGGCGGGCTCGACGAACGGCGCGAGGTAGTCGAGCACCGCCTGCGGGTCGACCCGGGTCTTCTCCTTGAGGAAACCCCCGGCGCGCAGCTCGGCGACCAGGTCGTCGGCGCCATTCTCGGACGCGATCCGGATCAGCCGGCCCATCGCACTCGGCAGCCGTCGCTCCGGCAGCCGAGCGACGGCGCCGAAGTCGAGCACGCCGAGTCGCCCCGGGCCGCCGTCGACGGCGGGCAGGACGCGGAAGTTGCCGGGGTGGGGGTCGGCGTGGAGCATCCCCGTCCGGTCCGGGCCGTCGAAGAGGAACGTCACGAAGAGCCGGCCGTAGTGGTCGCGCTCCTCCTGGGTCCCCTCGCGCACGATGTGGGCGAGGGAGTAGGGGCTCTCGAGCCACTCGGTCACCAGCACCTCCCCGCCGACCGAGACCACGTCGGGCACCACGATGGCCGGGTCGTCGCGGAACGCCTCGGCGTACGCCGCCTGCGCCTCGGCCTCGAGCAGGTAGTCGAGCTCGTCGGCGGCGCGGGCCTGCAGCTCCTCGATGAGGGGCTTGATGTCGAGGCCGGGGAAGACCGGCGCCATGCCGCGCGCCACTCGCGAGAGCTGGCGCAGGTCCGACATCAGCGCCTCGCCCGCGGCGGGGTACTGCACCTTGACCGCCACGTCGCGCTCGCCGCCGGTGACGGCGTCGTGCCAGCGGCCGCGGTGGACCTGGCCGATCGACGCGGCGGCGGCCGGAGCGCCGTCGAGGTGGACCAGCCGGGTGCGCCAGTCGTCGCCGAGCGAGCGTGCGATCTGGGTGCGGACGGTGCTGGTCGGCATCGGCGGAGCCGAGTCCTGCAGCCTGGTCAGCTGGTCGCGGTAGGGGGCCGCCACCTCGTCGGGCAGCGCCGACTCGAGCACGCTGAGCGCCTGCCCGAACTTCATCGCGCCACCCTTGAGCTCGCCGAGGGTACGGAAGAGCTGCTCGGCGGTCCGCTGCTGGACCTCGCTCAGGACGGCGTCCGCCGGACGTCCCCCGAGCCGCTTGCCGAGGCCGACGGCCTGCCGGCCGGCGTAGCCCAGCGGCAGCGCGGCCAGCCGGGCGGTACGCGCGGCGGCCCTGCGGGGCAGCTCGGTCATGGGGCCATTGTCGCTGACGCGTGGTCACCGGCGCAGCAGGAACGCACGGTGAGGGCCGATCACCGGCCGCCCGGCACAATGTCAGGCACGTGGCCACCGGCCCAGGTGTGGGCGACGACCGCGCCTGACATGACCATGACCGTCGCTGCGAGCGCGCGCCAGCCGGCGTACGGCGCGCGTCGCATGTCGACCGTCATGGTCGACATGATGACACGGCCCCCTGAGTGCCACGATGGTGTGCATGCAGCCGTTTCGCGTCGTCGACCCCGCCGCGCCGGGTGCGCAGCGTGCGATGGGGCACTACTTCGACGAGATCGGGGCGGCCTTCGGCTTCCGCCCGGGCACCGCGCTCGCCGACGCGGTGGCGGCGTACGCCCCACCCTGTGGCCGCTTCGTGGTCGCCGGGCCCGACGAGGAGCCGGTCGCCTGCGGTGCGGTGCTGTTCCTCGACGAGGACCGTGGCGAGATCAAGCGGATGTGGGTGGCGCCCGCGGTCCGGGGACAAGGGCTGGCCGGTCAGCTGCTCGCCCGGCTGGAGGAGCTGATCCTGGCCGCCGGGCGCCGCGAGGCCCTGCTCGACACCAACAGCACCCTCACGACCGCCGTCGGGCTCTACGAGTCGCGGGGCTATCGCCGGGTGCCCGACTACAACGGCAACCCCGACGCCGACGTCTGGTTCGCCAAGCCACTCATCGAGTAGCAGGCGGCTCAGACCTCGTGCGGCCGTACGGTCAGCGCCGCGGGGTCGACGGTCGAGGCGTCGAGCACCTCGGGTGGTACCTCGAGGAGCACCTCGCCTGTCACCGGGTCGGTCGTCCGCGGCAGCGGGGCCGGGTGGTCCGCGACGTAGGCCATCAGCGCCGCGGCGTCGTCGCGCCGCCCCTGCTCGACCAGCCAGCCGCACAGCCGATGCACCGGCGGGAGGCCGGAGCCGACCAGCGACCGGTCGCCCCAGATCTCCAGGATCCCGGCCCGTAGCTCGGTCCACCACGCCTCCGACGCGTCGGGAAGGTGCAGGAAGTAGCGCCACAGGTCGCCCGCGAGCACCCGGTCGACGAACACCTCGGTGACCGCGGGGTCGCCGTGGGCGCGGACCTCCGCCAGCGAGTCCTGCTTGGTGCGCCACCGGTCGCGCACGTCGTCGATCGCCGCCCGCTGCTGGGTGATGGAGGTGCCGTCGGTCCGGATCCGCCAGTGGTAGACCACCTCCGGCAAGACGTCGAAGGTCCCGGCGAGGAAGGCGCGGGTGGTCAGCGGCTGGTCCTCGTAGCGGACCCCCTCCGGCCAGGACAGCCCAGCCGCGTTCCAGAAGGTCGTCCGGAACAGCTTGTTCCACGCGAAGACGTCGCCGAGGATCTCCGGCCGGTCGCCGATCCGGGCGCCGGACAGCGGGGGAGTGTGCAGCCGCCTCATCCACCGCGGCTCGATCTGCTCGCCGTCCTCGAGCCGCCGCATCGAGCCGGTCGCGAAGTCCGACCCCGACCGCTCCAGGGAGGTCACGAGGACGGTGTAGGCATCCGGGGTCAGCACGTCGTCGGAGTCGAGGAACGCGAGGTAGCTGCCGCGCGCCTGGCGCGCTCCTTCGTTGCGGGCGGCGCCGAGCCCGCCGTTGGCAGTGTGGAGCACCCGGATCCGGTGATCGTCGCGCGCCCACCCCTCGGCGATCTCACCGGACCGGTCGGGCGACCCGTCGTCGACGACGATGGCCTCCCACTCCCGGTGGGTCTGCGCCACCAGGCCCGTCAGGCACTCCGGCAGCCACTCCTCGACGCCGTAGGCGGGGACGACGACGCTCACCAGCGGGGCGCGTCGACGCAACAGCCTCATGCGGTCAACCTAGCGTCGGCCGGGTGACGGGGCCGGGCCCACCCTGGGCCCACCCGGTCGTCCCGGCGCATGGTCGGGTCCCTGACTAGGATGTCGACGCCTGACCCGCCAGACCTCCCGTACGACGGGGCACCGGTCGGTGGCTGACCACGCTGTTCACGGGACCGGGAGCGATGCGGATGGCTGACCTCGAACGGCTGGTGCGCGGCGTGAGATGGCGGCTGCGGGGACGCCCCGGAGCGCCGGCGGAGGCCGCACCGGCCGCCGACCAGACCGATGATCGGGCCGAGGATCGGGCCGTTGGACCGCAGGGAGTCGCCCGGGAGGTCGAGCAGGACCGGACCCACCTCGGCCCCGTCCTCGACGAGATCGTGACCCGCGCTCGCCGCCGGATGGCCCCGGCCGGCCTCGACGACGACTACGACCTGGCCCACGACCACTTCGACGTCGCCCACTTCCTGCTCCAGGCTCGCCACCTGCTGACCTCCGACGACGTCGACCCGCTGCAGCAGTTCCTCTCCAACGGGGCGCGGGCGACGGCCAGCCCGGAGGTCGGCTTCGACATGCGCGCCTACCTCGAACGCCACCCGGAGCGGGCCGACGGCCCCGAGTCCAGCCCGTACGTCGCGTGGCTGCGCCATGGCCGCGACGCCGGCGAGATCGCCGACCCGGCTCCGGGGCTGGAGGCGATGGCCGAGGTCCTGGGCCGTGAGCCCGGCGAGGTGGCCGACAAGCTGGCGACGCTGCGCAGCGACCTGCAGGAGCGGCTGCGCCACGGCACGCTGGGCGAGATGTTCGCCCGCGCCACGGAGGTCGAGCCGTTGATCGGCGAGGTGTGGTCCGAGACCACGCGGATGGTCGTGCCGCCCTTCTCCTCCGACCTGACCGTCCGCCAGGTCGGCATCGTCCACGCCGCCCAGCGCGCCGCCGGGTTCGCCCGGGCGCGGGTGCTGCTGGTGATCGCCGACCCCCGCTGGGGCGGCGGCCGGCGGGCCGAGGGCCACATCGTGCACGTGCTCACCGGTGGCGCCGATCCGCAGCTCGGCCCCCGGGACGTCGTGGTCCTCTACACCGACGCCGGCGGCTCGGCCCCGCCCGGCCGGTTCCCCGACGGGGTGCGTGAGGTCGACCTGGCCAGGATGCTCGACGGGCTGCCCGAGGAGGCCGCGCAGCGGGTCCTCGTCGAGCTGGTCGGCTCGTTCCGTGCCGAGGCGGTCGTCAACGTCAACTCCGGGGTGCTCTACCAGGCGATGGCGACGTACGGCCGGGCGCTCGCGGCCTCCGAGCGGCTCTTCCTCGTGCTGTTCTGCAACGAGCAGCTGGCCTTCGGGAGCTGGGTCGGTCGGCCGCTGCGCTACGTCTACCGCTGCTTCGACCTGGTCGAGGGGATCATCACCGACAGCGCCTACCTCGGCGACTGGCTGCGGGAGCGCCACCAGCTGGGG
>Ga0136617_10000669_pt1 | contig 29374 bp, 31 predicted proteins | sample AntDrymUQ3222106_2_FD_129672 | JGI IMG/M metagenome (GOLD analysis project Ga0136617, IMG submission 129672) | Polar desert sand microbial communities from Dry Valleys, Antarctica - metaG UQ322 (21.06) | ecosystem: Environmental > Terrestrial > Soil > Desert | place: Antarctica: Dry Valley... | reverse complement strand
GCCCAACGTTCTAGCTAACCGGCGGGCCGCGCCGACGCTCGCCAAGGCGAAGGCACGTACCGGCCCGTCCGGTTGAGCGCCGGGTTGGGCGTCGGGCTGACGGAACCGACGCACGCTGCAGGTCGATTGCCCAGCCGCCTACGGCATCTTGGTGATGATCCCTTTGATCTCCTCTGGGGAAAACGCGCGCATTGTTTGCGTTCGAACGTTGCCAAGAGAGCCCAGCTTCAAGAGCGCGGACGTAACGGCTTCATCGGACCCTTCAATGACCGTAACGATGTCGTAAGCCCCGACTGTGTAGTGGACGCTCTTGATCGTGATCCCGAGCTTTTCCGCCATCGCCCTGAATGCTCCGAACCGGTCTGGTGAGTCCTTGACATTACGGATTCCCTGATCGGTGAAGTTGGCAAGAATGACGTAGGTTCCCATAGTCCTCTCCTTCGGTGGGTGGATTTTCGATGGCGGTCGGAAAGCGGTCTTGCTACGTGAAGAAGGCCGCCATTCTTCCAAGCTCTTGGGTTGTGGTACGAGCGAGGGCTTCCGCCAGACGCCCAACTAAAACTGTGGCGCCTAAACTCCGGGCAAAGGGCGCCGAAGCGACGGAAAGTAAAGCGTTGATCGTCCATTCTGCCGATTGCCACGCAAAGGCGTGAGCCCAAGAATCAATATTTGAGTCCCGATTTCGGGGACCTAAGGGTTGACCATGCATCCGTCGTCTGCGACTCCCCTTCTCGCCCAGGTTCGCGCCAAGATCCGAGTCACGCATTACAGCATCCGTACTGAGCAGGCGTACGCGGATTGGATTAGACGCTACGTACTGTTCCACGGCAAGCGTCATCCATCGGCGCTCGGCGCGGACGAGGTGGAGGCGTTCCTTAGCCATCTCGCTGTCGTCGGAAACGTAGCGGCCGCCACCCAGAATCAGGCAAAGGCGGCACTGCTATTCCTCTACCGGGAGGTGTTGGGGATCGAGCTGCCATGGCTCGACAATGTCGCCCATGCGAAGCAGCCGGTACGCCTCCCGATCGTCCTGACCCGCGACGAAACCACGCGGATCATCGCCCGTCTTCGCGGCGTCCATGCGCTGATCGGTGCCCTGCGCTATGGCGCGGGGTTGCGGATCATGGAAGGAGTGCGCCTGCGCGTGAAGGACATCGACTTCGATCGGCGGCAAATCGTCGTACGCGACGGCAAGGGGTCCAAGGATCGCATGACGATGTAGCCGGATCGGCTTGCGCGAAGGATGCGGGCGCAAATCGACGCCGCACGCGAAGTTCACGTGGTCGACCTTGCCGACGGTGACGGTGACGTGTGGCTCCCTTATGCGCTGGCGCGCAAGTGGCCGGCCGCAGGACGCGAGTGGTGCTGGCAATACGTGTTCCCGGCGGACACGCGCTCGACCGATCCGCGCACGGGCATCATCCGGCGCCACCACGTCAGCGATCAGGCGTTTCAACGCGCGATGCGCCAGACAGTGCGCGACGCCGGCGTCCCCAAGCCGGCCACGCCACACACGCTGCGGCACTCGTTCGCCACGCATTTGCTCGATGCCGGTTACGATATCCGCACGGTTCAGGAATTGCTCGGCCACGCCGATGTCAGCACGACGATGATCTACACGCACGTGCTCAATCGCGGAGGGCGTGGCGTGCGAAGTCCGCTTGATGCGACTTGACCTTTTAGCGCAGACGCTGAGACCGGTAGCGCGACCTTTTTGCCCAATGGCCACCCGTGGTCTGGCGAGTCGTTCTTTACCCCTTCACGCCGCCCGCCGTCAGGCCGCCCACGACGCGCTCCTGGAACACGGCGATCAGGATGCAGATCGGCACAATCGCGACGATCAGGGCGGCGGAGATGAGCGGCCAAGGAAACGCGAATTCGCCCTGGTAGAGCGTGATGCCAACCGAGAGCGTGCGCATGTTGACGCGGTTCAGCAACGTCAATGCGAGCAGGAATTCGTCCCATGCATTGACGAACGCCAGGATCGCCGCAGTGAACACGCCGGGTGCGGAGAGCGGAATGACGACGCGGAACAGCGCCCCCACGCGCGAACAGCCGTCGACCATCGCCGCAGCCTCGAGGTCGGGGGGGATGTCCTGGAAGAAGCTCGCCATCACGAGCGTGCATACCGGCATCGATAGCACCGCGTACGGCAGGATCAGTGCGAGGTAGGTGTTGAGCAAGCCGAGCTCACGCATCACCTTGAAGAGCGGCACCATCAGCGAAATCAGCGGGAACATCGCCACTGCCAATAACACCGACATGATGAGGTTGCGATGCGGCATGCGCAGGCGGGTGAGCGCATACGCGGCGAGCGCCGAGACCAGCACGCACAGCACCGTCGACAACGAGGCGACTACGAAGCTGTTCCACATGAACCGCAGGATCGGCTGCGCGGTGAATGCCGTCGCGTAGTTCGAAAGCGTCGCCGCCTCGGGCAGGTAGGTGATCGGGCTCCTGATGAGCTCGGTTTCGGTCTTGAGCGAGGTGAGCAGGATCCAGACTGCAGGGAAGAAGCCGTTGACCACGACGATGATGCCGGCGATCCAAACCATGGCGCGGTGCTTGATCGGGAACACAGCGCTAGCCCTCACCGCTCTCGACCCGAGCTGCGCCGCGTGTACTTAAGGTAACCCGACGTCGCCGCCATCGACAGCACGAACATCAGCGCGGCAAGCGCCGAGCCGTAGCCGAAGTCGAGAAAATCGAGTGTCGTCTTGTGGATGTACATCGCCAAGGTCTCGGTCGATTCGCCGGGGCCACCGCCGGTCATCGCGTACGGGATGTCGAATGTCTGGATCGCCGTGATCGTGCGGAAGATCAGCGCGACGAAGATCGCGGGGCGCAGCATCGGCAACGTGATCTCGACGAACTGCTGCCACTTGCTTGCGCCGTCGACCTCGGCCGCCTCGTAGAGCGATCTGGGGATCGTCTGCAGCCCGGCCAGCAGCATGAGCGCCATGAATGACGAGCTCTTCCAGATGATCGCGATGCAGATCGCGATAAACGCCAGCGTCGGATCGGAGAGCCATTGCGGCGGCTCGGCACCGAATTTCATCAGCACGTCGTTGACGACGCCCGTCCGATACTCGAAGAACCAGCGAAAGATCAAGCCCGCGAACACGAGTGGCAGCGCCCATGGCAACAACAAGCCGAGGCGCACCGGCCACTTGACGCGGAACGGCAAGTTTGCGAGCAGCGCGAGACCCAGTCCCACGACAAGCGACGCGGGCACGGTGACCAGGATGTAGAGCACCGTGTGCAAGGTCGAATTCCAGAAACGCTCATCCTCGAAAGCGTTGAGGTAGTTTTTCAAGCCCACCCACTGCTCCCCCGCGGCCGGATTGGCGTTGTCGACGCCGTGCAGGCTGTTCCAGAAGAGCGTCGCGATCGGATAGACGACGATGACCAGCAACAAAAGCGCCGCGGGAGTGAGTAGCAGCGTGCCGAGCGCGCGCTCGGAAAGGTCGCGTTTCACGGGAGACGGCGCGTGTGTTGCGGCTGGCGATGCGACGACGCTCATGGGATTAGAGCCATCGATTACGGGCGCAAACGGGGCTTAGCGTCGAGCGAACAACACCCCTCTACCCCCGCTTGCGGGAATGACGCGTTAGCGAAAAATGGGCTGCAGCCTGCTTTTCATATCGGCCAGCGCCGAGTCGGTCGTCTTCGTTCCCGCGAGATAGGCGTTCATGTTGCCGCGGATCGCATCGGATATCTGCGGATACTGGTGCGATACGGGCCGCGACTTCGCACCCTCGACGACCGGCAGCGCCTCGGCGAACCACGGGTTTGCCTTCAGCACGTCGGGGTCCTTGTAGACACTCGGGAATACCGGCAGGTGCGACGCGAGGATCGCCTGCTGCTTCGATACCTCCGGACTCGACAGGTAGCGCGCGAACTTGACCGCCTCCTGCTTGCTTTTCGAATAGGCGGAGACAGCGACCTGCCAGCCGCCGATGCAGGTCGCGCTCTTGCCGCCCTGGTCATGCGGTAACTCGGCTACGCCGATCTTTCCTTTCACACGCGAATCGGCGTCGTTCTCGAGACGGTTCCACACGTATCCCCAGCTCATCGCGAAGATCAGGTTGCCGGCCTGCATGTCGATGCGGATGCGATCGGTCGGAATCTCGGCGATGTTCTTTGGCAGCACACCGGCTTGCTTCATGCGGCCATAAAGTTGGAACGGTTGCCGCGCTTGCGGCGTGTCGAGATTGAGCTTGCCGCCCTTGGTCAGGTCGCTACCCGTGCCCCACAACGGGACGAGGTAAGTGCACACGGTGCCTTCGATGGTTGCGCCGGCCGTCGAGAAGCCCTGAAGGTTTGGGTTTTTCTCGCCGTCCATGATGGCCTTCGCGGTGTCCATCATCTCGTCCCAGGTCTTGGGAACTGAACGCTTGTATTTGTCGAGCAGATCCTTGCGGTAGTACAGGAATTGCGCATCGGCGAAGTACGGCAGCGCCATTAGCTTGCCGCCGATTTGGTTGGCGTCCGCATAGGCCTTGAGGTACGCCGGCAACAACTTCGCCCTGTCGGCCCCTAAGTAGCTGTCGAGAGGCTCCGCCCACCCCTGCGCCGCCCATTGCGCCGGACGAATGACGTCGATCAGGATGAGATCCAGCACCGAGTCCTTCGACGACAACACCGTCGACAGATACTGCTGCTGCGCGTCCGAGGTCGCACCGCCGATCTCGACCTCGACCTTCACGTTCGGATTTCGCTTCTGGTATTCATCGGCGATCTTGCGCATGACGTCCGGGCGCTGCTGGCCGCCGGTGAAAATGCGCAATGTCGTTGGCTGCGCGGACGCGCTTGCGGCGAGCGCCGTGCCTAGCACGGCAGCGAGCAGGATCTTCCAGGTTTTCATGACTCCTCCTTCAACCGTTACCAATCGGCGCCGCGGATCGCGTTGCCGCTCTTCGGTTCGAACAAATGAAAATGGTCAAGCGCGAGTGCTACGGGCAGCGTCTGGCCGACGCGCAATCCCGAGTCCGGGGCGAAGCGTCCCGTCATCTCGCCGGCGTCCGCGCCGGTGCCGAGGCGAATCAGCCCGAGCGTGTCGGAGCCGAGCGGCTCGACCAGAATCACCGCGCCCGGCACGGTGAAAGCATTTGGATCATCGCCACGCGCCGAAGTAATGTGCTCGGGCCGCAACCCGAAGAGGACCTCCTGCCCCGCGTACCGGACGCACTCAGCCGTGCGGCGCGATGGCACCGGCAAATCGATTCCGCCTGCCAAATGGAGCACGCGTCCTGCCTCGCCGATGCGCGCGGGCAGGAAATTCATCGGAGGGGAACCGGTGAAGCCGGCGACGAACTGCGCGGCGGGCCGGTTGTAGATGCCATCGGGCGTATCGTACTGGATCAAGTTGCCCGCCTGCAGCACGACGATGCGGTCGGCGAGCGTCATCGCTTCGACCTGGTCGTGCGTCACATAGACGATCGTGTTGCCGAGCTGCTGGTGCAGCTTCTTGATCTCGACGCGCATCTCGGCGCGCAGCAGCGCATCGAGATTCGACAGGGGCTCGTCGAACAGGAATGCCTTGGGCTGGCGCACGATGGCGCGCCCCATGGCCACGCGCTGCCGCTGCCCGCCCGAGAGCTCGCGCGGCTTGCGCTCGAGCAGGTGGTTGATCTGGAGGATGTTCGCAGCGTCACCCACCCGCGACTTGATCTCGTGCTCGGGGCGCTTGCGCAGTCGCAGGCCGAACGCCATATTCTCGAACACCGTTTTGTGCGGGTAAAGCGCGTAATCCTGAAACACCATCGCGATGTCGCGCAAGCGCGGCGGCAAATCGTTCACCACGGTGCCGCCGATCGCGATCTGCCCGGAAGTGATCTCCTCGAGGCCGGCGATCATTCTGAGCAGCGTGGACTTACCGCAGCCTGATGGTCCCACGAACACGACGAACTCACCCGACTGAATCTCGAGGTCGATCCCATGGATGACCGCGTTGTCGCCATAGGCCTTGACGACTTTGCTGAGTGTGACTGCTGTCATGTTCTTACGAAACGACCGACGTCTGCGCGAGCCCGCCGTCGACGACTAGCGCGTGACCGGTGATTGCTCGCGCCTCGTCCGACGCAAGGAAGAGGGCAGCACGCGCGACATCATCCTCCGAGAGCCCAAACTTGAGGCATTGCTGCTCGAGGAACTCGCGGTCGGTGTCCGGCGTAGTCCACAGTGCTTGCTGGCGAGCCGTCGCAATCGCTCCCGGAACAATCGCATTGACGCGGATGCCCCGCCCGCCGAGCTCCCGAGCCAATACGCGGGTCATCCCGTGTATGGCTGCCTTGGATGACGCGTATCCAACCATCGCCGGTCGCCCGCGCATCCACGAGATCGACCCCAGCATGATAATCGCACCGCCGCCGGCCTCCGCCATCATTGGAACGACCGCCTGTGTCGCGAACACTTGATGGCGCAGATTGACGGCGAGATTCTCGTCCCAGCTGTCGACCGTCACGTCTTCAAGCCGGTGACGATCGTCGCGCGCGGCATTGTTGATCAGGATCGCAATCGGACCAAGTGCGGAAGCCGCCGCGGCAATCGCCGCCTGCAACGCGGGAACGTCGCGAACGTCACAGCGCCAATAACGAACTTGCTCGCCTAGCGCTTCTGCGAGAGCGTAGGACGGATCATCGGCGATGTCGATGAACGCTACGCGGGATCCCTGATCGGCAAATGCCCGGACCAGCGCCGCGCCGATGCCGGAACCGCCGCCGGATATGAAAACCGTGCGGCCGGCGAGATCCGGATAGCGTGCACGTGCGGACATCGACATCTCCTCCCAGCCGGCCATCCCGCAGCGGAGCGCCGTTACGCGGGTACGGCGACGCCCGTTCTTGGTGATGCTCGGGTAAATTGTGTGACATCATCCCATAGCGTATCGATTGCTTCTTCCTGCATGCTTTTCAGAGTCGACCCTCGAACGGCAGAATGTGGTTTTCGTCGCCCGACAATCCAACGGAAAAAGGGAATGAACAATGGACATGCCACGTAACCGCTTCAAGCATTTGGTCGCTTCAGGGCAATTACCGATCGGCACCTGGCTCGTGTCGGGCGCGCCGTCGACAGCGGAGGCAATGGGTTGCGCGGGCTTCGATTTCGTCGTGCTCGACATGGAGCACACCCCCATCGACATGGCGCAGCTCGCCGGGATGCTGCGCACAATCGAAGGAACACCCGCTGGGGTTCTCACGCGTCTGCCCTGGAACGACATGGTGACCGTGAAGCGGGTGCTCGATGCAGGTGCACAATCGCTCATGTTCCCGTTCATTCAGAACGCCGAGGAGGCGAAGCGCGCCGTCGCGTACACGCGCTACCCGCCCGACGGCGTGCGCGGTGTGGCGGCAGTGCATCGTGCGAGCCGGCACGGAACCATCGCGAACTATCACCACAACGCCGCGGCCGAGCTGTGCGTGGTGGTGCAGATCGAGACGTTGGCAGCGCTCGAGCAACTTCCTGCAATCGCCGCCGTACCCGGCATCGACTCGCTCTTCATCGGCCCCGCCGATCTTTCTGCGTCGATGAGCCTGCTCGGGAATGCCGCGCACCCGGATGTGTTGGCGAAGCTCGCCGAGGGCGCCGCAGCGTGCAAGCGCGCGGGCAAGCCGGTGGGCATCGTTGGGCCAAACCCCGGCGTGGTCGCGAAGTATGTCGAGTTCGGGTTTACGTGGGTCGCGATTGCGTCCGACATCGGCATGATGGTCAGCCGCGCGCAGGAGTGGCTCGGCACGTTGCGGGCGATCCCGACCGGTGAGTCGAAGCCTAACCCTTCTTAGCCTCTTCCGCTGCGAATCGTTAGGCTTTTGTCGGCACTCGGTTTGTAGCTGAGCTCGGACAACAACCTGCGTTTCGCGGGAGGGCAACCCGACGAGAAAATCGGGTTTCGTTTGCCGGCATGCGACCGCAAAAATGGCAGCAGACATCGTCTTGCTCGAGGCTCGCGACGCGCGAGTCGAGATTGCGCCTGCGGTTGGGGGCGCGATCGCGTCGTTCCTCTGGCGTGGTGACGAGCTCTTGCGCCCCACGCCGAATGCTGCGCGCGCGGCGCGCAACGTCCGGCAGTTCGCTTGCTATCCGCTCATTCCCTATTCGAATCGCATCGCCGATGCGACCCTGCGCACGCACGACGGCTCGACCTACGAGCTTGCGCGGAATTTTGGCGACCACCCGCATGCCATCCATGGCGTGGGTTGGCAGGGGCCATGGTCGGTCGTAACCCGCGAGCCGGCGCACGCGATGCTGGCCCTGGAGCACTTGCCTAATGGCGATTCGGCTAAGGCGTGGCCTTTTGCCTTTCGCGCGACCCACTCGTTCTGGCTGGACTCGCGCGCGCATACCGTGAGCCTCACGATGACGCTCGCAATCGAGAGCACCGACACCCGCGAGTTTCCTTTCGGGCTCGGCTGGCATCCGTTCTTCGCGCGCGATGCTATCACCGAGCTCGGATTTAGCGCCGATGGCGTATGGCAAACCGATGCAACCTGCCTGCCGACACGACATGTCGCGATTCCCGACCTCTGGCGCTTCGATCCTCCGCACGCACTTGCAGCCCCCCTCGACAACGTGTTCACCGGCTGGACCGGGCGCGCATCGATCACCTGGCCACAACGCGCGCTGGCACTGACGATCGAGGCCGACCGCACGTGCGATCATCTGGTCGTGTACGTTCCTCCGGCACTGGATTTTTTCGCGGTCGAGCCGGCGACGCACATGACCGACGCGTTCAATCGCCAGGCGCGAGGCGAGCCTGCCACCGGCACACGTCTAATTGGCCCTGGCCAAGTGAGCCGGTGCACGATGCGCATCGTGGCGTCGATGATCGATGCTACGGATACCCACGGAGCTAAGGCTCGCTGCGGATGAGCACGCGTCCGTCAAGCACGCATACCTCGTACGTCGCAACGCAATCGTGCTCGTTGCCAGGCTCACCCCGGCCGGTGCTTCGGTGGTACATCCAGGAATGCCAGGGGCACACGACATAGTCGCCAGCAAGCGTCCCTTCCGCAAGCGGTCCACCGAAATGGTTACACACGCCGGATATCGCGCCGAACTCACCATCCTTGCAGGTCAGCGCAATCTTGGTGTCGCCCACGAAGACCTGCTGTACGGTTTTTTGCGCGAGTTGATTGCAGGCGCCTACATCAATCCACGGCTCTCGTCGCACTTGCGATGTCTCGGCCTCGTCGCCTGCGTGCAAAATCTCCCGATGATCGGCGCACTGTTTCTGAATCGATTTGTTGTTAGCACTCATGACATCTACTGTTCTATGCCGGTGACGTCGCTCGCCCTTCAACGATTGCCGAGCAGGAGACGAATCCCGAGGAATGCGAGCGTTGCGCCGGCGATGCGGTCGATCCACCGTTTGCTGCGCTCATAGGCGTGCTGAGCGCGCCGCACCGAGAAGAGACAGGCCAACGCAATGTGCCACGCGGTCGAATTGACGACGATGATGCAAAACGCCGCGGCCTTAACCCAGACGGGTAAATCGGGCGGCAACAGCGCGGCGAAGATGCTCCCGTAGAAGATGATGGATTTGGGATTCGTCAAATTGGTCAGGAGCCCATCGCGGAACGCCTGGCCATACGTGCGCGAGGGAACGCGCGCGCCGGTGGCTGTCGGCAGCGGGGCAAAAGCCGTGCGCCACAGCCTGATACCGAGGTAGATGAGGTAGATCCCGCCCAGGACTTCGAGCCCGCGGTAGATCCAGGTGAATCGCGCAAACAGTACGCTCAAGCCAAGAATCGCAGCGCTTGACCAGAACGCGGCGCCGGCGGCGATCCCTATCGCGGTCGCGATGCCGGCTTTTCGTGATTGGCTGATTGCCGATTGCGTGACGATCAGGACGTTTGGGCCCGGACTGATCATGGCGAGCACGTGGACCGCGAAGACACTCGCGAGCACAACTGCATAATCCATAGCTCATCGCCCCTCTACGATAGCGCGAGATTCGACGCGATTATAAAGAATGCCCGATGTCGTTGAAAACCAAACTCCCCACGTTTTCGCTTGCGCAGTTCCGAGTCAGAGCGCCGCGGCTGCGCTGGTTCGTGGCGGGGGATTTCGATATCCGGCTCTACCTGCTGCTGACCGCGTTGTGGGCCGTGCTGTTCGTGCAGTTCTTGACGGGTCACCGCTTGATTCCCTACGACAGCATCGAAGCGTACTACGCCTCAGTCTATTTCAACGCGCAGAGCCTCAGGCATGGCGACTGGCCGTGGTGGAATCCGCATGTGTATTCGGGCTACCCGCAGGTCGCCGACCCGCAAAGCATGATGTTTTCGCCGTTGCTCATGTTTCTCATGTTGATTAGGGAGAACCCCGGGGTCGTTTGGTTTGATTTCAGCGTCCTTCTGCATCTATTGCTCGGTGGTTGGGGATTTTTGCTGCTGTGCCGCGCGTTACGGTTTACTCCGGCGGCAGCGGTGCTCGCGGCGCTGGTCTACATGGTCGGCGGAGCCGCATCCGCACGGTTGCAGCACACGCCGTTCGTCCTGGCTTATGCCTATTTCCCGTGGATGCTCTACTGCTGTCATCGCTTTATCGCATTTCCAGCGTACGTCAATGCGGCCCTGCTCGGCGTCGCTACCGGCATTCTGCTCACGCATTTGGTGCAGCCCACGTATTTATTCATGCTGTTTGCTCTACTCTATTCCTGCACGCAATTGGTGGCTCGACGGCGGACGATCACGCGGCCGACCCTCTTCCGTCTGGCAGGCGGAATCGTGATCGCAGTCGCTGTGGCCGGAGCGATTGCCGGAATGCAGATTGCGGCCACGCTCGCGATGCTGCCGCTATCGACCCGTGGCGCGTTTCCTTTCCACACGATCGTCGGTACTTCTCTAGCTCCGCAGGTGTTGGCCACCCTTATCTGGCCGAACGTCTATCAAACGCTGCATGGCGTCTACTCGGGAACGCAGGACATTACTGAGTCGTACCTCTACGTCGGCGTTCTTCCGCTGTGCTTCTTGCTAGGTTTCTTGCCTCGAGCGCTCGCGGACCCGGCACACCGCGCCGAGAAACTCTTTTTCGTCGTCTCGCTCGTGTTGGCGTGCGCCTACTTTTTAGGCGCCAACACGCCGCTCTACAAACTGTTGTTCGACTATTTGCCTGGAATCAATCTTTTCCGCCGACCGTCCGACGCTGCCTTCCTTTTCAATTTCTGCCTCGCCATATTGACGGGCTTCGCTGCATCGGCGGCGACGCACCCCCGCGATGTGTCAACGACCAAAGGGGTGGGGCTCTGGGTGCTATTGGCCGCGGCGGCTTGGTATTTGACGATCGCCGCACTCGAGTGGGCGAAGGGGTATTCCTATCGCTCAATCCTGCTCCTCGGAGTCGTGGCCTTCGGGTTCCTAGTCGCTGTCCGATGGGTGCCGCAGCGGCTGATGGAGCGGGTGCTCGTCGTGGGCATGCTCGCGCTCTGCGTCGGCGATTTGCGCGTGTTCAATATTCCGAATCGACTCAATGGCCATGGCAAGGATTTCGCGAGCTATTTCGTCGATCCGGGAGCTGGTCTGCGCCATATCAAGGCCGATCCGCAACCGCTCGCCGGGAGCCTACCGTTTCGGGTCGAACCGACACGAGCCCACGCGTTGGCGGCGACCGGGACCGTGATACACGGTCTCGACTCAACGCAAGGCTACAACCCAATGCGCGTACGCGCATACGCAACAACCTTCGGCGCGCAAGAGCACGGTCTTGCTCCGCGCCCGTTCACCGCAGCAATGCCCTCGCTCGACAGTCCGCTATTCGACCTTGCCGGAACGCGTTATCTCTTGACCAGGACGCCGGTTGAGGCGCTGGCGGCGGGCAACGTGCACGGCCGGTTCGTCGAAGTCTTGTCTGAAGGCGACGTTACGCTGTGGCGCAACCGCTTCGCTTACGATCGGATCTTGACACCGACCGAGGCACGGGTCATCCCTGCCGACGAAGCGCCGACAGCAGCGCATTTCGAAGGGGTCGATTTCAGGCGAGAGTTGCTGCTGTATCCGGTGAATGCCGGCGAAGATCGGGCGGCCCGACAAATCGCAGCCGGCTGCAGGGGCAAGGCTGCCGTGACCGAGGTCGAATATCGAAACAATCATTTGGCGTTCACGACGTCGGCGTCCGAGTCGGCATGGGTGGCGATCAGCGATCTGTACTTCCCGGGCTGGCAGGCACGATCCGACGATGAGCCATTGCGGATCTGGCGCGCCAACGGTCTGTTTCGGGCCGTTTGCGTCCCCGGCGGCAAGCATCGCGTTCGCTTCGACTTCAGCCCCTTCAGGTTCATGCGCGCGGCGTTGCACTGAAATCGCCACGCATCATTCGCAGCGCACCCGGGGGGCGGTGGCAGGGATCGCACCCATGCTTACTGCGCCGTCCTTCCTCCGTCGATCGACAAAATCGCACTCGTCGACCGGTCACCGATGCTGTCCTTCGTTGCGCCATCTGCTTCCCTGCTACTGGCAATAAATAGCCCCCAGCACGCGCGGACCGCGGGCGCCGGTCACGGCCGACAAGTCAAGCGGACGCTGGGCAAGCGCCTGGCGCGCGAACCACGCGAACGCAACCGCCTCGACGTGCTCGCCCGCAATCCCTAGCTCGGTGGTCGTCGCCAGACGACGCGGCGCGACTTCCGAGATCAGCGCTCGCATCAACGTCGCGTTACGAGCTCCGCCACCGCAGACATAGACGTCGACAGCGTTCGGCGCGAAGCGGCGAATTGCATCGGCCACGGTGCGCGCCGTCAGGGCGAGCAATGTCGCCTGCGCATCGACGGCACGCCCTTGGAAGCCCGCACGCGACAACGCTGCGTCGAGCCAACCAGCGTTGAATCGATCGCGGCCGGTGCTCTTAGGTGGCGCGACGGCGAAAAAAGGCTCGTCGAGGAGGACAGCGAGTAACGCGCCATCGACTTGCCCCGATCCCGCCCACGCGCCGTTCGCGTCGAACGCTTGGCCGCGATGGCGCTGACACCAGAGATCGAGCAACACGTTGCCTGGACCTGTATCGAAACCGCGTCCCGCGCGTCCGGGCGGCAGGTCAGTGATATTCGCGATGCCGCCGATATTGACGATCACTCGATGCCGGTCCGCATGGCCAAAGAACGCCGCGTGAAACGCGGGGACAAGCGGCGCACCCTGCCCTCCGGCGGCGATGTCGCGGCTGCGAAAATCGGCGACGACCGTCGTCCGTGCTCGTTCCGCCACGCGCGCCGGATTGTTGAGTTGCAACGTCCAGCCTTGCTCCGGACGATGCCGCAACGTTTGACCGTGCACACCCGCGGCGGCGAGGTCCGCCGGCTCGATCTCGGCGACCTTGCACGCGGCAATGATCGCATCGGCGTAGAGATCGGCGAGCGCGTTGCCAGCGCGTGCGGCGCGTGCGATCTCATCGTCACTTTTTTCCTGGAGCGCCAAAAGCTCGTCGCGCAGCGAAGAAGGGAACGGCGCGTGCGCAAAGCCAAGGATCGAACACGGCGCGGCAGGCGCTTCCCCGAACGTGGCGACTGAAGCATCGACGCCATCGAGACTCGTACCGGACATCACGCCAGCGTACAACTCGCGGCGCATTGCCTAAGGAAACGTCGTGCTATTCGCCGGCGGCGAAGGTTGCGCCGGGCAACGCGCGGGCCAGTGCGAGCGTATCGACCAGAGGCGTCACCTGCTCGCGGAACTGTGCCAAATGCTCGCGGGCAATAGGGACCGCGGTCGGAAGCGCGATCGTCAGCGGGTCGCGCGGTTCGTCGGCAATCCGGAACTCGTAGTGCAAATGCGGTCCGGTGGCCCACCCGGTCATGCCGACGAAGCCAATGACTTCGCCCTGGCGCAGGCGCGTTCCGTTGCGCAGTTCAGGGGCGAACCGCGACAAATGCGCGTACACCGTCGAGAAGGTGCCGTGATGACGGAGATAAATGACATTGCCATAGCCGGCCTGGACGCCGGCGAACGTCACGACTCCATCGGAGGTCGCACGCACCGGCGAGCCCATCGGCGCCGCGTAATCAATGCCGCGGTGTGCGCGCCAGTCGTTGAAAATCGGATGCTGCCGCGCCATCGAAAATCCCGACGTAATCCGCGAGAGCTCCATCGGCGAGCGGAGAAATGCCTTGCGCGTACTCACGCCGTCTTGGGCGAAATACCCTTCGTCACCCGCGGAATTGCGCCAGAAGAACGTGCGCAGCAACCGCCCGCGGTTGGCGAACTCCGCCGCGATGATGCGACCCGTGCCGACCGGCTCACCATCGACGTAGCGAGTCTCGTAGAGGACGCTGAAGCGGTCGCCGCGTTGCACATCCAAGTAGAAGTCGACATCGCCGCCGAAAATATCGGCCAGCGCGAGGGTGATGGCATCCGGGATGCCGGCGGCGTCTGCAGCGGCGAAGAGCGATGTCTTGATCTCACCGGACTTAAGCGTCGTGCGTACCTGTTCGTCGACGGCGAGGTTCGCCGCCGCGAATCCTTGCTCGGTGCGGTCGATCCGCAAATGCTCGCCGTTATCGGAGCGGAACTTAAGCGAGACGAGCTCACCTTCGTCATCGACGGCGACGTGCACCGGCCGTCCAGGGCGCAACCTGTAGAGCGGACGTGCCGCCGCCTCGGTGCGCAGGAACGCAAGCGCTACGGGATCACTCGCTCCGGCTCGCGCCAGCAAGCTACCGATCGTGTCGCCGCGCTGCACGCGCTCCTCGCGCCAGAAGGGGGTCGTCGGCGCACGATCCGCCAATGCAGGTAGGGCGAGCTCACGGACAATTGTCCGCGTCGGGATCGTCTCGAGCACGGTGTCCGGTGCCAACCCAAACGCGGCGACACCGGAAAAGCCGAGGAGCGCCACAACCAACCATCGGCTGCGCACGAGCGTCGTCGACGTGCGCTGCGTGGGTGCGTGCCCGGTTGGCGACGAGCGGTGCGCTAAAATCGATTGCTTGCGCAGGATCGGCGGCGAGCCATTCTTGTACTCCATGTCGCGATTGTAGCAAACGGGTCTAGCGTGCCCGCAACCCCAAAGGATTTCTGATGAGCCTGACGATCTACGGAATGGCACCTTCCCGCGCGTTTCGCGTGTTGTGGGCAGCGCACGAGCTTGGCCTCGATTATGACTTGAAGCCGTTGAGCTTCCTGGGACCCGAAATCAAAGAGCCTGCGTACTTGGCGATCAATCCCAACGCGGCGATCCCGGCGATCTCCGACGGCGACTTGAACCTATTCGAGTCTCTGGCAATTAACCTCTACCTCGCGCAAAAGGCCGGAAAGCTGTGGCCCACGGCGCTTGCTGACCAGGCTCGCACCTATCAATGGACGCTCTGGGCGGCAACCGAAGTGGAGCCTCTGCTGGGAGCTTGGACCTACCACACGTTGTTCCTGCCGCCGGAGGAGCGGAAGCCGGAGATGGCGGCAGACGCTGCGGCCAAGCTGCCCAAACGGTTCGCTGTGCTGGAAGGTGTTCTGCGCGATCGCGACTACTTGCTCGGCAGCGAGTTCGCAATCGTCGATCTCAACGTTGCCGCAGTGCTCTACCGCGCGCCCCAATTCGGGATCACGAATTACCCGCGCCTGAGCGCATGGCACCGGCGCTGCTACGAGCGGCCGGCGGCGCAAGCGGCTGTCGCGCTGCGGGAGTTGAAGGCCGCATGAGCGACGTTCGGCGCCCGTCGCTCGATGACGAGCTTCTGGTCTTCAAGCGGGGCGCCGACGAGGTGCTGGTCGAAGCCGAGCTCGCGGACAAGTTACGACGCGGCAAACCGCTGCGGGTCAAGCTCGGCCTCGACCCGACGGCGCCCGACATTCATTTAGGGCACACAGTCGTACTGAACAAGATGCGCGAATTGCAGCAGTTGGGGCACCAGGTGATCTTCCTGATCGGCGACTTCACGTCGATGATCGGCGACCCTTCGGGCCGCAACGCGACGCGGCCGCCGCTGACGCGAGACGAGATAGAAGCCAACGCGAAAACGTACCACGCGCAAGCAACCAAAGTGCTCAACGCCGCGCCGAGCGAAATCCGCTACAACTCCGAGTGGTCCGAGCCGCTGGGCGCCGCGGGAATCATCAAGCTGGCAGCGCACTACACCGTTGCCCGCATGCTCGAGCGCGAGGATTTTTCAAACCGCTTCCGCGGCAACGCGCCGATCGCGATCCACGAATTCCTATATCCACTGCTCCAGGGTTACGACTCGGTCGCGCTTAAAGCGGACATCGAGCTGGGTGGCACCGACCAGAAATTCAATCTGCTGGTGGGACGCGAGTTGCAAAAGAGCTTTGGCCAGGAACCACAGTGCATCTTGACGATGCCGTTGCTCGAAGGACTCGACGGTGTGGAAAAAATGTCGAAGTCGAAGGGCAATTACGTAGGCGTGACCGACGCGCCGCAGACGATGTACGGCAAGCTCATGTCGATTTCCGATAGCCTGATGTGGCGGTATTTCGATCTCCTGTCGTTTCGGCCCGCGGCGGAAATCGCAGCGCTCAAGCGCGGCTGCGAGGCGGGCCGCAATCCGCGTGACGTCAAGGTCCTGTTGGCGCAGGAGATGGTCACGCGCTTCCATTCGGCGGCGGAAGCCGAGGCGGCGCTTGTCGAATTCGACGCGCGGTTCAAGCAAGGTGCCTTGCCCAACGACATGCTCGAGGTAACGCTCGCCACTGGCGGGCTCGGTCTACCGATCGCCCAGCTCGCGAAGCAGTCCGGTGTTGTCGATTCCACGTCTGACGCGTTTCGCCTCATCGCCCAGCGCGGCTTGAAACTCGATGGCGCTGTCGTCGCGGACCGGAACGTCGTGATTCCGTCTGGCGCAACAGTTGTCGTGCAGGCGGGCAAGCGCCGTTTCGCGCGGGTGACGGTGCGCTAGGCAAGCCGTCGGCATGCGGGTTCTCAACGTGGGTGGGAATAGCAAGGCGATTCCGATTCCGGCGCACTACGCCGGATGGGAGCATCTGCTGTTGGACATCGATCCCCGCGGTCAACCGGATATCGTTTGCGATGCGCGCGAGCTCACAACACTCGAAGGCGGCCTGTTCGACGCTGTGTACTGCTCGCACAATCTCGAGCACTATTACCGCCATGATGGCGTTCGCGTGCTGCGCGGGTTCTTGCATATGCTGAACGCGCAGGGTTTCGCAGAGATTCACGTACCCGACCTGGCGGCCGTGATGCGCCATGTGATCGCGCAGGGCATGGACTTGGAAGACGTGCTGTACCGATCGCCTGCTGGCCCGATCACCGTACGCGATGTGATTTACGGGTACGCGGTCGAGATCGAACGCTCCGGCAAAGACTTCTTCGCCCACAAGACCGGCTTCACGCCGAAATCCCTGGGAATGTCGCTCAGGAATGCGGGATTCGGTGGTATCACGCTGTTCGCCACCGGCGCGCGGTTCGAGGTGCGCGCGTATGCATTCAAGACAACGCCGACACCCGAGCAACGCGCCCTGCTGCACCTGCCTTCTTAGGGATCTTCCGGCGAGGCGCGTTTGGTAACATGGCCATCGCGAGAATGGTGAAACGAGATGAGTGTCGATGCCCTGATCTTCGACGTGGACGGCACGATGGCCGACACCGAGGAAGCGCATCGCCGCGCCTTCAATTTGGCATTCGCCCGCTTGCGTCTCGGATGGAAGTGGAGCCGCGCTGAGTACCGAGAGTTGCTCGAGCGGCAAAGAGCGCATCGCAGCCTATCTTGCGAAGCGTCCCTTGAGCTCCCTAGAGCGCGAACGCGCACGCAATGATCCCCGAGATCCATGCCGAGAAAACTAAGGTGTTCGGCTCGGTCGTGAGGGATGGCGCGGTTCCGCTGCGCGACGGTGTGGCGCGCTTGCTCGGCGAGGCTCTCGGCGAAGGATGCCGCCTCGCGATTGCGACCACGACGAGCGCAGCCAATGTCGCTGCGCTGCATTCGACGCTTGGAACAGGAGGGTTGGAAATGTTCAGCGTAATCGCCTGCGGGGACGAAGTGCGCGCCAAAAAACCGGCGCCCGACATCTACCAGCTTGCACTGGCACAGCTCGGCCTGGGCGCGGACCAAGCAGTGGCATTCGAAGACTCTGCGAACGGTCTGCACGCGGCGGTGGCGGCGGGGCTATGGACGGTCGTGACCCCGACCTTCTGGACCGAGGGCAGCGACTTCGCCAAAGCCGGTTTGGTGTTGCCGCGACTGGGCGACCCGTCGCGTGCCCTTGATGGTGAGCCTGGTGGCCAACTGCGCTCGGCGGCATGGTTGACTTTCGACGAACTGACGCAGCGAGTCGCGCCTTTGACGGTTGCGAGCCAAGTGGATGCAGGTGGCAACGGTCGCCGCCGCGAAACCGCTTAATACCAACCGCTGCATACGAGGGACTCCGGATGAATGGCACGTTGCGCATTGCCCCAAGTATTCTGTCTGCCAATTTCGGCAAGCTGGGCGAAGAGGTCACGGCTGTCATCGACGCCGGTGCTGACCTGATTCATTTCGACGTGATGGATAACCATTACGTACCCAACTTGACGGTGGGTCCGCTGGTGTGCCAGGGCATCAAGCCGTATGCAACTGTGCCGATCGACGTGCACCTCATGGTGAAACCAGTGGACTCGCTGATCCCGATGTTCGTGGAGGCGGGCGCGTCGATCATCTCGTTTCACCCCGAAGCCAGCGAGCACATCGACCGCACGATCCAGCTGATCCAAAAGCAAGGCGTGAAGGCCGGCCTTGTGCTCAACCCGGCGACGCCGCTGCACGTGCTCGACCATGTGCTGGATCAACTCGACCTCGTTCTGCTGATGTCGGTCAACCCAGGCTTCGGCGGACAGAGTTTCATCGAGAGCGTCATGCCGAAGATCGACGGCGTGCGCAAACGGATCGATCAAACCGGTCGCGACATCTGGCTCGAAGTGGACGGCGGTGTGAACGCCGAGAATGCCTGGCGCGTGGGCAGCGCCGGCGCCGATACGTTAGTGGCCGGATCAGCGGTGTTCACGGGAGGACAGTACAAGCAGTCGATAGCCGCCATCCGCGCTGAAGCGCTGCTGGGTCAGCAGGCGCGTTCGGCGTCTCGGCCTGAAGCTGCGTGATGGATGACTTAAGGCCCATCGACGCGATTGCTTTCGACCTCGATGGCACGTTAGTCGACAGCGCCCCCGACATTAGCCACGCGCTGAATACAGCATTGGCGAACGCTCGTTTGAAGAGCTGCGACCTTGCCGCGGTTCGCTCATGGGTCGGCGATGGCCCCGACGTGCTGATCGCCCGCGCGCTGAGCGAGCAGGGTATCGCGGACGCAAACGCGGATCTCCGCGCAAGGCTGCGCCGCGATTTCGACCTCGCGACACTTGCAGCACCGCTTAAGTACGGCGCGGTCTATAGCGGCATCGCCGAACTGGTCGCTGGCCTGCGCGGCGTGTTGCCGATGGCAGTCATCACGAACAAACCGACGGCGCTGGCGCGTGCGGTTCTCGAGGCGGCACAGCTCCTTCGAAGCATGGCCGCCGTTCACGGCGCCGATACCGCAGCGCTGCGCAAGCCCGATCCGGCGATGCTGCTGGCCGCTATCGCGCGCTGGAACTTGCCGCCGGCGCGGGTATTAATGGTCGGTGATGGTCTCGTCGATGTTCGGGCCGCCGATGCCGCAGGTTGCCCATGCGCATTGGTGGCTTGGGGCTACGGCCCCGGCTCGCTGCCTGCGCATCTCAATCCGTGGCGTATCGAGACGCCTGGACAACTGTTGCAGAGCCTGATGATGCACGCGCCGCATGGCCGACGATCATTCAGCGATCAAGCTGCGCACGATACCTAGTGACCCGAGTCGCTAGCAGCGGCGATAAACGATGACAAATCCGCTCGTCGAGAGTAGCGCTGCACAGCGCGCAAAACGGCGCTGCTGTCATTGCGGCACGTTGAGCGGCCGTGGACCCATTGCTTAGGCGATGCCGGGATTGCCCTTCACCCCCTGCAATACGGGTAGGTTAAGCGTGCGCGGCTTGATCGTCTTCTGCGCCCGCAGATAGCGGGCGACGACGTCCCAAATCGCTTCGCCGCCGGCGTTGCGCGCCTCGTCCGAGACCGGCGCCCAGCCGGCGACCTTGTACTTTTTTGCCGCATCGATGGGCTTGCCGTTCAATTCCATCATGGTGATGCGCTGACCTGCTGCCGCCTTCGGCTCGATCGCGTAACGAAGACCGCCGACGCGGACCATATCCCCACCCTGCTGGTAGTAAGGATCGGGATTGAAGAGGTTGTCGGCAATGTCTTCGAGAATGGTCTTGATCGTATCGCCGGTGAGCTCGTTGACTGTGACATACGGGTAGGTGATCGCCGTCTGATCCATCAGGTGTTCCATGCGGATCGCCTGCCCCGGCAGCAATGTCGTTCCCCAGCGGAACCCCGGCGAGAACGCGATTTCCGCATTCTTCTCGGTCAACAGCGCGTCGAGGATCAGCTGATCCGACGTGCCGTTGAAATTTCCGCGCCGGTAGAGCAACCCCTCGGTTATAGCGAGACGCTCGTGCAACTTTGCCTCATAGGGCGCGCGCACACTGCGAATGTAGGAAGCCATCTCCGGATCAGCCGGCAAGAGCGCACTAAAGACGGGGACTAGCTTGTAGCGAAGATCGGCCACTTTGCCGTTTTTCACATCGAGGTCGAGGACGCCCAAGAATTTGCCGTTGCTACCGGCGTTGCTCACCAGCGTCTGGCCACTGCGGTTTGCGACAAGTGTTGGCTGCGGCACGCCGTCGTGAGTATGACCGCCCATGATCGCGTCGATACCGGTGACGCGCGATGCCATCTTCAAATCCACATCCATGCCGTTGTGGGAAAGCAGCACGACGACTTGCGCGCCTTTCGCGCGCGCCTCGTCGACGACCTTCTGCATGTCCTCTTCTTGGATGCCGAACGTCCACTCGGGGACGAAGTAGCGCGGATTCGCGATCGGCGTATAGGGAAACGCCTGACCGACAATCGCTACGGCGATGCCGTTGACGGTACGCGTCACGTACGGCTTGAACACCGCGTCACCGAAGTCCGTTGTCTTGACGTTCTGCGCGACGAAATCGATCTTGCCCGCGAGGTCACGCTCGACGACTTCCTTCACGCGCTTCGCGCCGTGCGTGAATTCCCAGTGACCGGTCATGACGTCGACGCCGAGGAGCTTGGACGCGTCGATCATGTCCTGACCTTTGGTCCATAGTGCCGTCGCCGACCCTTGCCACGAATCGCCACCGTCGAGCAGCAGCGCGCCGGGCCTAGATGCCTTCAGGCGCTTGACGAGGGTCGCGAGATGCGCGAACCCGCCCATCTGCCCATAGGCCTTGGCCGCGCGCGCGAACTCGAGAAACGTAAAGGCGTGGGCATCGCGCGTCCCGGGCTTGATGCCAAAGTGGCGCAGTAGATGGTCGCCCACGAGATGCGGCGGCTTACCCAGCGAGTCGGCGAGCCCGAGATTGACGTTGGGCTCGCGAAAGTAGCTCGGCAGGAGCTGCGCGTGACAATCGGTGAAGTGCAACACGTTGACATTGCCGAATGGCGTCAACGTGTCGTAGAACTTGGCGCCGGCGGTGAGATCCAGCGCCGCGGAGGCATCGATCGGCAAGCCGGCGGCGGCGGCCGCGGCGATCGCCTGCAGGAAATCGCGGCGATTCACCTAAAGCGTCACTTGTTGACTGGCGATTCCGGGTCCATGAGCAACGCGACGAGATCCTTGACCTGCTGCTCGGAGAGAATTTGCGCGTGGCCGAAGCGCGGCATGTTGGAGCACGCGGCATAGGCGTCGGCATTCCAGATCTTGCCGAACGCGTATTTGCGAATATCGTCGTTGTAGCCGCGGAGCTTTCCGAAATGGCGCAGCGATGGGCCGATCGTGCCGAACGAAACCTCTTGCGGTCCGATCTGATGGCACGCATAGCAATTGCCGCCGACGGGACCCTTGGGATCATCCGAGAACTGCTTGCCGCGACCTTCCTGCGCTACGCGCTCGCCGTTCTTGAAATCTCCCAGGTAGTTTCCGTCCGACGGCCACTTGACCGCCTGCAGGTTCAACTGTTCGATGCGCTCGCTTACATCCTTCGGAATCTCCTTGCCCGCGTATTGCGTGCACAAACGCTGTGTCTCATCCTGGTCGAGCCGATCCATCCCGGCCTGGCCTCGAGCCTTAAACGACGTCTTCAGCATTTCCGTCGCTTTCGCGCTGATCTCTCGATCCGTAGGCGGCGTCGCGCAAGCAACCGCGATGGCGGCCACAATCGCTGCCACGCTGAGCGCCCCCACCTTACTAATGTGCCCGTTGCGCATATTGATCGTTCCCAAGGTTTAGTGCCCTACCGCTTGATGGCCGGCGCATCGAACGCTGCACCGTTCGCGTTTCGCGCGAGGAACGTGGTCAATGCAATCGACGCATCGGAAGCGAATTCGAGCTCCGGAAAGCGTTGCTGCCGGAAGCAATCGTAGAGCCGCCATTGGAACGAGCGCAGCTCCCCCTGCGACACACGGTACGCCGGCCACGTCGTGTACGCTTTCTGCGCTCCCTCGGCCTTCATCAAGTTCGGCAAGTCCTGCAGGCGGATTCTCTTGTCGTCCTCACCGTGGCAGGTGGCGCAGGAAAAATCGTGGGAGCCGCCGCGAAAGAAAAACATCTTCTCCCCCAAGCGATAAGCCTCTTGCTCTTTCGGGTGCTTGTCCGAGACGTTCATCTTGATCCCGCGGGACTCCGCCGTGACATAGGCGACGAATGCTTCCATGTCTGCCTTGCGGTCGCTGCTGCCGTACGGATTCTTCTTTGCGTCGTCCAGCGTATATCCCTGCAACGTGACCATGCAATGCACGATGCGGGTTTCGAGATCCATCACGCGGTCGCCGTCGGCGAAGTATTTCGGAAGCTGCGCATAGGCTCCCTTGACGACGCCGGGTCCCAGTCCCAAATCGCATTTCTGAAGCGATACCTTGTTGGGACCACGCGCGGTCTTCCATAGACCTTCGCCGCGGGCTTCCCACAACTCAGCCGGATTGCCATCTTGCAGTGCGGCGCGGTATTTGGCGATGCCTTCGACGGTCGAATCCTGCGCCAACGCAACAGTGACGCCACCGGCAATCGCCGCGGAAAATGCAAGCATCCCGGCGCGCGCGGCAACGCACGTGTAGTCAAACTTCATTTAAAGCCTCCTATTGGACCCCAGTCCGAACGCAGTTCGCGTCGGAACACCCTTGACTCTAGGCTTTGCCAGTCCTAGGGCCGCAGATACACGAACCCTTCTTTGGCCTGTAGTTTGGCGACCTCTGCCACGCCCGAGGGTACGATGCTCGCCGCGGTAATCACTTTGCTCTTGTCGATGTTGCGCGAGAGCAACGTGAAATTGCAGACGCGGAAGTCCACTCCCTTGGCAGTCATGTCGTCGACGATCGCGCTGTAGGCGCCGCCATTCTTGTCGACCGCACCGTCGAGTAGGAAGTTGATGCCCGCCGCATGCGTGACGACGACGATCTTCGCAGTGGGGTCAGCGCTTAGGTGGTTGCGAATGTTGCGCAACGCGTTGGTCGCCTGGTCATTGCCTTCGTTCAAGTGGTAGACAACCTTGACCGGATCGCCCTGCGCTTCCAGGCCAACAGGCGCCAGCAACGCACCGAGCATGAGGGCGGCTGCGACAGCGCGGGTGCTCAACATGACAACACCCATTCGGACTGCCTTAAGCTCGACTTTTTAGTCGATCGCGGCATCAAGCGATCGTTGCCTCGTCGGTACGCTTCTCGCCTTTGTTATCGGTCCACGTGATCTGAACCTTTTCGCCTTTGGCGCCGCCCTTGAACTTAAACGACAGGAACGGGTTCTTCGAGACCGCCGGACCCCACTGTGCCGACAGCACGTTCTTGCCATTGTGCGTCGCAGTCACATTTTGGATGAACCACGCCGGTATCGCCTTGCCTTGCGCGTCCTTGCGCAAGCCGGTCTCCATCTCGTGATTCATCAACACCTTCACTTCAGTCGCGTCGCCGACGACGTTGGCGCGGATTCGCATCGGATCTGCCATGTCTTGACTCCAGTCGATTCGTTAATGTGTCAACCGCCGCAACCGCCAAGCGTGACTTTGACTTCCTTCGATGCGACGTAGTACTTGCCGTCTGCCTTAACCAACGCGTAGACGTTCGAGCTTTGGCCCATTTTTACGCGCGTCGAAATCGAAGGCTCGGTCCCCGCGGGAATATCGAACATCGCCGCGACCATGTTGGGATTCTTTTCGACGAGAATCGCAATCGACTCCGTCTTGGGGATCGCGCTGTTGACTCCAATGGGCACGACGGCGCCGTTCTCGGCGATGTCGGGCGTTTGAAAGAAGGTAATGTCCTTGCTCGGCGCCGGAGCCGAGCCACCAAGCGCCTTGGTCGTTTCGTCCATCGACTTGGTATCGAACGCGGCCTTGTTCCATGCATCCGCCGCCAGCGCGTCGCGGGGTACTGCCCAACCCGCTGCGGTGATCAAGGCGAGTAAGGTGACGCCGCCCCCTGACTTCAATGCTTCCCTGCGCGTGACGTTCATGTTCGGACCTCCAGACTATTGATGCGTGGCTGACGCGTGACTGTTATGTGGCTGAACTGCGTATTCTAGACCAACCGGCCGGGCTGGGTCACTCATTCCGCCCTCCTTCGACCCGCAACGTGGGACCAACGGTTGCGCGTCGGGCTCTGCTCGGTCGCGCGGCGACGCTTCCTCCACGTTCGGTCGGCGCGATGCCCTGCGCCGAGTTGTCGGGCGCCGCTCGGTCGAGAGCCGACGGGCGCTGCGCGCCTTGCCTTCGGCCGGCTCTCTCACTCGCGCCCTATCGGGGCTTGGCTTCGCCCACCGCGCTCACTCGCGCACCCGCTAATATCCACGCGACGATGGTCCTCAGGTCGGATGGCTTGACCTGCGGCTGCGCGGGCATCGGAACGGCGCCCCACACGCCCGCGCTTCCCAATTTGACGTTGTCGGCAAGCTTTAATTCCGCCCCTGCCGCCCCACGGTACTTTGCAGCGATCTCGCGGAATCCCGGGCCAACGATTCTCTGGTCGATGCCGTGGCACGCCATGCAGGCGGCCGCTTTGGCAAGCTCGGCGCCCCCTTTTACCAACGCTGCCGCCGTTGCCGCAGTAGGGACCGCCGCCGGGGCGCGCGATGCGCGCAATTGCTCAGCCAGATTGCCATGCTGGTCGCGCGCATAGTCGGGCATTTCCGACGACAGCCGCACCTCCCGAGCGCAGTTGGTCATGCACGCAGCGTTGTTCGTGTCCGGCTTGCCCCCGCGTCGCATCAAGCCGTGGTCAGTGGTAAAGCCGTCACGGTTGGGCATTTTCAGTTTTGGCAGCGACGTCTGATCCAGCACCGCGCTTGCCGGTACGATATCGTTTAGATGCAACACGTAGGCCGTGAGCGCGTAGACCTCGTCCGGACCGAGTGTCTGCGGCGCCTGGAACGGCATCGCGCGATTGATGTAATCCCACAACGTCGTCGCGTAGTTGAGCTTGCTGCCCGTCGTGCGTAGCGGCTGGTCGGTGCCAAGCGAACCGACGCCGCCGGCGATTGCCATGTAGCTGTTCGACTCGCCGAACGTGCCGTGGCAACTCGCGCACTTCTCATCGTAGATCGCCTGGCCCTGCGCCACCGACCCGCGGCCGTTGGGGAGTCCAGTTCCGTCCGGGCGCACGTCGATATCCCAACCCGCGATTTCCTCTTTCGTTGCAGGCTTCCCGAAGCCGTACTTTGGCTGGACGACAGCGGTCACTGCGACGGCGGGCGCCGCGCCCACCGCAATCGCGACCGCGCAGAGCAGGAGGCGCGCGAGTTGCAGCGTGCTACAGCACCTGCACATTGGTCACCTCGCCGGTTGCCTCGACACGCCACGTTTGGATCGCATTGTTGTGATAGATCGACCGGGTGCCGCGCACTGCGCGTAACTGTCGGATCTGGGGCTGCACATAGCCGGTTTCGTCGATGACGCGCGACTGCAATAGCGCTGGTCCGCCATTCCACGTCCAATCGCTGCGAAACCGCGTCAGCGCTTTCCCGAGGACCGGCTCCTGCAATCGCGCGGTGCGCCAATTTTTGCCGCCGTCCACCGATACGTCGACGCGCTTGACCTTTCCGCGGCCCGACCACGCGAGCCCAGTGATCTCGTGGAACCCCCGATCGAGCAAGACCTGTCCGCCAGACGGGCTCGTGATGACACTCTTGGCTTCGTGCAGCCACGTGTATTGGCGATGCTTGCCGCCGGGCATCATATCGACGTAGTGGAGCGATTCCTCACGGGTATTCCACGGGGCGTCGCCCACCTCGATACGCCGCAGCCACTTGACGCTCGACACGCCCTGCACTCCCGGTACGAGCAAGCGCAGCGGATAGCCTTGCTCCGACCGGAGCATCTCGCCGTTCTGCCCATAGCAGACGATGACGTCGTCCATCGCCATCGCAAGCGGTACCGTGCGCGTCAGCGCAGCGCCGTCGGCGCCCTCGGCGAGCAGAAATTTTGCGCGGTTCAAATCGATACCGACCTCTTCGAGCAACGTCGACAACAGCACGCCCGTCCATTCACTGCATCCGAGCATGCCATGCGTGTATTGGACTGTCGGAACCGCGACGTTGCCCCATTCCATGCCCGTGTTCGCGCCGCATTCGATGAAATGGATACGCGACACCGATGGAAAGCGCACGAGGTCGTCCATCGTGTACGTGCGCGGCTCGCGGACGAGGCCATGAATCATCAGCCTGTGAAGATGCGGATCGACTTCAGGCATGCCTGCGTGGTGCCGCTCGAAGTGCAGACCAGAGGGCGTGATGATCCCAAAGAGATTTTGCAACGGCGTGAACGAGACCGATGAATGCGGTGTTCGCGTCAGTCCCGGGCTCTCGCGTCGCTTCACATTGCTCTCGTATTTCGAGGGCACGCCATAGGGCGTAGCGAGGATGGGTGCGCCGAGGGTCCGTGACCACTCGGGCACGTTAGGCGGAAGATTCTTTGCGAGATCCTGCGCGCTCGCGCTCCGTAGAGCGACTCCTGAAGCAACCGTACTACCGGCCGCAAGCATCGCGTTGCGCAAGAATCCGCGCCGTTGCCGATCAGCCGGCGCGGACAGATGGTTTTCGGGCGCGCGACGAATACGGCCGGCGATCCTATTAGCCGCCATCCCTTCTCCTCGTCTTGCCCGCACTCGATTAGTGCGCTGCGAAAACCAGCAGGTCGCGTTTGAGCGGCTGCCTCGCATCGATGCGCCCGGCGATCTGCACGCAAACGGTCCGGCAGACCTCGACGAATTCAGGATCGGTCACGCGATAGTAAGCGGAGTTCCTCTCTCGCCGCCGGCTGACGACTCCCGCCTGATGCAACAGCGCAAGATGTCGCGAGACGTTGGTCTGTGTGACGCCGGTCGCGGCAACAATCGCCGACACCGAGCGCTCCTCCTGGCAAATCGTGTGCAGGATCTTAAGACGCGTCGGCTCCGAGAGCAGGCCGAAATACCGAGCGACGACGGTGAACACTTCATCGAGCTCGTCACCGAGCTGAGGCCGATCGTTGCGTGGCTTGCGTCCGGCGCTTGGGCGTGCCCGGTTATCATTCATCGTTATATGAGCATATATGCATATAAAACTGACGTCAAATTTGCGAATGCTAGGTTAATCGGCTGGGGATCAATCGGGCGCGCAGTCTCGGATCAGTGCCATGCCAATTCCCTCGCCCGCTTGCGGGAGAGGGAGCTTGCGTTCCCTCTCCCCCAGCGGGGAGAGGGTTAGGGTGAGGGGGAAACGCCGTGCTGGATTTTGAGATGAATTCTAGTCTTACTAACACGCCCTAGTTCTTGTAGTGCGTGTGACGCTCGATCATGGCGAAGGACCCGTGGCACGTTTGGTTTCCTCTTTGCGCCGCGCGTAGTGCTCCATCAACGGTGTGACGGAGATGCCGTGCAAGACGATCGAGGCGACAACGACGGCGAGCGTCACGGAGACGAATTGCCGAGCGGTTTCCGCGGTCAGTCCGTGATTGATCGCGTACATCAAATAGTAGATTGACCCAATGCCGCGAATCCCGAACCACGACAAGAGCGCGCGCTGATGCCGATTGGTTGGCGAGCCGACTAGGCTCAACTGCACCGACACCGGCCGAATCGCCAAGAACAACACCGGAACGAACCACCAGATTTCCGGCGACGCAAACGTATACGCAAGCATGGCACCGACAACCAATACCAGCGCCAATTCGACGATCCTTTCCAACTGTTCATTGAACGCGAGTACGGCTTGCGTCAGATAGTTGGTCGCGTGACGCGGATCGATTGCGAGATCTTCGACGGTTTCGGGCGTACTCGGCGTTTTCGCAGTGACGATCGCGGTCAAAGAGTCGCTCGAGGCCGTAGGCGGGTCCTCGACGCGGCGCAATGCAAGCCCAGCGGCGAACACCGCGAGAAACCCATAGGTGTGTGCCAGCAGCGCCACGCCGTAGGACAAAGCGATGAGACCGAGTGCTAAGAATTCATCGTACCCAACTGCCTTCCGATGGCGCACGCGCAAGAAGAGCACGAGCTTACCGACGAGTAACCCGAGTAGGGCGCCGATGGCCAGTCCGCCTGTGATCGACCACGCCACATCGACGGTGATCCAGCGAATGCCCGTCGGTCCCAGATCGTGTAGACCCAGCAACCCAAGCCCCAGCATGACAAATGGAAACGCCATCCCATCGTTTAACCCGCCTTCCCCAGTCAAGGTAAACCGGACGCGGTCGCGGTCCTGCGGATCGGCAACTTGGACGTCGGAGGCGAGCACAGGATCGGTCGGCGCGAGAATGGCCCCAAGCAGAATGGCCGCTCCGGCTGAAAGGCCGAGAAATGCCATGCCAACAGCGGCAATTGCCGCCACGGTCAGGACCATCGCAACCAGCGCGAGACGCAGCGAAAGGTACCAGCGCACGTCGGCCAGCGGCGCGGATAGCTTGAGCCCGGTGACGAATAACGACACCAGAACGGCGACTTCGGCAATGCGCTCGAGTGTCGCCGAGTGCTCGAACGGGTCGAGGCGGAGAACGTCGAACCCGAGTGGGCTCAACGCCACTCCAACCGCCAGATACAACATTGCGGTGCTGATGGGCAGACGCTTCCATAACGCGCCGGTGAGCGCCATGGCGATCAGCAGCGCCCCAATGATCACGGTCCAAAGCGAAAAGTCCACGCCGGTCAGTGTTCCGTTTCCTGGAGCGCCTGAGGGTTTCCTGGAGCGCCGGATAAGCGTGGCCAGCGCAGCATGACCGGCCGATGATACCGCTGCTCAAACTGTCACGCTGACTTGTGTGGACCTACCCGAAGGGTTACAGTGGAACCGATCCGCCTGCCGCTACTCCAACGACCAAATGGATCGTCGCCGATTTTCCCCCCAGCACGAGCAACGCACCGTCGGCGCCCGCCGCGCGTTGC